>ERZ809224.2378-NODE-2378-length-11640-cov-4.062840_pt1 | contig 11640 bp, 8 predicted proteins | sample MGYA00520513_ERZ809224 | MGnify/ENA primary metagenome ERZ809224 (study PRJEB31576, sample SAMEA3212658) | Homo sapiens | biome: human-gut; feature: human gut; material: fecal | place: Sweden | collected 2012 ...
AGGAAAATTTAAACGGAGGTAATCATGAAAAAACTTAGTTTACTCATACTTTGCGGACTGCTCTCGGCCGCACCCGCTGTAAATGCGGAAAATGATATAAATGTATATCTAAACGGGAGTCAATTGTCGTTTGACCAAAATCCGCTTATAGTAAACGACAGAACATATGTCCCCGCAAGAAGCATATTTGAAGCCTTCGGCATGAATGTAGAATGGGACAATGAAGCACAGAGCGCTTACATATATAATAATGATACCGAAATAAGTCTTTCGGTAAACAGCAATGAAATGTATATAAACGGAGAAGCCGTTGCGCTTGGAAATACACCGTTTATTGAAAACGGCAGGATTCTTGTGCCGCTTCGCGCAATAAGCGAGGCGTTGGACTGCAAGGTAAACTGGGACGCAGTAACATGCTCGGTCGTAATAATATGCGGAGGCACAATATCTCCAACTTATGCTCCGACAGCGACCCCGACTCAGAATCCGGATACGCTTCCTACAGCTCAGCCTACGGAAATCCCGTCACCGGATACGACTCCAATACCAACGTCGGTGCCTACTCCAACAGATACCCCTACTTCTGCACCCACTCATGCACCGACATTGACCCCTACGGCTGCTCCGACAGTAACTCCGACGTCAACACCAACGGCTGCTCCGACATTGACCCCTACGGCAACTCCAACGGCTGCTCCGACATTGACCCCTACGGTAACTCCAACGGCTGCTCCGACATTGACTCCGACAGCAGCTCCTACTCAGGCGCCGTCAGGATTATCAGCTATGGAGCAGGAGGTATTCGCACTTGTAAACAGTGAAAGAGCGAAAAACGGACTCAGCGCACTTTCTTGGGCGGACGATGTTGCTGCTGTTGCACGTGCACATTCAAGCGATATGATAAACCGCGGCTTTTTCAGCCATACCAACCCCGATGGCGAGTCGCCGTTTGACAGGCTGAAAAACAACGGCATATCTTACAGAACAGCTGCCGAAAATATCGCATACGGACAGAAAACTCCTGCGGACGTCATGAACGCATGGATGAATTCGTCCGGTCACAGAGCCAATATTCTTAACAAGAATGTTACCGAGCTTGGCGTCGGTGCAGTGAAAAATAATAACGGCACAATATACTGGACACAGGTGTTTGTGGCAAGATAACAGCAAAAAATCCGGATTTCTCCGGATTTTTTGTTTTGTATGGCTGCAATATTTTTTAAAATGTACCCCGGGACTCATATGTGCCGTACGCGCATACAGGCTGCATATTGCTATCCCATAAAAATGCCTTATATATTGCTCCTTCGGAAAGCTCAATGGTCAGCTCTTTAGTCCCCTCTTCCACTTCTGTCTTCTTTAAGCTTACAAGCTTTCCGTCTGCCGTATATACAGCGATATAAGCATCAAGAGCTTCACCCGTATCATTGTTGTTTACAGTATACAATGCCTGCACCTGTCCATTCTGCTCTGAAATTGAGATTTCACCGTCATATGTCGGATCGTCTGTCGGCGTTGGTTTACCTTCTTCTGTTCCTACAAGCTCCGCGTTTGAGGAATCTATTTCTATCGGAGCTGTTATGGGATTTGATATATATGTTTTTCCATTGTACTCATACTTTACCGTACTTCCGTTTCCAACAAAATCCCCGCTTGAAATACCGATGAGCTGAACTCCCTCTCCTGCGGTCACCTTATACTCTGTCGGCACAGCGCTTACTCCTACACGCATTTTACTGTCTGCGTCAAAGCTGAAGAGCTTCATTTCTAACACTATCGATTTATATTCATCACCGCTGAAATACAATGTCTCCTCCGCTTTATCTCCGGTCTTTGTAACCTTATCCTGAAGATAAGTCTTGGTACCTATTCTTTCATCCGTTTCTCCGTTACGCAAAATAAAATATAATCCTCGTCCCGTAGAGGTTCCGTTCTGCGCATACTCTTTGACCTTAAATTCATATTTTGTGCCCTCGTTAAGAGTTATTTTCGGAAGCTTATCCTTATAATTTATATCCGAGTAATACGGCGCATATGCTCCGTCAAACACATACTCGCGCATAAAATCATATGTATCTCCCTCTGACTCTATATACTGCGGAGTTGTCATAGTTCCGTCAAACTGTATCTCTCCCGAAGGCTTATCCGGCTTATATTCCGGCGGAACAGGTATATCGTCTATCGACCACGAATCATACCAGCGTACCTTTAATGTGTTTTCTCCGTATTTCATATCCTTTTCAAAGGATATCGGCAGCCACACATAGGTTGACGTCTTTACTCCTTCGTGATCCGGAAGCTCATATTTACCGTTCTTCCAGCGGTCGCCCATATACATATAGCTGCCGTCCGGAAGCTGCAATACACAGGTGCTCTGGGAATTGAACGAGCTTGCGGTATTTGCGTCCTTATCCCACTGTCCGTCAATATTTTCCGGACCATCGCCTGTCATCGGATTTCCGGTTTCCGTCCATGGTCCCAAAATATTATCCGCCGTCTGCGTAAGGCTTGCATTTGCATACCATCCGCTCAAACCTGATGTGACAAGATAATACTTGTCTCCTATCTTAATCGGAGCGGGCGCTTCACGTTGGAGAATCGTATTGTTATTTACAATAGTTTCTGTTTTTCCTTCCTCCCTGTTTTCCTCCGCAATATTTTGACCTACTCTTGCCCAGCGTCCGGTTTCCGGATACTCCTCAATACAGAGCTTTTCGTCAGGACGTGTGCTTATATAAATTTGATTGCCGTTTTCATCCTTAACGTCCACGCCGTCTGCCTGTTTCTTTTTAAGGGACGCCGCTCCTCCGTAAGCGAGCTGATATCTTGTAAAGGATTTCTTTCCGTAGGTATATGAAGCAGCTATATATCCTCCAGATGCTTCTTCTGCTTTTGTCAGGTCAGGAATTATTACCTTTCCCTCCTCAATATCTGCCTCTGTGCTTCCCGATGACTCCAGATCATCCGCATCTATCCATGTATAATCCTCATTCAGCCGAATTGCATACATAACCTGGTTATTTTCGGACGATACGAAAAGATATGCTTTCTTGTCATCGTCTACAAACAAATTCATGTCACGGAAGAAGTGATGCTTTGAATCCGTCACAACATAGCTGTCGCATACAGGTCTGCCGTACCATTGCCATACAAACGGTCCCGTGGGGCTTTCCGAAACAGCAACTCCCATAACGGAAAGACCATATCCCCCGTCCTTTTCAAGGTGCATCCACATTACATAGTTATCATTCTTTTCGTTGTAGATAACCTTGGGACGTTCTATTCTGCCCTGAGTTCCGTTTATCGAATCCGTCAGAAATTCCTTTGTAAACTGCTGTTCTTCCGTTCCGTCGTCAAATGCCTTGAATACTATTCCCTCATATGTCCAATTTTTCAGATCCTTTGAAGAATAGCACGATACTCCTGTTGTAAGAGGATATGAGATTTTGTTATCCTCGCCGTACCAATAATATGTATCTCCCTGCTTTATAATCTGTCCGCCGTGTGCGGAAATTTTTGAGCCTAAGGTATCGAGCCACATTTCACCCGAATTATAATTGCTCAGCTCAGTTTTCAGCTCCCCGCTCTCTATTTTTTCAAGATTTGAAAGAGTGAAATTAATGTTGCTCACTATTATCTCACAGTTATCCGCATTCATTCCAAAGCTGTTCTCATATCCGGCATACTGATATTTTCCGCTCATATATGACACGAGTTCCTTGAGCATCTTATAATCCTTGCCGTCATTGCTGTCAATTTTAGCTTTTGCACGTTTTATAGCGTCGAGCGCTCTTTCATACAGCGGCTTATCAAGCTCCTCATCGCTTATGGTATACTCCTCGCCGCAGTTTTGTTCCCATTTTTCCTTGGCGTCCCTGCCGAGAGTATAAAAGCCCTGAAGCTCGGATTCAGCCTTTGCTACCGACTCCGCCGACATATCGTTCTCGACCAGCATATTCATTATTCTGTTGATATACACATCGTCCATTCCCTCGTCTATCCAAGAAAGCGCGTCCGCAATCATAGACGACGTCGACATAAAGCTTTCTATTCCGTCAACCGTACCGTTAGTCTTAAGATACTCTGCCTTTTCCAGAAGACCCGTCTTTATATCGCTTTCACTCAATGAATTCAGCTTTTCCACAAGCCCGTCAAGCCTTTCCCTTGCTTTTTTCATAGGATGATTCTCCATATCTCCGGTATATTCATACAAATCAAATTCCGCGCAGCTTCCCACATACGTGTTGCCGTTATAAAGATTATCCTTTACCTCAAGCTTTACATATCTGCACTCCGTCGGTGCAAAAATTATATCTTTTACTTCATTTTCCTCATCATCCTTTGTATAGCCCATATTGCCCTCGCCTATCGGCGTCCAGCTGCTGTTGTCATCGGAAACGTAGACCGCGTAAGCCGTAATAACTCCGTTGATGCTTCCGGCAGTATCGTCTTTTTTTCTCGGCGTATACCTTATACCCGAAACGCTCTGTTTTTTACCCATATCTACAGTCAAATAGACCGGATTTGTATCGGGATCATACTCCGCGGCATTTGACCAGCTTGAATGCCATATAGTACCCGCGTCCCCGTCAAGTACCATTCCCACGCTGTTTCCGCCTGATGTGGACTGCTGTGAATTTGTTTGAGCCGTCCAGCCTGTTCTGTCCAAAAGCTCAAACCCGGTGTTCTGCTCAGGAGTCGCCTCGGGAGTTGCTTCCGGGGTCTTCTCTGGCGGCTGCTCCTGTGACGGAGCGCCATACACTTCAATTTCCGCAATATTTGCATATGTCGAAGTATTTTCATACTTGATATACCGATACGTTCCCTTCACCGAATCATCGCTTACGTCATACCATTTTACAATTGACGCATCCGTCCTGTCTGTAAAGATGCTGTCCGGAACGGAATAAAGCTCTGTCCATTGGGAATTATCCAAAGAGCCGTAGAATTTTCCGCCCTTCATTCTTTCCACATATTCCGCCGGCTTATCCGCCGACCTTCCTCCGCGCGGATAAAAGCTTATCTGAGTCACGTCATATGCCTGACCCAGATCTACCTGACAGTATCCTCCCACAAGTCCGTCAAAAAACGTGTCCGTGTCTCCATCGAACGCATTTGTATAAGAACTGCCTCCGTAGCCTTCGCTGCCCGTCTGTGTTTTTCCGTTCAAGTCAATAGCTCCGTCACGCTGCTGCGCGGATGCGGGAAATACCAGCGAGGCAGCGCTGAGACATACTGTCAGCAGAAGAGAAATTTGCTTTTTCATTTCCAAAACTCCTTTACTTATAATTTTCTATATTAATTGTACCATGAAAAACAATTATATGTAAACTTCAAATTTTATATATTTTATTATAATTTTAACAAATTCCGCTCAAATCGAGACTCCGGACAATAAAATCGGCGCGCCGGAGTCTCCGGCACGCCATTTACATTATATATTCAGTTATTTTCTATCACCTTTCTAAGATACCGCCTTGTCCATATAAGCTGTATTATTTCATACGGCAAAACCGCTATAGCGGACGCCAATACCACTCCGGTCCAGCTGCCCATGATACGGCTCAATGCCACAGCCAGCGGAATCATAAGCAAAGCGGCTATACCCATGAATATATTTTGTACCTTAAATTCCGACAATCCGTTGCTTACGCTTGTATTTGCGTTATGCAGCACAAATACCGCATTAAATACCGACATCACAAACGCGTATTTCATATTGACCTCTATCGCATTTTCGCCGAGCCATATATTGACTGCCGTCTGCATAAAAAACATAAATATTATATCTATAACAAAAGTGCCTATTGAAAACAATGTCAAAATATTGTTTATCTTCCTTATCCATATATAATTGCCCTCTGCCTGCTCCTTTGTAACAGCCGACCATATAGGCGTCATAGCGAGCGCGAATACGGAAGCTATTATATTAAACAGCTTATAATACACCTGATATTCGACCACCGCCTCCGGGCCGGAGAGACGGGTTATAAGGAAGGAATGAGTCGATGAAACGATCATCCACACAGCCTGAAGCCACAGCAGAACAAGCCCTATCCTTAATATATCCTTAGCCTTATCCATTGCAAAATATTTTATTCTTGGGAACATGCTTTTAAGCTCTCTTGAAAACACCGCCGCCGTGACTGCCGCAAGCGGTGCATTTGTCGCTATGACATTTACATATGAAAGCGTTATTAAATTTTTTTCCATTCCCATATCCGGAGCTGCCGCAACATATATAAATATTATGAAATTCTGCAAGAACACAAGCAGATTATTGACCGCCGGCTTCTGTACCGCATACAATATACTATTGATAATGCCAAGCACAAATTTGCACATTATTCCCGCAAAAACAATTTTTATACTGACTGATAACACCGATCTGTCTATTCTTGACGCCTCAATATTTAGCACTTCATTCCAATTTATCAACGGCTCCGCCATAAAAAATACAATTAAAAGAACCGCAGACAAAATAAAAATCGAAATATATGCCGAGCTTATGTATTCTCGCGCGCTTTTGAAATCCTTATTTGCAAGAGCAAACGGCAGCTTGTTACGCAGTCCGTTTCCTATTCCAAGATCAAATACAAGCACCCAGTTTATTACCGATACAATCGTAAACCATACTCCCAGCACCGCGTCGTCCGCAAAATAGCGCATATATGCGGGGATAGTAAACAAATTCAAAACCATCGACAGCCCTTTTACCGCAAACGAACCGCATATGTTTTTTACAATATTTTTATTGTTTTCGCCTGTATTTTTTATTCTGCTTATTATTGACATAGCTTTCTCCGGTTATTTAACAAAGGATCTCTTTATAATATTTATAAGATACGGGGCTTTCTTTATATACCTCTTAGCCTGATAAAACATACTGCTTGGCAAATATTTTACAGGTGTTGCTAAAAATAAAAAAGTCAGTCTGTATATAGGGTTTCTTTCCGATCTTTTGCTGAAAAGCTGTTTCAGAGATATTCTTTCCAAATCATTTGCCCCTGTAGTATTCTCGTCATATTTGTAATTCAAATTATTGAAAATAACTATTTTCACTCCTTTTTTTGCCGCCCTCATAGTCCATTCAAGATCTGAAAAGTAATGCGGCAAAAGTATGGGGTGAAAGCCTCCTGTCAGCTTCATAGTTTTTACCGAAAAAAACAATGAACTTGTATTCGCACGGTTCCCGGTTTTGCCTTCTTCGGTTATTATCTCAGTTTCCGTCGATCTTTTATAATCCCATATCACAATGCCTCTTCTTGCGCCTGTATGTACCCCAAAGCCTCGTCCGCAAACCATTGCATCTTTGTTTTTATCTAAAAGCCCGGCTGCCGTCTGCAAATAGTTACTGTCAAAATATACATCATCATTTGAAATCATTACATAATCATTATCCTGAGCATTCTCCTTAAGCCATTTATACGCCTCGTGCATCGCTCCGCCCCAGTATAAATTTCCATTTCCGCGAATTATAACCGCCGACGGCATAAGCGCCTTTACCATTTCAGTGGTATTGTCCGTACTGCCGTCGTCTATCAATACTAAAACAAACTCCTTATATGTCTGCTCAAGCAATTGCTCTATAAAACGTTTTGTAATATTGTATCTGTTATGAACGGCTGTCACCACATACATCATACTTTATCCCCTCTTTTTTCACGCTTCTTAAAATATCAACAGTTCTTCGTATGCCTTCTTTTATCCCATATCTGCCGCTCCAACCAAGCTTCCCGAGCTTATCTGAGTTAAGAACAGCTCTTTTTACTGTCGAAAATCCTCTTTTTTCCGTTTCATCAGGAAAATCAAATAGAATATCCACTCCCGCATATTCCGCGGTCATTCGGCTCATTTCCATTATCGATACGACAGAATCCTTATTGGATATATTATATGCGTTCCCTGATATCCCCCTGTCCAAAACAGTAAGCAGGGCTGATACGCAGTCGGCGATATAAGTATACGAGCGCACCTGCTCTCCCCTGCTCTTCATTACAATATCCTTTCCCAAGACCGCGTCCCGGATAAACTGAGATGAAGCCCTCGTATCCTCGTCCGTTGCCGCAGGTCCATATACATGAGACGGACGCGCAATAACAACATCTGTTCCGTACTGGGCAGCATATGACGCGCACAGCGTTTCCGCCGCTCTTTTTCCGGATGGATAGCACGCTCTCGGAGATGTAGAGTCTACATATCCGCTGTAATCCTCCTTAAAATCACAGCCGTTCCCCTCGCCGTACACCTCTCCCGAGGATATGTACAAAAGACGCTTAGTCTTATTTTCTCTCGCATATTGAAGAAGGTTATATGCACCCATAAAATTTCCGAGCATTGTACCTACCGGGTCATCGGCAAATTTCTTTGGATACGAATTGCTTGCTGCATGAATGATATAATTTAGATGGGCGTCTGTGACGAGCGGCTTTGTAACATCGTATTCAAATATATGAAACAGCTTTTCACCGCAGTATCCGGCAAACCTTTTTTCAAGCTTGTTTTTGCTTCTTCCCGAGGCATATATATTTATTTTCTGATCAAAATATCTGTTCCTGTACATAAGCGCATCGGCAAGACACGTCCCTATCATGCCCGCCGCTCCGGTTATCAGTATACCGGCGCCGTCGAGCTTGTCCCAATCGATACCGCACCGGCATATATTATCCATATCCTCCAAATATAATTTATTATCAATGAGCATTACTTTATCCAGCTTTCATTTTTTGATTTGAGCAGAGCTTTAAAAATTTCAAGATCATCCGTTGTTGTAAGCTTTATATTCTTTTCCGAGCCCGAAGCAAAATATATTTCATGACCAAGCTCCGCCATAAGTGTACATGAAGCAATAGAATTTGTAATATTTTTTTCGTCCGCCTCTCTATGTAAAGCTATCATATCCCTTAACTTAAATGTCTGAGGAGTTTGAGTCCTGAACAAGATATCTCTCGGGATACTATTGTGCGACGATATCTTATCAAAGCTTTCTACCATTGCCTCCTGACATGGGATCACCGTAACAGCGTTTCCGTATTTCCTGCACACCTCAATATTTTCTGAAATTATTTTTGATGAGATCATCGGTCTTATAGCGTCGTGAACCAATACCAGATCATCACCGTCAAAGCATTTTTCTATCGCCTCTATTCCGTTCCTTATAGAAGCCTGTCCGTTTTCTCCTCCGCTGACCACTATATCAAGCTTCGTAATGCCGAACTGCCTTGCATATGCCTTAAGCATCTCGTGCCAGCCGTCCAGACATACCACGCATATCGAATCTATCTCGTCATGTCTTTGAAACGCCTCCATAGTATAAACGATAACAGGCTTATCATAAACATTCAAAAATTGCTTCGGTATATCCTGATTCATACGTGCGCCTGAGCCTCCGGCTATAATAAGAGCTATATTCATCCTGCCATCATTCCTTTCTCCATGCTTCAAAATTATGATATATTACCTGCTTTTCTTTAGGCGGAAGCTTCATATAATCCCCGTAAAGCCCGGTCAGGTATTTATCATAACCCTTGGGTGCATTAAGCATATGGCCTTCAAACTCCAGCCTTATAACAGGCATATACTCGCTCTTTTTCATTCTCTCGCCATAGCCGTAGCCCCATACCACACAGCCTATATATTCAGAACTGTCAAAATCATATTTCGTGGCAAACTTCTGCATTTTTCTTTTTAAGCGTCTTATTCCGATAAGTCTTGAAACAGGACGCATCATGTACTGGACAGCTTTTTTGGCATATGATTCCCTGTTTGTATAGTTTGTCGCGCAGGTATTTATCATATTTCTCCAAAATGCCGCTTTTGCGTAATATTTTCGGCATTCGTTTTCATCCGAAGGCAGACCGTCAAGCGGAAATATATCTATCCATACCGACGAAAGCTCCCCCTTTTTTGTATACTGCTCTTTAACAACTGTAGAGGTATCCAGAAGCTTTATATACGGACTGGGATTATCCGTATTTTCGGGATCTGTTATAACAAGTCTCTCCGCTACCCTTTCCCTTTGGGCAAGCTTTCTGAATCTTTCATAATCCGGACGCGGCATAAGTATATCTATATCGTCGTCCCACGGTATGAAACCCTTATGCCTGACCGCTCCCAAAAGCGTACCGCCCGCAAGATAATAGCGCAGTCCGTGACTACGGCAGTATTTATCAAGCCCCAGCGCCATATTTAACTCTATTTGCTTTATTTCATCTAAATTTAATAATCTCGGCATATTTTCACCTTTTCCGTCAGAAGCTATGAAAGCTGCTTAAAATAAGATATTCCATGGATATCCGCTCTGTAATATTTTATTATATACAGTAATATCCATATACTATAAAAAGCATAGCTGTCAAACTGTATATACAAATATAATGTCATTATAACGACAAATACATCTAATTTTTTATGGCTTTTTATTATTATGGAGAGCAGGGCTAAAACAAATATGCCTAATCCAAAATCAGAAATCATTTTTACAGGCATACAAAAAAGTGAATCCAATTCCTGAATATTCTGCATTTTAATTATTTCATTCATATATGCTCCGTGCTGCTGCAATTCCTCATATATCCTTTCATATCCGGCATTGAACGGCACGTGCATATTTCCCATTCCATAGCCGAAAAATGTTTTTAATGGATATTCGGCAAAGCCATATAATATCCCCTTTATCCTTGCGTATCTTGAAACGCCGGAAGGGTCGCTGTATATTCCATTTACAAAAATATTATTTAATCTTGGAATACTATTTACCATATATACTGCTGCGCATACAATTGCAATGATCAAGCACAAATTTATAATCAATTTCCTCTTATTTTTTACTGACCTATAGCATATAAGCAAAAAAACAAAAATTCCTGTATCCAAGATACAGCGCGTACTGCTTCTGAATAATATAGACACACCTAAAAAAGCAAATCCAAGATACAAAAATTTCTTTCTTAGTTCTTCATCGCTTATTAAATAAGTCACTAAAAACATTACTCCTATAACGTGCATTGATATAAACGACGGCTCTGTAAAAGAAAACGCCAATCGTGGATAAGGTCTTTTTTCAATAAATTCAAATACCGATAACAGACCATTATACCCATACATACCAATCAGTCTTATAATTCCATAGATAAAGCTTATAAAATATCCTTTATACAAAAATTCAGCGTCATTATTTATATTCTTTTTATATACATTATATCTTAATACCATAGACAGATATATTGATATTCCTAAAACCAAGGTCTGCAGTCCGTCAATAAGCGCGCCCGGCGCCACACCGTTAATACAGAGCAGCACCGCCTGATAAACAGCAATAAAAGCCGCTGTAATAAGCGCTTTTTTCTCCAAATTAAGTACAAATGAAATATTTTTTATATTTATAAAAATATATATAAAAAATATAATCGGAGAGACTGTAGCCCACCCTCTCGACGGTGCAAATACCAAATTATCAAATGGTATCAATATCAATCCTAATTGAAATAAATCCATTAAATATCCCCTATATTCTAAACTATAAGAAATCATTTATATAAATCAATATACTTCCTAAAGCATCTTTCCTTATCAAACAAAACCCGTTTACTTTCATCGGTCTTGCCCAAGCCTTTTTTCATAAGCCTTGCCGCAGCTTCT
>ERZ809224.2389-NODE-2389-length-11594-cov-5.447526_pt1 | contig 11594 bp, 8 predicted proteins | sample MGYA00520513_ERZ809224 | MGnify/ENA primary metagenome ERZ809224 (study PRJEB31576, sample SAMEA3212658) | Homo sapiens | biome: human-gut; feature: human gut; material: fecal | place: Sweden | collected 2012 ...
TGTGTGAAAGCAGTCGGCTTGCCGTTTTATAAATAACACGTAAAGTGACAAAACTTTACACATTGCCGAGCATATAAAGAAAAGCTGTGCACTCCATTAAAATGCACAGCTTAATTTTAGAATTATGAAAAGTAATTTAGCTTTACAGACAGCTCGGGACTTTGTAACCGTATGTATTCTTCTTATAGTTGCCGTTAGAGGGCGATGCCTCGGCGTAGTTGCCGTAGGAGAATACCTTAGCTTCTGCAAGGCGTCTGTAATACAGGCCGATGTAGCAGTTGCCGCCTGCCACATGCCAATCCAGCAGATTGCTGCCGAATGTGTAGGCGTCCACATAGTTCAGGTCATGCGTGAGACCGGAGGTGCTGTTGAAAGCAACATCGCCCGCGCGCACCCAACCGCTCTTGCCGCTTGCAGAGACCTTGTACCAGCTCTGTTTCGTGCTTGAGTCGCGGTAATAATCGAGGATGTTCACACTTGAGTTGATCTTAAGCGTAGTAATCTGCGTGGAAGGAGCGCTGTGGTCCTGATACATGGGCAGTGTGGAAGCCGTTACCTTACCGCCGCACGGATTGGAAGAAGACAGATCCTGCGGCGGAACAACGGCGTTCATGATGACTGTACGCACGTAGCAGTTGCCGGAGCCGTTCCAGTAGCCTGCGCCGACATTGTAAGAGAAGCTTGCAAGCGCATCAAACTGGCACTGGCTCATCAAAAGGCCGTTGCTCGAGATGAAACGGTTGATCTCTGTGGTGTAAGAGCCGCGGTTGACGGTATCGGCCAGCATGGCCTTTGCTTCCGAGCGGGTCAGGTTATTGTAGAATGTGGTGTTCTTGGAAACAACGTAACCGTAGCCGACGGTCGGGATATTGCCGGCAAGCGTGTCCGGCGAAACCTGTGGGACATAGCCTTCATAAGAGGCGATGTTGTCGAGCATACTGTCACTTACGCGGCGGCTCTCGCCTGTTGTCGTATCGGAATCCGTTGTAGAGACAACGAGAATGGTGAACTCTCTGTAATCGGAGGAATAACCGCCGCCGGAAGACGAATACGCACGCACCGTGTAGGTGCCAGGTGTACTGATTGTAGCCGAAGCAGAGAAAATACGGACGTTGTTGTCGCCCTGACTTTCGGAATCGTAGGACGTGGTATCGTAGGTGCCGACGCCATCAATCTCAAAGCGCACGGCGGATTTCTGCGTATCCGTAACCGCCTTCAAATTGAAGGATGCACCGGCTGTGATAATATTCGGTGTTGTGTACGCAAAGCGGATAGCTTCCGGCGCGGAGACCGTGACGGAAACGGTGGCAAGTGCAGTGCCGTTTGCGCTCTTTGCGGTGATCTTGGCCGTGCCCGGCGCAGCGCCGTAAATGAAGAGCTGACCGGAAACACCGGCTTTTGCCGTTGCGACGGAAGCATCGCTGCTCTCCCACGTGACAGAGCCGGAAGCAGAAGCCTGAATGTAGATTGTCTTATACTGTGCGAGATCGACGGAAGAAACGGAGACCGATGCGCTGGACGAAGACGGGTCATATGCTGCGACATATTCTGCCGAGACATAGCCCTCTGCGCCGCCGGTCGTACGCACATGCACCCAGCCGCTCGTTTTGCGGTCAAGCACGTTCAGCACGGTGCCGGTGCTCAAAACAGTGAGTACTTTACAGCTCGTGTTCGGCTCGGAACGCAGGTTGAGGCCGACCGTAACGCGGACGTATTCGTCTGTTGCGGGTGCATTGGAGTTATTGCCGTTATTGGTGTTATCATCTCCACTATTACCGGGCTTTACGGAGTTGATATCGCCGGAGGTGATCTTCAAGTACTGCGCGGCAAGGTAGCCCTCTGTGCCGTCGGAAAGCTTCACTTTGTACCAGCTGCTGTTTGTGGCTTCCGTAATGGTAACGGTAACGTTCATATCGATAACCTTGATGATGCCATAGCTTGTGCCGGGGCCTTTGCGCACATTTAAATCGGATGTGGTCTTGGCCTGTACGGTTCCGTTGCTCGGCGCCGGGGTCGGCGTGGGCGTTGCGGAAGGCTTGGCAGAATCAATATTGCCGGAAATAACTTTCAGATATTCGGAGAACAGATAGCCCTCTGTGCCGTCCGAAAGCTTTACCTTGTACCACTGGCTGTTCGACGCGTCCGTGACCGTAACGGTGGTGCCGGTGCCGATGACCTTGATGACGCCGTAATTCGTACCTGCACCGCGGCGCAGGTTTACGTCTGCGGTGAGCTTAGCCTGCACAGTGCCATCATTGGACGGTGCCTGCGTAGGCGTTGCAGACGACGTGCCGGTGACCTTCAAATACTGTGCAAAGATGTAGCCCGTGGAGCCGTTTGCAAGGCGCACGGCATACCACTCGGAGTTGCTCCTATCTGTGACCGTGACGGTTGTGCCGGAAGCGATAACGCCTTTAGAACTGTAATTCGTGCCGGGTCCGGAACGGAAGTTTACGTATTCCGTCGTTTTCGCGCTTTGCTCGGAACCGCTCGGTGCCTGTGTCGGTGCGGGCGTTGCCGTTGCGGAGGAAGAACTGTTCAGCTTCAAGTATTGCGCAAATATGTAGCCCGTAGAGCCGTTCGAAAGGCGCACGGCGTACCACTCGGAATTGCTCGTGTCGGTGACCGTAACGGTGGTGCCCAATGCAATGACGCCTTTAGAACTGTAATTCGTACCGGGGCCGGAACGGAAATTTACGTATTCCGTCGTTTTCGCGCTTTGCTCGGAACCGTTGGATGGCGCCTGTGTCGGTGCTGCCGTAGCAGACGGCGTATTGCTGCCCGTGAAGCTGATGTATTCGGCAAAAATATAGCCCGTAGAGCCGTTAGAAAGACGCACGGCGTACCACTGGGCGTTGCTCGTGTCGGTGACCGTAACGGTGGTGCCTAATGCAATGACGCCTTTAGAGCTGTAATTTGTGCCCGGTCCGGAGCGAAAATTCACATATTCCGTCGTTTTGGCACTGCGTTCTTCCCCGTTGCTTGTGCTGCTGCCGGTAGACATGGAAATATACTCGGCGTAGATATAACCTGTAGAGCCGTTAGAAAGACGCACGGCGTACCACTCGGAATTGCTCGTATCCGTTACCGTGATGGTTGTGCCGGAAGCGATGATCCCCTGCGAGCTGTAATTCGTACCGGGGCCGGAGCGGAAGTTCACGTATTCGGTTGTTTTTGCGGAAACTTCTTCCGCATAGGCCGCAAGCGGCAGCGCAGAAGCCAATAGCAGCGCGGAAAGCAACAGAGCCGTGCCCTTCTTTCGGAGCATTCTTTTTCTGTATTGCATGTGTTTTCACCTATCCTTATCAAGGCATCGACCTGTAGAAGCAAAAGCCGGTTTCTGTCCTGTTGCGGCAAAATATGGTACAGATCGTTTTATACAGTTACAATCATAACACAATAGTTACAAATTTGCAACTATTTTTGCGGTTCAAAAGCCAAAAACAGAAAATAAATCCGCGATTTTCGCTTAAAATTTAAATATGAAAAATACCGGACCCGCAAAAACGAATCCGGTATCGAATTTCAGGTGAAATTACAGCTTTTCAACGATGGCTTTCGTATCGCGTGCAATGACAAGTTCTTCGTTGGTCGGGACGATGTAAACAGCGACCTTGCTGTCCGGCGCGGAGATTTTCTTCTCCTTGCCGCGAACGCCCTTGTTGGCTTCGTGATCGAACTTGATGCCGAGGTATTCCATGTTGGTGCAGATGCGCTCGCGCAGGGTATCCTGATTCTCGCCAAGACCTGCGGTGAAGACGATTGCGTCTACGCCGTTCAGCGCAGCGACATAGCTGCCGATGAACTTCTGAATCTGATAAACGAGCATCTCATGTGCGAGGTGTGCACGCTCGTCGCCCTCGTCCTCTGCCTTGCAGATGTCGCGGTCATCGCTGGAGATGCCGGAGATACCGAGCAGGCCGGACTTCTTGTTGAAAAGGTCGGAAAGCTGTGCCGGGGTGAGGTTCTCTTTCTCTGCGATGAACGTGACAACGGACGGATCAAGCGTGCCGGTACGGGTACCCATCATGAAGCCGTCAAGCGGGGTGAGACCCATGCTGGTGTCGATGACCTTGCCGTTCTTGATGGCGGTGATGGAGGAACCGTTGCCGATGTGGCAGGTGATAAGCTTCAGATCCTTGATGTCCTTGCCCATGAGCTCTGCAACGCGGTGGCTGACATAGCGGTGGGAGGTGCCGTGGAAGCCATAGCGGCGGATCTTGTACTTCTCATAGTACTCATACGGCACAGCGAACATGTAAGCCTTCTGCGGCATGGTGGAATGGAAAGCCGTATCGAACACGACAACTTCCGGGACTTCCTTGCCGAAAACGCTCATGCAGGCACGAATGCCCTGTACATGTGCGCTGTTGTGCAGCGGTGCAAGCGGGATGAGGCTTTCGATGCCCTCGATGACCTTTTCGTCAACGAGAACGGACTCGCTGAAGAGCGCGCCGCCCTGAACGATACGGTGGCCGATAGCAGCGACTTCGCTCAGATCCTTAATGACGCCGACTTCACTGTCAAGAAGTGCGTTCTTGACCTGCTCGAACGCTTCGGTGTGGTTCGCCATGCGGATTTCGATCTTCTTCTCTCTGCCGTCTGCCGTCTTGTGGCCGAAAATACCCATTTCAAGGCCAATCTTCTCGCAGTTGCCCTTTGCAAGCATTTGCTCGTTGTCCATATCGATCAGCTGATACTTAAGTGAGGAGCTGCCGGCGTTGATGACCAGAATTTTCATTTCGTCTTCCCCCTGAATCATGGTTAAATTTGAATTGGATCATCTGTGCAAACGCACAAAAAATAAGCACGACACTTCCAAAATTATAAATAAGGAAACGCGGCTTGTAAATTGATCTTCATTGCTTTATACTTATGATAATACAAAATCATGTAAATTTCAAGGAGTTTCCTATAAAATGATTGGAAAAAACAAGATTTCGGGCGTTGTTTGCGAGTTTAATCCGCTGCATAACGGCCACGCGGCACTGCTCTCCCGCATTTCGGAGGAGTTCGGCAGCGACACTGTCTGTGTGATGAGCGGAAATTTTGTGCAGCGCGGCGAGGCGGCTGTGATCGATAAGTGGTCGCGCACACGGCTGGCACTGCAAAACGGCGCGGCACTCGTGCTGGAGCTGCCCTTGCCGTGGGCTGTGGCAGGCGCAGAAAAATTTGCACTCGGCGGCATTTCGTTATTAAATGCGCTCGGTTGCGTAGATACACTGACGTTTGGCAGCGAAACCGGCGATACCACTCCCCTCATGCACTGCGCGGAATACTTGCACTCCGATGTGTTTAATTCGGATATTCGCCCGGAGGTTGCAAAAGGCGTTTCGTTTGCAGCGGCGCGTACGGAGGCTGTGAAAAAGGCACTCGGCGCAGAAACCGCAGAGCTGCTCACAAAGCCAAATTGCATTTTGGGCATAGAGTATTGCAAAGCGATCTTATCGTTGAATTCTAATATCGTGCCGCAGACTGTGCAGCGTATCGCGATTGACCACGACAGCGACAAAGCGCACGGCGCGTTTGCATCGGCGAGCCTGATCCGCAGCAAGAGCGCCGAGGGTGAAGAGATTTCCTCGTATGTCCCGGAAAATACGGCGGTGTGTATTCGTGCGCTGCAAAAGGAAAAGCAGTACCCCGCTTCCCTTTCGTATCTCGACCGTGCGGTACTGGCGGCTGTCTCTGCCATGTCACCCGAAGACCTGCGCCGCGTGCCGGATGTTTCAGAGGGCATTGAAAACCGCATTTTGGCGGCTGCCGAAACGGCGGAAACGTGCACAGGGCTGTTTGATGCGGTGAAAACCAAGCGGTACAGTCACGCGCGTATTCGGCGTATTGTTTTAAGCGCGTATTTGGGCATCACGAACGATCTGCCCAATTTGCCTCCGTACCTGCGCATTTTAGGTATGACAAGCTGTGGCGCGGAGATCCTGCACAAAGCGAAGCCGATGCTGCCAATCATCGCACGACCTACGGACGTGAAGAAGCTTTCGCCGGAAGCCAGACGTGTGTTTGAGTTGGAAGTGCGCGCGGATAATCTTTACAGCCTGTGCACAGAGCATCGCCGCCCTGCGAACATGGATTATACAGAAAAACTGATTCGGATATAAACTGAGCTCTGCATTTGGCTTTTGCCGGTCGCAGAGCTCTTTTTTTATACAAAAAGACCGAACCACGCGGGCTCGGCCTTTTGAATATTCAAATATTCGAATTACTTCTCAAGCGGTGTGACTTCCACAGTCCAACCGAGGGTATCTTCTACCTTACCGGTCTGGATGCCGGTGACGGTGTCGTACAGCTTCTGGCTGAATTCGCCGATGCCGCCGTCCTTGATCTGCATGACTTCGTTCTCGTAACGGAGTGCGCCGACCGGGGAGATAACGGCTGCGGTACCGCTACCCCAGCACTCTTCAAGTGCACCGGTACGGGCCGCCTCAACGAGCTCGTCAACGGAAATTCTTCTCTCCTCGACCGGGAGACCCCAGTGCTTGCAGAGATCGATGCAGGATGCACGGGTAACGCCCGGCAAAATACTGCCGTTCAGCATCGGGGTGACAACGGTGCCGTTGATTTTGAAGAAGATGTTCATAGCACCGACTTCTTCGATGTACTTGCGCTCAACACCGTCGAGCCACAGAACCTGAGAGTAACCTTCGTCGTGTGCCTTTACCTGTGCCGCGAGGCTTGCAACGTAGTTGCCGCCGGTCTTTGCTTCGCCGATGCCGCCGCGGACTGCACGTACATAGTCGTCTTCAATCCAGATCTTTACCGGGTCGAGGCCGCTCTCATAGTAAGCGCCGACCGGGGAAAGAATGATGATGAATTTATAGGTATTCGACGGGCGTACGCCGAGGAACGGATCCGTTGCAATGACGAACGGACGAATATAAAGAGAAGTGCCGGGACGGCTCGGAATCCAATCTGCGTCAACGGCGACGAGCGTCTTGATCGCATTGAGGAAATCATCGGCCGGGATCTCCGGGATGCAAAGTCTTCTGTTGGAGTTGTTTGCACGCTCGATGTTCTTGTTCGGGCGGAACAGACGAATGCGGCCGTCTGCGCATTTATAAGCCTTCATGCCCTCGAACATTTCCTGACCGTAGTGGAAAACCATAGCGGACGGATCAAGGACGATCGGCTGATACGGCATGATCTTCGGATCGTGCCAACCCTGCTCCGGGTTATATTCCATCACATACATGTGATCTGTAAAGATTTTACCGAAACCGAGCTTGCTTTCGTCTGCCGGCTTCGCTTTAGGCGCAGTGGTACGCTCAATCTGGATTTTCTGCATCAAAAAACACTTCTTTCCTGTTTGCTTATACACATTTTAGCACGTATCTGCCTTTTTTGCAAGTTACCGAGGTTTAAATTGCAAAAAAAGCTTCACAAATAACCATTTGACTTTGCGAAGCTTTCTGTTCTTTTTGTATAAACGAATGCACCTTTACAGGTGCGTGCGCAGCCCCTTTGGGTAACGATTCTTCAAAACGCCGTTCGATGCCTTGCCAAAGCCCGTTACAATACCGTCTGCGGCGACGGCGGTGTAACCGGAAAGCCCCTCTGCGGGGATTTCTTCGCCGCGCAAAAACGCGAATAAAGCAGGATCGTTCGATGTGAGATGCAGCACGCTGCGGCAGTTTCCTGCACGGCTTGCCATGAAAATGCCATGCGCGGGCTCGATGCGGTTCTTTTTTGCCTCGCCGAATTCCACACCGGCGCGCAGAACGGAAAGTCCTGCAATGTCCGGCAGTTCATTTGGCAATAAGATCACACGGTCGCGCACGCGCTGGAATCTTCCCGGTGCATCGGTAAACAGAGATGTGTACAATTCTTCGGCATGCACCTGCGTCTCTCGGTCGGGTTTAAAGCTAAACGGCGCAAAGCGTTCTTCACATGGCGCAACGCGGCGAAAGCGCGCGGCAAAGTGCCCCTCACCCCCGTCCATCGGGAAAATGCGCACAGCGTCTACGCCATAGGCCGGGCGACCAAATGTGACATTCGGCTTTTCAAGCACGAATTCCGGGTGGCTTTCGAGAAATTTCTGCACAACGCCCTCATTTTCTTCCGTGGAAAACGTGCAGGTAGAGTACACCAAAATGCCGCCTTCGCGCACGCACTGTGCGGCGGAGGATAAAATTGCGAGCTGACGTACAGCGCAGGTCTCCACGTGCTCAGGACTCCATTCCTGCACGGCAATGGGATCGCGGCGGAACATGCCTTCGCCGGAGCACGGCGCATCAACGAGCACTTTATCAAAATACCCGCCGAGCTTTTCCGCAAGCATCTCCGGATATACGCTGGAAACGACTGTATTACGCACGCCCATGCGCTCCAAATTGGAGGATAAAATTGCGGCGCGATTGCGTACAACTTCGTTTGACCACAAAAGCCCGGTGTCGCCGGTCAGCGCGGCAATCTGCGTGGATTTACCGCCCGGTGCGGCGCAGAGGTCGAGCACCTTATCCCCCGGTTCCGGCGCCAAAAGCGTGACGGCCGAAGACGCGGACGGCTCCTGCGAATAAAACGCGCCTGCATGATAGAGCGGCAGCGCCGCCATTTTGGTATCTGTCGGCGCATAAAACGAGAGCGGCGAAAACGGCGTTTGTACCAGTGTAAACGGCAGTGCGCGTTCAAGCTGCTCTTTTGTGCATTTTACAGTGTTCAAACGAATGCCGCGTTTGTGCGGTTCGTTGTAAGATGCCCGAAACGCCGTATATTCTGCCCCAAGCATATCCTGCATTCGTTTTTCAAAAGCTGCGGGCAATTCCATGGCCGCCCCACCTTTCCTAATTTCGTAAATTCGGTACATAAACGCGCGTACCGTGCGCATAATAGCTTTCGGAAGGGGTGAATCACATGGCAAATTCCGAAAACAAGAATTACACAAACAAAAACCAGAAACAAAGCCGCAATAAGAGCGACCGTCAGACAACCGACCGCGTGAATAACGGCACGGAAAATCGTACGGAAAACCGCAGTGAAAAAAGCTGCCGGTAACACAAAAACCGGAAAAAGCAGGCAGGCGATGCGCTTGTCTGCTTTTTCTATGCGGATTTATTCTTTCGGCTCGCTGACCGGCTTATCGCCCGTCTTGCGAATAGCTTTGATAATCTCGCCGAGCGTGCGGTCGTCGGAGCGCACGGGTTTGAAGCCCTCACCGGCGATTTCACCGGCATCGCCGACGATGACGAACGCATCGGGATCTTCCTCGCGGATGATCTCACTGATGCGGAACACTTCAAAGCGGCGCACAGCGCAGAAGAGCACCTCGCCGTCCTGCTTCAAATAGCCGCTGCGGGACTTGAGAAACGTCAGGCCGCGGTCCATCTCCTTGATGATGCGGTCGGCAATGACATCGTTTTTACGGGACATAATGAAGAACATTTTGCCGTTGCCCGCATCTGTGCCGTACAGAATTGTATCGATGATTTTTGTCGATACAAAAATGACGATGCACGCGTACACGGCGCTTTCAATGCTCTTATATACGATGGCGGAAAACAGCACGACGCAGCCGTCTACGGCAAGCATCAGCTTGCCCATGGAAAGATGGCGCAGGCGATGATTGAGCAGACGCGCGATCATGTCCGTGCCGCCGGTCGTGGCACCGCGCATAAAGACGAGTGAAAGACCAACGCCCTCACACACGCCGCCGATGAGCATGATGATGAGTGGGTCACCGTGGTAAACCGGCATGAACAGCGCCACGATGTCGATGCAGGCAGCGTTTAACACGACCGCCAACATCGTTTTGGTGACGAGTTTATAGCCGATCTCAATGATCGCCCAAATGATGATCGGCACGTTAATAAGCAAAATCACGGTGCCGACGGGCGTGCCGAATAGATAATTCAGCACGATGGCGATACCGCTCACGCCGCCCGGCGCGATGTTGTTCGGCGCGGTAAAGCCGTTCAGGCCGACCGCGTAAATAACGGAACCCGCCGTCATGAAAATCAGGTCAAGCAGAAATTCCTTCACGTTTTTTGCAACTTTATTTTTGCGCATGTGCGGTTTCCTCCGTTTCTGCAAATTCAAGGATCTTATCGAAGAAAAGACGCAGGCGCTCCAGCTCGCCTTTAAGGTAAAGATAGCCGAAAACGCATTCAAATGCTGTGGCTGCGTGGTAATCCGCAACGCTTGAGTTTTTCGGCACGTGCGAAACGTGCGCATTGCGTCCGCGCAGGCAGACTTCTTTTTCCTCTTCCGTGAAAAGCGGCATCAGCACTTCACTAAGCATCTTCGCCTGAAACTCACAACGCACGAACGAAACGGCGCGGCTGTGCAGCTTTTTCACGGGGCAGTTGCCTTTGGAGACGATATATTCGCGCACGAAAAGCTCGTACACGCCGTCACCCACATAAGCGAGCGTTAAGGGACTTAACTGCTTCGGATCCGATTCCGTTTGATAGAACTTTTCCAAATAGCCACCCTCTTAGTTTACAAAATCAAATTCAAGGTCATACATGCTGACCGTGTCGCCTTCCTGGATGCCCGCCTCACGTAACGCATCGATAACGCCGGTGTGAATGAGCACACGCTGGAAGTACTGGAGCGACTCGTAATCATCGAAATCGACGGCGGAGATGAGCTTTAAGAGCCAATCGGCCTCAACAAAATACACGTTGTCCTCCACGCGGATATCGACCTTTGCCTTGCTGCTGAATTCTTCGACAGGCTTTACCGGCTCCGGTTCCGGCTCGAAATGCGCGACCGGCGGCAGCGTGGAAAGCATTTCTGCAGTTTTATTCAAAAGCGGATCAACATCATAGCGGATTGCCGCCATGATTGGAAAGAATTCATAGCCTTGCGCCTCGACAAACTTGCGGAAATCCTCTACCTGCTCGTCGGTCGTCAGGTCGCATTTGTTGCCGGCGACCAGCATGGGACGGTTCGCGAGGTCGGGGTTGAACTTGCGCAGTTCCTCGTTGATGATGCGGAAGTCCTCCTTCGGGTCTCTGCCCTCGCTGCCGGAAACATCGACAATGTGAATGAGCATGCGGCAACGCTCTACATGGCGCAGAAACTGATGACCGAGGCCTACACCCTGCCATGCGCCCTCGATAAGACCGGGAATATCCGCCATGACAAACGATGGCGCGTTCGGCATATGCACCACGCCGAGCACCGGGGTGATGGTCGTAAAGTGGTAGTTTGCAATATTCGGTTTCGCTTCACTTACAACGGAAACAAGCGTAGATTTACCTACGTTTGGGAAGCCCACAAGACCCACATCGGCGAGCAGCTTGAGTTCAAGCTGAAGCTCGAATGCTTCACCGGGTGTGCCGGGCTTTGCAAAGCGCGGAGTCTGGCGCGTAGGCGACGCAAAATGCGTGTTGCCCCAGCCACCGCGGCCGCCCTTCGCGATAACGACGTCTTCGTCTGTGGACATGTCCGCCATGATGCGGCCGGTTTCCGCGTTGCGGATCAGTGTGCCGCGCGGCACGGTAATGACGAGCGGCTGTGCGCTTTTGCCGAAGCAGCGCTTGCCGCGACCGTTTTCGCCGCGCTCTGCGGTGTACTTGCGCTTGTAGCGGAAATCCGCCAGTGTGGAGAGGTTATCGTCCAGATCGGAAGAGCGTCGTGTA
>ERZ809224.2396-NODE-2396-length-11538-cov-5.279370_pt1 | contig 11538 bp, 16 predicted proteins | sample MGYA00520513_ERZ809224 | MGnify/ENA primary metagenome ERZ809224 (study PRJEB31576, sample SAMEA3212658) | Homo sapiens | biome: human-gut; feature: human gut; material: fecal | place: Sweden | collected 2012 ...
CATCCCTGCTGTTGCTGTTCTGCTTCTTGGCGATCTTGTCTATCTCAAATACATCGCGCCCGAGGACATGCATGTTTACTCGATCGACGAAGTCTTTATGGATGTTACCAGTTATCTGAATACCTACCGGCTTTCGGCAAGAGAGCTTGCCATGAAGATCATCTTGGATGTACTGCATACAGCAGGGATTACAGCGACGGCAGGGATCGGCACGAATCTTTATCTTTGTAAAGTTGCGATGGACATTGAAGCAAAGCATATCTCGCCGGATAAAAACGGCGTGCGGATTGCGGAACTGGACGAGATGAGTTATCGCCGAAAATTATGGAGCCATCGCCCTTTGACCGATTTCTGGCGCGTAGGCAAAGGCTATGCAAATAAACTTGAGCAAAACGGAATCTTCACAATGGGCGATGTGGCCCGGTGTTCTATTGGCAAGCCCAATGAATATTACAATGAAGATTTACTGTACAAGCTGTTTGGCGTGAATGCGGAATTGCTGATCGACCACGCATGGGGCTGGGAGCCATGCACCATTGCTGACATTAAGGCATATAAGCCGGAGTCAAACAGCATTGGTTCCGGGCAAGTTTTGCAATATCCCTATGACTTTGAAAAAGCAAAGCTTGTTGTAAAGGAAATGACGGATGCTTTGGTGCTGGATCTGGTGGATAAAGGGCTTGTGACAAATCAGCTCACGCTTACTGTCGGCTATGACATAGAGAATCTGACAGATCAGAACCGCAGAAAGAAGTACCACGGCGAAGTCAAAACAGACCGTTACGGAAGGAAGATTCCAAAGCACGCACACGGCACAGCAAACCTGGAGGGCTATTCTTCCTCAACAAAACAGATCATGGCCGCCATGCTGGAGCTTTTCGACCGCATTGTTGATAAAAACCTTTTGGTACGGCGGCTGAACATTACGGCAAACCGTGTGATTGATGAAAAATCAATTCCCAAACCACCTCAGTATCAGCAAATGGACTTTTTCACCGACTATGCGGCAGAACAAGAAAAACAAAAAGCGGAACAGGCAGAGCTTGCCCGCGAGAAAAAAATTCAGGAAGCCATGATCGACATCAAGAAAAGATTCGGTAAAAACGCTGTTCTGAAAGGGACGAATCTGTCAGAAGGCGCAACAGGAAAAGACAGAAACAATCAGATCGGAGGGCATAAAGCATGATGAAAAATCCGAATCGGTGTGCCTATGTAAATATGGGCAACCCGTTATATATTCGATACCATGATGAAGAATGGGGTGTTCCCGAGCATTCCGATCAAAAGCTTTTCGAGATGCTGCTGTTGGAATGCTTTCAGGCCGGGCTATCATGGGAATGCGTATTAAACAAGCGCGAAGCTTTCCGCACCGCTTTCGATCATTTTGACGCGGATAAAATTGCCTGCTATGGTGAGGAGAAAATACAGCAGCTCATGAATAATCCGGCAATCATCCGCAATCGGCTAAAAATAAAAGCAAGCATTACAAATGCGATTGTTTTTAAGCAAATACAAGCTGAATACGACTCTTTCGATGCATACATCTGGGGCTATACAAATGGGGAAACCATCATTGAGGAATACACAGTCAGAACTACTTCCCCTCTGTCTGACCGGATATCGAAAGATCTCAAAAAGCGAGGCATGAAGTTCGTCGGTTCCACCATCATATACTCCTATCTGCAAGCTATAGGAATATTGAACGCGCATGGGAAAGAATGTGATTGGTATAAACACGATTGAATCAAGTTGGAGGTAAAGAAAGTGAGCAACGAGCAAAAAAACGGCGATTATGATGATATCATTGATCTTCCGCACCATGCTTCCACTACCCGGCCAAGGATGTCAAGGCTGGACCGCGCTGCGCAGTTTGCTCCATTTGCCGCCCTCACCGGCTATGGCGCGGCGATCAAAGAAACGGCGCGCCTTACCGATGAACGGTCGGAGCTTGGCGAATATGAACTGATGGAGCTAAATGCCGGTATCCATATGCTGATGGAGCGCATTGACGAACATCCCCAAGTGGAAATCACCTATTTCAAGCCAGACGAACGCAAGGATGGCGGCGCGTATTTGACAGTGAAGAGCCGGGCGAAAAGACTGAATGAATACGAACGGTTCCTTCTGTTGGAAGACGGAACGGAAATCCCGTTTGATGATATTTATAAAATAGAGCTTTGTGCGGATTGAATAAGGACTTTACTCCGGCGCACTCAGCATATGCAACGGAAAGAAAGTGAAGGTAATGGCAAATGTTAGAATTCGGATGGATTTGTTTATTAGCAGCAATGGTCGGCGATTTTGCAGTCCCATATGTATTGGCTCCGTTTTATCATGGATACAGTCATAAAAAGCAGGTAATGAGTGTTCTGGGAAATCCCAAAAGTCCTGTTCGCAGGTGGTATAATACATGGCTTATTTTGTTGGGAATCGGGTTGCTGGCTTCCTTTCCTGCTTTAATCAATGTATATTTGACAAAAGCAATCGGGCTTACGATTACCATGCTAATCTTGATCGCAATGTTTGCGGTAGGAGCAGGAATTTTATCTGGTATTTTCTCTGTAAATGAGAAAAAAGAGGATCAAAATCTTGCTTCAAAAATACACGGTGTTGCATCTTCTTTAGGATTTATTGCCCTCGCCTTTGCTCCATTGTTTCTGTCAATTTTATCTTTTTGGCAGCATGAAACTATCTTAGGGATTTTGGCTGCAGTTTGTTTTGCCTTGGGGCTTGTATGTTTTGTTCTTTTCGTTATGGCTGATAAAGCGGAATTCAAAGATACATGGATTGAAAATGAGGGCTTATGGCAGCGTTTAACCCTCATGTGTATGTATCTTCCGTTTGTTATCGTCAGCATACAAGAGTTAATCAAATAGTGTATTTATGCCCTACGATATTGACATTATCAAAAAAGTAGGGTATAATTTTTATGGGTGATGAAATTATGCGTATGCTCGAAAACCTTGTTTTGAAGGAAGCACGTACATTTGAGATATTAAAAAAGCAATATGAAGCAATGCTTGCCGAGCTGCCTAAAGGCTCGCTGACTTTAAAACGCGGAGTTTACTATTACCTGAATTATAAAGAACATGGGAAAATGATTTCAAAATATGTCGGAAAAAAATCACCGGAAATCGACTCTCTGCGTGAGAAAATCGAGAAACGAAGACATATTGAAAAAATGCTGCGCAATATAAACGCGGAGCTTAAAATCGCGCAAAAAGTGAGGGACTCAGAATGATCTTATTTCATGGAAGCAATGTGGAGGTAATACAGCCTAAGCTGATACCGCAGAATCGGTATCTGGATTTCGGGTTCGGATTTTACACCACACTGAATAAAGAACAGGCTGTCAGCTTTTCAAGGAAAGTATCAAAGCGCAGAGGCGGCAGCAGCATTGTCAGTGTGTATGAATTGAATGAATCAGAATTTGAAAATAATCTGGACATACTAAGGTTTAAAGCGCCGGATGAGCAGTGGCTTGATTTTGTGTTTGCAAACCGTTCCGGAAATTATGAGGGTAAAGAATACGACTGTATTTATGGACCGGTAGCAAACGATGATGTATATCAAACTTTTGCCGCCTACATGGCCGGTATACTGACAAAAGAACAAACGCTTGCGAATTTGAAAGTAAAAAAGCTTTATGACCAAATGGTATTTGCAACGCAAAAAGCGCTCGGTTATCTGCATTTTAAAGAATCTTTTATTGTGGAGTGATATTTATGGATGAGAACAAATTATCCGTTGTTTTAAGTATGACAGTTCCCAAAATAATTGAGCTGATCCTGGAAAACAGTAAACTGTCGGAACTGGAAGCAACAGAACAGTTTTATTCTTCGCGGGTGTATGCCCTGCTTGAGGAAGAAGAAACCAAACTGTGGCATCTCAGCCCTCTAACGCTGTATAACATGTATGAAGAGGAACAAAAAACAGGAAAAATTACTTTTCCGGAGGAGGCGTAAGTGTTATGAGCAGTCAGATGAATTATTTGATTTTCTGTATGGAACAGTATAAACTGCATAAACATCTCAGCGGAAAAGAGGTTGCAGAGCTTTTCAAACAATATCGGGTGTATGAATATATCCTGAGCTGTTTTGATGCTCTGCACACCACCGGTACTGAGTATGCGATGGATGACATTGATATGTATATAGATGCCAGGATCGCGGCCGCAAAGCAGTGAAATCCGGCGACAATGCGCTTTAGGTTTGTGCTGTATAATAGACTCAAAGGCGGTCGTTGACCGCCTTTTTCAGAAAGGATAGTATAAAAATGGAGAAGCAAGAAAGTTTAAATTTTATAATTTTAGAAGATGACAATATTCGCTTGGAACAAGCGGCTAAATTACATAAGCCTGAAGCAGAAAAAATGAAACAAGAGTTTTTTGACTGCGGCGAAACAGTTATTAACGGAAGTGCGCTTTTTGACCAAATGGAATTTGATCCATGGCTTATCAATGTTGACCGAAATCACGATCCGAATACTGTTCGTGAAGACTGGGCAGTTGCTACAACTTTTTTTGCAGTCCGTAAATCAGATGGGAAAATCCTCGGAATGATCGATGTGCGTCATGCTCTTACTGTTCCATTTCTTCAGGAATACGGCGGACATATCGGATATGCAGTGCGTCCATCAGAACGCAGAAAAGGATATGCAACCGCAATGCTCCGGTTGGCACTTCAGTATTGTGCGAATCTTGGAATTGATGCGGTACACCTTGGCTGCTATGCGGACAACTTGCCTTCAATCCGCACGATAGAACGCTGCGGCGGAATTCGGATTGAAGAAAAACCCTATGCAGATGGGAAACCGATGTATATCTATGCAATACCTGTTCGGTGAGGAGAATAAAATTTTATGCAATCTTAGATCATCGGGCAAGTAGAGAATTAGTATAAGGAGCAAACAGACCATGAATATACTGATCGTGAATTTTAAAGCGAGGTTAGTTATGAAATATAAAAATTTAATTGTAGGATTAGTAACCGGTTTTTCAGCAGGTGCTGTTATAGGTATTTTGATATGGATTTTTTTGCATAATATGTTCGGCATAGGAATTTGTTCCGGCATAGGAATGCTGATTGGCATTGTTGCAGGCACATTGATCGATTACCAAAAAAATAATAAGTAACAAGGAGCAAACAGAAAATGAACATATTGATCGTGGAGGACGATACAGCTTTAAATAACGGAATCGCCCTGTCGCTGAATACCGACACAACCCTCCAAGCCTTTTCCATAGCGGAGGCAAAAAGCAAGCTTGACACGAGTGTTGATCTTGTTATTCTCGATATAAATCTTCCCGACGGAAGCGGGATCGATCTCTGCCGAGAGATACGAAAGACGAGCAATGTCCCTATCATATTCCTGACGGCGAACGATATGGAGATCGATATTGTAACGGGGCTTGAAAGCGGAGCGGATGATTATATAACAAAGCCGTTTTCGCTCGCAGTCCTTCGGGCAAGGATAAACGCTGTTGTACGCCGCAGACAGAGCGACGGCAATAAGTTTGAAGAAGGTGACTTTTCCTTTGATTTTGACAATATGCTTTTCTATGCGGATAATGTGCCGGTAGAACTGAGCAAGACCGAACAGAGGCTGTTAAAGCTTCTTGTATCCAATCGCGGCGTGACACTTTCCCGTGATATGCTGATTGACAGGGTTTGGACTGATGGCGCGGAATTTGTGGAGGAAAACGCGTTGTCGGTCACGGTGAAAAGGCTCAGGAAAAAGCTTCCCGGGATACCGCTCAAAACGGTCTACGGGATCGGCTATATATGGGAGAAATGAATATGATCTATTTTTTGACAGCCGTTATCACGATTCTTCTTGTGTTGCTTGCAGTCGTTTACATAAGGACGTCAAGACTGCTTGCGCGCCTTGACGACATGATAGAGTCGGCAGCAAACGGAAGCTTTTCGGAAGGTGAGTACAGCGAAAAACGCCTGTCCAAGCTGGAATCAAAGATGTATCGTTACCTTACTGCAGGAAAGACTGCACAAAGGCAGATAACAAGCGAAAAGGATAATATAAAGACACTGGTAAGCGATATCTCCCACCAGACCAAAACGCCTGTTTCCAATATCCTTTTATACACACAGCTCCTCGGCGAAGCCCCGGAACTTAGCGATGACACAAAACAGCTTGCCTGTCAGATCGAACAGCAAACGGAAAAGCTAAGCTTCCTGATAGCGTCGCTTTTAAAGACATCAAGGCTTGAAAACGGCATTTTAACGGTACAGCCCAAAGAAGAAAACGTCGGAAAACTTTTGAGTTTGCTCGACTTTACGGCACAGGCACAGGAAAAGAATATCGGTCTGTCTGTCGGCAAGGCAGACGGCATTTCGGCTTGCTTTGACCTCAAATGGACGCTTGAGGCGCTTTCTAATATTTTGGATAATGCGATAAAATACACTCCTTCAGGCGGCAAGGTTAGCGTGAGCGCGCGGGAATATGAAATGTTCATACGGATAGACATTGAGGACAGCGGCATAGGCATGAGCGAAGAGGAAACGGCAAAGGTTTTTTCAAGGTTCTACCGATCTCCGAGAGTGTCTCAGGAAAAGGGCGTAGGCATAGGGCTTTATCTTGCCCGCGAGATACTTTCCAGAGAAAGCGGTTATATCAAAGTGACTTCCGTAATAAACCAAGGTTCAACTTTTTCTGTGTTTTTGCCGAAAACAAATGCAAATCTGTCAAAACTGTAAGATTTGAGACAGATTTCAGACAGAATCACCTGCTATAATGGGATCATGAAGTTAAGCAGAGCTTAACAAATATGAGCCCATTTTTTATGGGGATGAAACGGAGGAAGTATCATGGGAATACTTGAAACGAATAACTTAAAAAAATATTACGGAAGCGGTGACACAATGGTGAAAGCCCTTGACGGCGTGAATTTTTCTGTGGAGAACGGAGAATTTATTGCCATCATCGGCACATCGGGAAGCGGTAAATCAACGCTTCTGCATATGATAGGCGGACTGGATCGGCCGACATCCGGAACAGTTAAAGTAGCAGGCAAAGATATATTCTCCTTAAAGGATGACGCTCTTACCATATTCCGCCGCAGGAAGATTGGTTTTATCTTTCAGAGTTATAATCTTGTGCCGGTGCTCAATGTCTATGAAAATATTGTCCTGCCCATCGAATTGGACGGCAATAAGGTAGATAAGGCGCATATTGACAATATCATCGAGACTTTGGGGCTTACCTCAAAAACAAACAACTTGCCGAACCAGTTGTCAGGCGGGCAGCAGCAAAGGGTTGCCATCGCACGCGCCCTTGCGACGAAGCCCGCGATCATCCTTGCCGATGAACCGACGGGAAACTTAGACAGCAAGACCAGCCTTGACGTTCTCGGGCTTTTAAAGATCACAAGCGATAAGTTTAAACAGACAATTGTCATGATCACACATAATGAGGAAATTGCTCAGATGGCGGACAGGATCATCCGCATTGAAGACGGAAGGATTGTAGGTGATCGCAATGCTTAATGTCAACAGCAGAAAATGTATCCGCCGCCTTTCGGGACGCTCCATAAAAAATAATCGTACCAGAAATATCATTGCGGTTTTAGCTGTAATCCTGACAGCTGTGATGTTTACGACATTGTTTACCATCGGCGCCAGCATTATGGACGCCTTTCAGCTTTCCACCATGCGTCAGGTGGGAACAAGCTCCCACGCGGGATTTAAGTTCCTGACACAGGAACAGTATGACACTTTAAAAGCCGATCCCGAGATAAAGGATATCTCATATAATATTTTCATTGGCTCCGGCGAAAACCCCGAATTTGCCAAAAAATCGGTGGAGATACGCTATACCGAGGAGAAAAACGCTGAGTGGAGCTTTACCGTGCCGACAACGGGCACGCTCCCGCAAAACAGGCTCGATATTGCCACGTCTACCGAGGTGCTCGATATGCTTGGGCTGCCGCATGAGCTTGGTGTGCAGGTGCCGCTTGAATTTACTGCCGCAGGTGGGATCAAGTACAATGAGACCTTCACGCTTTGCGGCTTTTGGGAACAGGACGCAGTAAGCCCGGTATGTGAGGCGTTTTTGTCGAGGGAATACAGCGATGAGGTCGCACCTGTATGGCAGGAAAAAGCTCCTGATGAAGAAGGAAACTGGTGGATATCGGGCTCGATCAATCCGAATATATGGTTTGCAAACTCGTGGGACATTGAAGGACAGGTAGAGGCATTAAAGGCACGCTGCGGCTTTGGTGATGATGTGAATGAAGGCGTAAACTGGGCGTATGCTTCTTCGGAGGTGGATTTTACGACAATCGCCATGCTGGCTGGTATCCTTCTTTTGATTGTTTTTTCGGGGTATATGATCATCTATAATATTTTTTATATCTCGGTATCAAAGGATATCCGTTTTTACGGGCTGTTAAAAACAATCGGCACCACCAACCGCCAGCTGAAAAAGCTGGTACGCAGACAGGCTTTGTTGCTTGGTCTGATAGGAACGCCTATAGGACTGATCTTGGGGTATGTTGTTTCGGTCTTTGTCACTCCGGTAGTCATTTCAACCACTTCGGTGGCAGACGAACAGCTTGTTTCCGTCAACCCGCTCATCTTTATCGGCGGCGGATTGTTTACACTGATAACTGTATGGATAAGCTGTATCAAGCCCTGCCGCTTTGTGAGTAAAATATCGCCGGTGGAGGCGGTAAGATATACCGACAGCACGGTAAATTCACGGAAGAAAGCAAAGAAAACAAGGCGTGTTACCCCTCTGTCGATGGCGTGGGACAATATCAAAAGGACGCCGAAAAAGACGGCGAGCGTTATCGTGTCGCTGTCCCTTTCGATGATACTCTTAAACGGGACGTTTACCTTGATAAACGGTTTTGATATGGACAAATATATCGAAAACCAAGCCGTGTCGGATTTTTATATCACAGATGCGTCGGTAATGAACTTAAATTCGACCGTTGAGATCTTTAACGGCGTATCAAAGGAATTGCAGGACGAGATAAAAGCCCTGGACGGGATCACCGATTTCGGCAGCGTTTATATGCAGGAGACGCAGCATAAATTTAATGAGACCGGCGCTGAAAACGCAAAAAAGGTTTATGAGGAATATAAAGAAATGCTGCCCATGCCTTATGCGGAGGAGCAGGCTCGCCGCCTTAATGAGGAGGGCTTGATAGATGCGCATCTGTATGGCGTTGATGATTTCATTACCGAAAAACTGGAAATTGCAGACGGAGAATTTGATTTGGAAAAATTCAAGACCGGGGAATTTGTTATTGCTTCTTCCTTTATTGACACGGGAGATGGGCGGTATTACGACATTGGCGATAAAGTCCCTGTTGATTTCGGGAATGGAAATATTAAGGAATATGAGGTCATGGCGATCGGCGATATCCCTTATGCGCTCGGCCCGCAGCACAGCCATTACTTTGACCTGTATCTGACACTGCCCGCGGATGAGTTTATTGCCCAAACCGGGGAAACAGGAGCACTGAAAACGGCATATAATGCTGAAGAATCCGCGATTCCCGCACTGGAAGAATGGATAGAGAACTACTGTGAAAATGTTGACCCGAATATGGCATATCAGTCCCGCAAGACGTTTGCCGCTGAATTTGAAAGCTTGCAGAATATGTATCTGACGGTCGGAGGACTGCTGAGCTTTATCCTTGCACTTATCGGGATACTGAATTTCATTAACTCTGTTATCACCTCGGTGCAGACAAGACGTCAGGAGCTGGCGGTATTGCAGTCCATCGGCATGACTGGAAAACAGCTCCGTCAAATGCTTATCGGCGAGGGTGTGTGGTACACAGTTATTACAGTGCTCATCGCCCTTACGGTCGGAAGCCTTATCACCTACGGTATGGTAATGGGGATAGCATCTCAGATGTGGTTCTTCTCCTATCATTTTATAATAACGCCGATCCTGCTGTGCATCCCTGCCCTTGTGGTGCTGTCGGTACTTATCCCGGTGCTCTGCTATCGGAATATGTGCAGGCAAAGCGTGGTTGACAGACTAAGAGAGAGCGAATAAAATTATATATTTCAAATCTGCTTGCGAGATGTGCAGTATAGATCTGCATAGCCGATGATCTGTTTTATAATCGAACAGGTCATCGGCTTTTTTGTTATTGTTATTAGAGGAGCAAAAAATTTGATTTTATGGAAAGTGTACTTGACATTTTTGCAAAGAGCGTATATAATAAAATTATGGAAAGCAAACTTTCCATAAAGCGAAAGGAATGATATCATGAAAAACCGCTTGGAGGAGATCCGAAAAAGCCGTGGTATCAAGCAGGAGGAGCTTGCAAACGCACTGGAAGTTTCAAGGCAGACCATAGGCTCCCTTGAAAACGGCAGATACAACCCGTCCATACTGCTTGCCTTTAAAATCGCGCGCTATTTCGGAATGTCGATTGAGGACATTTTCATTTATGAGGAGGAAGAAAAATGAAAACAAGAACAATCACAAAATTTTATTTGGTGATAGCGATCATAGGCATCCTGCTGGCAGCAGCGGCAAAATTACTGCTTAACGGAGTATGGACCAATACACAAATCGGTGCAGCAATCGGTGTCGGAGCAGGTCTGTTTGGTTTTGGTATTTCCAAGTTTATGGTCGGACGTTGGGAAGATAAGAATCCGGAAATCTTTAAGCAGAAAATCATAGAAGAAAAAGACGAAAGAAATCAGATGATCCGGAACAAAGCGCAGGCAATTTCGGGTAAAGTCATTCATTGGGCGCTGATGGCAGGTGCATGGATTGCCATATTCTTTGACGCGCCTCTGTGGATCACGCTTGCCTTTGTAGGTGTGTTTTTGTTAAAGACCGCATTGGATATTGTGTTTACGGCATATTATCAGAAAAGAATGTAATAAATTATGTATATAAAACGGCAATTCACTTTCTGGTGCTTCTATTACTTCATAAAATAATGCTCATGTGCCATAAAGTAATACACAAGAATTTATAGACAGCAACCCACTATTCCGTAGCAACAGCGAGTTGCTTGTTAAAACCCCGTTTTGATGTTATAATGATTAAAAATATCCTTTAGGAGGGACGGACATGGAAATACAAGGTATTCTTAAAAATTTACGCGAGAAAAACAACCTTACACAAGAACAACTGGCTGAACGTGTGCAAGTCACCAGACAGGCGGTTAGTCGCTGGGAAACAGGCGAAACACAGCCAAATACAGATACCTTAAAACTGTTATCACGAGTTTTTGATGTGTCAATCAATACGCTTCTGGGTTCTCCACGTCAACTTGTTTGTCAGTGTTGCGGAATGCCATTGAATGAAGATGGTCTGATTAGCCGAGAACCAGATGGAAGCTATAACGAGGACTATTGTAAATGGTGCTATACTGATGGGAAATTTGCTTATCAATCCAAGGAATCTTTGTTGGATTATCTGGTTGCAAATATGCCAAATCCCGATAACGCAGATGAAGAAACCAGACGCAATCAGTTTGATTTGTACCTTTCACAGTTAAAGCACTGGAACTAACTATATCTTCATAGCAGATCGGAAGAGCGT
>ERZ809224.2398-NODE-2398-length-11535-cov-13.454268_pt1 | contig 11535 bp, 15 predicted proteins | sample MGYA00520513_ERZ809224 | MGnify/ENA primary metagenome ERZ809224 (study PRJEB31576, sample SAMEA3212658) | Homo sapiens | biome: human-gut; feature: human gut; material: fecal | place: Sweden | collected 2012 ...
ATCCGCATAGCCTTTCAACTTTTTGTGTTCAAAGTATTGACATAGATCCACACTTTCTACCGGTTCCTCATAAAGTGTAATCCAGTAGCGCTGCTCAATCTCACCATTCTCCTCAAATTCTGATTCCAAAACGCCACCGTTATTCATGATGGACTTTGCCGACCCAATATTTGTCTTGTTGCAAGTCATCAAAACCTTATTTATACCAAGCTTTCGACACTCCTCAAGTGCCAGACCAATCATCGCAGTCGCATAGCCTTTTCGTCGCTCACTCGGACGAATTCCATCTCCGATATGTCCACCACTCTTGCATAAATTTTCATTTAAATAATGGCGTATATTGACAGCACCAACAAAGATGTTGCGATCCAAATCAAGACAGAAAAACGTAGAATCTGGAACAAGACCATCTCGTGCCTCCTTCAGTTCCAAATTTTCCAAATAATTGTCAAAGTCATGGTAATCACTTTTGCGAATCGCATACGGAGAGAAGTCCTGCTCAACCGCCAGCCATTCATCCATCATATCCGTCAATTGTTGTTTATATTCATGTGTCAGCTTTACTAGTTTTATATTCATAAGCTACTTCCATTTTCTTTTCTATATTTGCTTGTTACTCAACTTTCTTTACAATCTTTTCAAAGTCGGATGCCGGATGCTTGCACAACGGGCAGACAAAATCCTCTGGCAGTTCCTCACCGACATACTCATAACCACAGATAGTGCAGCGCCATACAGTCTGACCTTCCTCGGTTATATCAACGGCCTGTGGCTTCGGCTTAATGTTATTCAGATAATACTCATACGTCACAGATGGTACTTCACTTAGTACTTCCATATCTGTGATTTCACCGATAAACATCGTGTGAGAACCAAGATCCTCGCTCTTTGTAACCTTTACAGAAATATAAGCATTGGTGCCCTCTGTAATATAGTAAATTCCATTTGCACCGCGCGTACATGATGAAAAGTCTGCAAACTTGTCCACCTCGCGGCCTGTCTGGAATCCAAACTGCTTAAACAAATCAAAGGCTGCATTCTGGCTGATTACAGATACCGTAAAGGCACCCGTTCTCTTGATCATATCATGTGTGTAATTTAATTTGTTCACACAGATACTTAACTGATTTGGCTCAGATGCCGCCTGAATTGCGGTGTTGATAATACAGCCATTATCCTTGCTGTCCTCTTTTGCGGTCAAAACAAAAAGACCGTAGCTAAGCTTATACATTGCTTTCTTGTCCATTTTTGATTCCTCCTTATTAGGATTTATTCTTACTTAATAAAGATCATAATTATTAAAAAAATTTTTGTCAAGCAGATTTTCTCTGATCAAAGCAGCCAATAAAAAAGACTTAACTGCTTTGCTATTTATATTAAAGACAATAGGTTTCATTTAATTTTACTAGTGACAAGTACTTTAGAAAATGGTAGACTTGAAATAGCCAATATTTATCCGACTTTATCACACAAATTTAAATTAGGAGGTATTTTATGAGGCACTTTAAAAACTTTAAAACATGTGTCTACTGCACAGCACAAACGCTTGCATCGTTGGACGAAACTACACTTGCACGGGACTATGCCTATCTTGAGAAATATGTTGGCATTGACAAGGTCTATCTAGAAACATATCGTGATGGTACTTGGGTCGCAATCGATCACATGAAAATGATTCAAAATTTCTTCAAAGAACATGGTGTAGAAATAGCTGGAGGTATTACAACTGTCACACCTCCACTTGAAAAAGATGATGCAAAGCGTCAGCGCTTATTCCAGACATTTTGCTATTCAAATGAGGCAATGAGAACATATCTGAAAAAGATCGTAACATATACCGCTGAGCTTTTTGATGAAATAATTCTGGATGACTTTTTCTTTACTTCTTGTACCTGTGATGATTGTCTGCGAGAACGCAGCAACCTTAGCTGGGCAGAGTTTCGTTCAAAAAAAATGATTGATGTAGCTGAAAATCTCGTTTTAAAGCCTGCGAAACTTGCAAATCCATCTGTAAAAGTTACCATCAAATATCCAAACTGGCGTGAATCGTACCATGAAACAGGTTACGTTCCAAAAATTCAGCCGTCTATGTTTGACAAAATCTATACTGGAACAGAAACACGAAACACTGCACACACAGATCAGCATCTGCCACGATATTTAAGCTATTCTATCATGCGCTACATGGAGCACGTAGCACCTGGCAGAAATGGAGGCGGTTGGTTCGATACATATTCCTGTTGGCCAATCGACTGCTATCTAGAGCAAGGCTATTTAACTGCACTCTCACGTCCACAAGAAATCACACTATTCCAGTGGGGAGATCTGTTTGAAAACCGTCTTGTAACACCACTTGGCATGCAGCTTAGCAAGCTTGATCGCATTCTCAATCAGGTTGGAACACCTTGCGGAACACCAGTCTACCTTCCTTATGCTTCCGATGGTGAAAATCATATTGAAGATCATCTCGGCATGCATGGAATTCCTTTCGAACCTGTACCAGATTTTCCGACTGACTCTGAAAACGTTTTCCTGACGCAGGCTGCACTGAAAGATCCTGATATTTTGCAGAAATTAGAAGCTTTTCTTCGAAAGGGTGGTACCGCTGTTGTAACGACTGGTTTTGCCTCTCATATTCAGGCAGCACAATGGGCGCAGTTTAGTTCCGTGCGATTTACAGGCAGAAAACTTACAGCTAATCGCTACCATGTAACTGACGATTTCGCCGGCTTTTATGAAAATCAGCAACCAGTAACTTTTGATGAACTACAGTTTTCAAACAATGCCTCTTGGTCTTATGTAAACGCTGGCTCTGGCGACAGCCACAGTTCCATTTTGCTCCTTGATACTTACGGCAAGGGAAAGCTTTTTACACTCGCTGCACCAAACTGCTTCGCCGACTTCGCTAAGCTTCCAATTCCAGTAATGGATATGATCCGCCGCCCATTTGCTTCCCATGGCTTATATATCAGTGGCAGAAATGTCTCCCTGTTCCAATACAACAATGATACATTTGTATTATACTGCTATGCTGGAAGCAATGCACTCCCAGAACGTGTTTCAATTCATCTGCTTTCACCGGCATGTCATCTGACAGAACTAAGTGGAAAACCAATTGGAAACTTTATCGAAACCTTCTGTCACCATCAGCAATGGGATGAAAAGGAATGGATAGCTTCCGTACTGGTTCATCCTGGCGAATTTTATGCTTTTAAGATCGCGCGCTGATTGACAAAAAACACTTATGAGGAGAAATACTCAAAATGATAAATAAATTGCACCTGGCAATGATTGAATTATATAGCAACGACGCAAAAAGGATACAGCATTTCTGCAAAGTACATAGTTATGCAAAGTTAATTGCTGAAACAGAAAATGTAGATAAGAAATGCTTGTTTATCATTGAAACAGCTGCTTTGACACATGACATTGGAATCCATGTTTGTGAAGAAAAATATGGAAATTGCAATGGAAAATTACAGGAAAAAGAAGGCCCTGCAATAGCAAAAAAGCTGCTTGAAAAATTAGGATTTGACAAAGATGTATCTGATCGAGTTCAATATTTGATCGCACATCATCATACATACGACAATATTGACGGAATTGATTATCAGATATTGGTAGAAGCTGATTTTCTTGTTAATATTATGGAAAGCGATTTATCGAAAGAAGCTGCTTTAAAAGCTTATCATAGCATTTTCAAAACAACATGTGGAAAGACAATTTGCAAGGAAATGTTTGGTATTTAACAAAATAATTTTTTCTAAAATGGAGGCAGCGCTGTCGTAACAAGCGTTGCCTCCATATCACTCTTAGAATAAATCGTTAAATATTTTGCCTTGATCTTTCTTTTGTTATAGCTTCACCTTTATAAATTCATGATTCACCGCAGGAAGCACTTTCTCAACCAAATCCGATGTGTGAAAACGAATGCTGGATGTATTAATGCACGGATGGCATCCGATAAATTCACCCTTTAATACATCTTCATCAATTAAGAGCTGAACGTGATTTTCGGTATCGTTCATCAATCCTAATACACTGACAGAACCCGGTGTAATATCAAGAAATTTTTCCATGTACTCGGGCTTTGCAAAGGATAAGCGTGATGAATTAATTTGGGCGGACAAATCCTTTGTGTGGAATACCTTTGTATCAGGAATCATTAATAAATAAAACTTGGTTTCCTGACGATTGCACAAAAAAAGATTTTTGCAGATCGTTGCCTGCAATACCTCGTCGATCTCCTGGCAAACCTCCATTGTCATTGCTGCCTCATGATCGACGCGCTCATATGCTACGCCTAATTTATCCAATAAATCATAGGTGCGAATTTCTTTTTCCAATCTGCCTTCCGTGTATTTCGGTCTTCCTTTTTGTAGTTCCATGATAGTGCCCTTCTCTCGTTCTCGATTTTCTTAATTTCTTTCCCTTGGTTTCTATTTTTTATCCCGTATAAACATCATCAGCAGTATTTTTTTCTGTAATCAGTTCCACCCAAGCAACCTCAAAACCAGCTCTTGCAGCGGCATGCCTCTTTTTATTTGCTGATTCTTAAAGACCGCATTCTAATTGACAATCATACGGTTCATCTTCAACATGTTTTTGATTATAAACTTCTGCCTCAACACACACCATTGATTTATAAAAGGCTTGACTTTCAACGGCTGAGTGTGCAGATATGTAGAGCTTTTTAGCTCCTTTTTGTTTCGCCCATTCTTTTGCCGCAAGAAAAAGTGTTCTGCCGATTCCCTCTCTTCTCATATCCTCTGATATATGGATACTGGACAAGTCGCAATATCCTTGTTTACCACCAAATATTTCTGATTCTACTGAAACAAAGCCTTTCAATTTCCCGTCATAAAAAGCGGCATAAACAAATCCGTCAGAAGCAATTGTATTTTTTAAGCAGAAAATTAATTTTTCATTATAAAAGCTCCTATCTACATCCCGATCTAGCATGTTGGCAAATCCTTTGGGATCACGAATCTGATACTGCATGCTATCATGTTTATTCATATTACATTGAGCGCACGTAATGCATATGGTATACCATCTTCATTGTTTGACAAAGTACTCATATCCGATGCCTTTTTGACATCCATCTCTGCGTTTTTCATTGCGATTCCGATACCTGCCGCTTTAAGCATAGGAATATCATTTTCGGAATCTCCGAAAGCAATGCTGTTCCTTACATCTATTTTCAAAATTCTGCATATATCACAAAGGCCCTGTCCTTTGTTGATTCTGCGGGGAAATATCTCCAGATAAAAGGCGGCAGTTCTGACAACAGTTAAATCCTCCGGCAGAAAGTTTCTGATTTGCTCCTGTACCTCGTATATTTTCATAGGATCAACCGCCAAAAGAATCTTTATAGGGGAAAATGTAAGCCAATCCGCCAGGTTACCGACCTCTGTACATTGCATCTGATTATTCCTACATTCATATTCAACCTTATACCCGTTTTTATCTGTAACATAAAACATCTTGCCGTCGTCAACGATAACAGTTACTGGAAGTTCTTCCAGAAACCGGAGAATTCTTCTAGTCATAGTAAGACCCATACTGATTTCATAGAACGTATTTCCTGCGCAGTCCGTTATTCTTCCTCCATTATAAGACATCAGGATTCCTCCGAACTGTTCCATTTTTAACTGATCTCTAATGCTGAAAAGCCCAGAAGCTGGACGAGCAGATGCAAGGACAAGACGTATTCCTTTTTTCTCCGCTTCAATCAATGCTTCCAAAGTTAGGTTGGATATATTTTTCTGGTCATCTGTCAACGTCCCGTCAATATCCAGTGCGATTATTTGAACATCCATCAAAAATTCCTCTTGAAACAACTTTCGATTTGTTTATTTAATAAGGTATACTTACCCTTGACACTGGATTAAGTATAGCACTAATTACAACCGTTGTCATCCTATTTTTTCACTCTCTTGATAAGTTGAGCCGGGGACAGGCAACGGATATTTTGATGTTTAATCCCGTTTGTAAATGTCGCGTGTGTATACTTTCTCTTCCACATCTTCAAGAGATGAATCAAATCGGTTGGCAATAATAACTGCACACTTTTTCTTAAACAGCATCAGATCGTTGACGACCTGACTGCCAAAGAAAGTACTGTTGTCTGGCAAAGAGGGCTCATAGACAAGGATAGTCGCCCCTTTAGACTTGATTCGCTTCATTACGCCTTGAATGGAAGACTGACGGAAGTTATCACTTCCTGCTTTCATGGTCAACCGATATACACCGATAATGATATTCTTTTCTTTGTCAGCACTCCACTCGTCATTTTCACTGTATGCTCCGGCAAGCTTCAGTACACGATCAGCAATAAAATCTTTTCGTGTCCGATTGGATTCCACAATAGCAGCGATGAGTTTTTCTGGGACATCGGCATAATTGGCAAGAAGTTGCTTGGTGTCCTTAGGTAGACAGTAACCACCATAGCCAAATGAAGGATTGTTATAATGAGTTCCGATCCGTGGATCCAAGCAGACTCCTTCAATGATCTCTTGTGTACTCAATCCTTTTAACTCTGCATAGGAATCCAGCTCATTAAAAAAGGCCACGCGCAGAGCCAAATACGTATTGGAAAATAATTTGACTGCTTCTGCCTCCGTTGATCCCATAATAATCGTATCCACATTCGGCTTTAGTGCGCTCTCTTGAAGCAGCGTAGCAAACTCTCTGGCCGCACACATGAGATGTTTGCTCCTTGTATCAATACCAACAATGATACGGCTAGGATAAAGATTATCGTAAAGCGCTTTGCTTTCCCGCAAAAACTCCGTACTTTTTTTGCTGGGGACAGGCACTGGATGCCCTGTTTTTGTGCGGTCAGAGTTGTTTTTGATTGAGACTCCGGTATTTCACAGACTCTCTTGCGGAATTTCTGAATCTGGTAATAAAAGTTACTCGGACAGATTTGATGCGCCTCGCACCATTGCTTATCCGTAAGTCCACTCAAGCGGCACTCATGAATCAGAGAAAGCCACTCCATGCACTAATTATGACACGGTTTAGGCAGATATGGAATCTAGGGTGTTATTCGTCGCTTACCATTTTTCACCTCAATATACCAATATCACGTTATATGCGGACATTTTAATAATTCAATTTGTTTCACCCAACTAAGATTAAAACCGTTGCAATGACCACCAGCATATCCTGTTTCAGTGGTCTGCCAATTCGTATATATCATGACTTCATCTCCTTGATGCAATGAACTGAACGAAATTCTTTGTCCTCTGTTATATATATACGGCAATTTTTCTGTAACTATATCTATATGATATAATCTTTTTTCACCTTCAAAATCATATAAATATCCATCTAAACAATTATTACTTATATCGACCTGTGTAATTACTAATTCATGACATGGTATTTTGGCCAAATTCATATACAGTTTTCCGTCATAGTAGTAGCAATTATATTCATAGCGACCACAAAATTGAAATATACTTACTCCATAAATATCTGGAAAAAGAAACATACATGTAATTAAAATCAATATTCTCAGCATTATATTCAGTTCCCTTCAGTGAGTATAATAGTACTGAATGCAATTAGCAATTCCATTGTTAACAATTCTTCCTATATTGAATTTCGTTGGAGTTATAGCATCAGCATAACCACTAATATGTGTTGCTATAACGCCAACGCTCAATCATTTTGCTCCATTCTTGTAAGCGGAAGTTGCGAGCCGCTAAAGATGTTTGAGATTTCATAGATAGCCTCCAATTGTTCTAAAAAGTTTAGCCTAAACTTTTTAGACTGAATTTTTTAGAGCATTATCATTTGTCGAGGCTATTATCTCAAAAAATGGGCTTGAGTTGTTACTGAACTTGTTTTTTTGCCGGGGACAGGCACTTTTTTTAGGACAGTTGCACTTGCACGGGCTCCATCTACTGTGTTATGGAACAGGAAGTTCTTTCGTCCCATAACATAAGATTTCACTCGCCTTTCAGCGGCATTGTTGGAAATCTCACATCTTCCGTCCTGCAGATAATTCATGAGCGTTTCCTTATGATTGAAAGCATCACTTAAACCTGATGTGTTAAAAAGAAGCCCGCTAGCATACCATGTAGGATTTACACAGATAATTCATTTTTTAATTTCAAAATATCTTTTCTGATTTTTTCAATGACTACTTTAAATTCATCATCGCTTTTTCCTGTTGGATCTTCAAGCCCCCAATTATCATCAAACGGTCTTCCTATAAATGGACATCCCACATTACACCCCATTGATATTGCAATATCTGGATTTGGAATATCACGAACTAGTTTGCTGTGCTGTCCCTCTGCTTCCATATCTATTCCATACAACATCTTCATGAGACGGACAGCATCTTGGTTAATCTGTGGTTTTGTTTCTGTACCCGCCGAATAACTTTGAAACACATCTGATGCCAGATGTCTTCCAAATGCCTCAGCAATCTGACTTCTGCAGGAATTATGGACACAAATAAAAGCTACTTTTATTTCACTCATGAAACGGACACCTCTCCTTTATACATTGCTCATTAAAATCTGTGAATCCGCATTGCATTTGTTCGTATTGCAATATTACTCCATAATGAGCATTTACATAATCAATACCATTCTTAAATGCTATCATTGCATCTCTCTTGCAGCATCTTGGCCCGTTTATGGTTCCTAATTCTCCAATTGCTTTCGAGGTAAACTGCATATGATTTCCCCATGTTCCATCCGTTGAAAGCGGACCTGTTCCGTCGATGATTGCTAGTGCAGCGCCTATAGATGTGATTGCTCCGCATATTCCCCATAAACCGCACATTGCCCCAGGCATCCGAAGTCCCTCTGACGTCAGCCTGTCCAATGCCTGTTCTAAGTCTATCTCTCCACCTGCGTTTTTGTAGGCTACAAGCAAACTTGCACCATCTAATATATGGTGTTCCGGTCCATGAATACTGACATATTCCTTCTCTGCAATCTGCTTAAAAATGACAACCGGATTTGTTCCCTGTTCTTTCTTTATATCTTTTACAATCAGTTCTGCTTTTTCTCTTACTGTCATAGAAATCTTCCTTTCATCTTATTTACAATTCTTACAAGCATAAGCATTACCGGAACTTCTGTTAAGATACCTACTATAGTAGCAAGTACAGCCGCACTTGTTGTTCCAAACAATGCAATTGCCACTGCCATCGCAAGTTCAATTTTTGTCTGGGACAGGCACAATGTACTGCACGTTAACGATGCCTGATACGCTCATCTTCATTGTTAATATTCTTCATAATCATCTGGATCTAATCCCACTTCTTCAAGTGCCTCGCGTCGCTCATCTTCATCCATCATATCAAGTTCATCCCGATCTAACCCATATAATTCAAGAATATCCTCATCATCTTCATCCTCCAAATCATCACTTGCCAAATAAAAAGCATCATCTTCTGTTGACTCTATTTCCTCCTGACTACTACTTGCTATCATCTGCATCCCAATTGACCACTCCATACAATCAGTCTTACCATCTTCATTAAAATCAAATAAAGGTTTTTCAAAAAATCCCATCTTTTTCCTCACTTTCTTTTGACATCCACACTTGGTCATAAATTTCATTAACGGTACCAGGCACTTAGATCTTTAGGTACCCAGGAAATCTTCTATTCGACAGCATTCGGCATTATTCAATCCCTGCAACAGAAGATTATGGTATACTCTCCCATTATATCACCTCAAATAGGAAGTTATAAACATCTTTGCAAATATACCATATCTATTAACTGTACACCACACTCATAAATTGGATGATCATAATTGTCCGTAAAGAAATTCGGAATATTGTGAGAACGGACAAATCCGCATTTTTCATAAAACGGTACGGTCAACGGGCTGTCACCTGTTCCAACCTGCAAAATAGAATATTCATCTGCATATTTACTTGCAAGGAAGTCAATCAATGCTTTCCCATAGCCCTGTCCTTGACTCTGAGGATCAACTGCAATATTTTTAATTTCAAGTATTCCATTATCTTCATCAGTAACGACACATTCAGCTTTTACATTACCATCTTCAAGTACATACATAGTACCTTTTTCAAGATAGTGATCAATCATATTTTCCTGCTCATCAGCTAATAACAATAATGCTATAAATTGCTTTTTATTTTCATTCACTTCTCGGATTTTCATATCCATTACTCCTTTTTTTATTCTTTTACCACTGCCTCAATTGCATGTTCCAGCGATTTTGCAATTGTCTCAAGCGGCATCGATGCAAGCGGTCTATCCTTATTTGCCACCTGCTCAGACGAATATGGAACATGAATAAAACCTGCCTTCATATTTGGATAGCTTCTAGCAGCCAAATGAAGCACACGATACATCACACTATTGCACACATAGGTACCTGCCGAATAGGAAACACTACATGGAAATCCATGTGCCCTCACATTTTCCACCATTGCTTTCACTGGAAGTGTTGAAAAATAAGCATCTGGTCCATCTTTTTCTAGTGACTCATCCTCTGGACTGTCACCTGCATTATCTGGAATACCTGCATCAGCCAAGTTGATTGCCACCTTCTCCACGGTCACACAAGCTCGTCCGCCTGCCTGACCCACATTTATAACAATATCTGGCTGATAGTTTTCCACTGCCTCTTTTACTATCTCTATACTTTTCTTAAAAACAGTTGGAATCTCTAGCTTAATAATCTGTGCCCCTTCAAGGATGTCTGGAAGTAGCTTTACTGCCTCATAAGCTGGATTGACACTTTCTCCGCCAAATGGATCAAAACCGGTCACTAATACCTTCATAAATTGTACTTTTCCCCTCTCTTATTTTTGCTTTGTACAGGAGCCAATATGTTTATGTTTATCAGCTTCACTTTGATTTTTTTCTAAGCACTGTTACGATAACTGTAATTACACAAACTGCTGCAACAATTGCAAACAGAATGATAAACCACATGATCAGTTTTACAAGCCTTACCGTATTCGTCGCTACATATTTTGCCGATTTCCTTATTATAGCTTTTAAACTTATCAAAAAAACTGGTTTTATTATACTATAGTGCTCTACTTTACACAAGAAAAATATTACCGTTTTAACGCCTGAAAGCAAAAAGGAACAGTAAGCGCTCCATACTTTTTTGCCGGGTACAGGCACTGGATGCCTCCACGAAAGCGCTGGCATTGTGCGGATCGTAGCGTTTCAATGCCCTCATGGGCTTGAGTTGTTACTGCAAGAATGTCCAATATTTTAAATTTTTCATGATACTTTTTATGCATACCTGCTATTTATAGGTGTATATTAGCATACCTTCCAATTTTTTTCAACCAATTATCTAAGTTTTTGAGGTGCGAATCCCCTAGTACTTTTCTGTGAACTTGCCTTTCGCACCACTCTTTTATCATTTTTCTGGTAACAAACACCAATACCTTACTATCGGGCTTATACCTCATTTCTACAAAAATCGAATACAATGGTAATGTATTTGTAGCGAATTTGTGTCAATGCCCTCTCGGGCTTATACCTCATTTCTACGGTACCCCTTCAAA
>ERZ809224.2408-NODE-2408-length-11506-cov-8.333421_pt1 | contig 11506 bp, 10 predicted proteins | sample MGYA00520513_ERZ809224 | MGnify/ENA primary metagenome ERZ809224 (study PRJEB31576, sample SAMEA3212658) | Homo sapiens | biome: human-gut; feature: human gut; material: fecal | place: Sweden | collected 2012 ...
GATATTCGCAATCCATCCCTGCAGCTCTGCTGACAGGGCCTAGCTTCGCTACTTGCTCATAACCGAATGCTGCTTATTGCTTTGCGCAATTGAAGCAGGAGACTTGCCTGATTCGGTTAAATGGCAGACTTACATTATATCGAAAAAACGGCCGCTCTGCAAGATGGCAGATTCGCGCCTTGCAAGCCCCTGTCGGGTGTGTTATGATATTTTAACCGAATCAAACAAGCGATCGTTTTTCTTGATTCAACGGAACAACAAAAGAGGAATCGGCCTTCTGCCGCATTCCGGAATGGAGGTTTTATGTACCATAAAAACAGTATGGCGACCGCATCACTGATCTTTGGCATCCTTGCCATCCTGTCCGGCTCCGTATTCATTATCGCCATCGGGCTTGGTGCGCTTTCAGTGCTCTGCGCACTGCTCTCAAAGACAGACCGGCACCTTTCCGCAAAGAGCCTTGCCGGAATGCTCGCCGGGATTATTGCCGCTGTAAGTAGCTGTGCGATGACCGCCTATTCCTTTTATTCTATTATGAATAACCCTCAGGCGCGTGCCTACTACAGCCAGGTCTTCTCAACTTTGCTCGAAGCATACGGTCTGCCGGATTCCTACAATTTCTTTGCTAACGGCTTGGGAGGCGCTCCGAATGATCAGCCGGAGATTGTACAGGATCCTGCCACACCTGCTCCGAATGACGACAACGACAGCCATCAGAGCAATGAGGATTATTTCGACTCGCTTTACGACGATTATTTCCGCTATTTCTACGGTGCGGATCCATATCACGAAGAGACACCGGTTCCGGCTGCTCCATCTGCTCCGTCCGTAGATTCATCACAGGGGGATTTTATATGACAACTTTAAAAATACGTGAACTGAAACGGACAGCACGCCAGCTGCTGCTCGGAAACTACACAATACTCGCGCTGGTGACCTTCCTGCTGGCCTGCAGCAATTTCTTTCTTAGCTCGGTAAGCCTCCTGGCTGTCCCGCCGATCGGTGGCTGGATTGGTCGTGTACTTGACTTTGCTGCGCTGCTTATCACAAACATGGTCTACACACTGCTGCTTGCCGGAATGTACTATATTTACTACCGGATCACGGAGCAGGAGCCGGTCCGGTTCTCTGATTTGCTCTTCGCCTTTCGGAACCATCCGGAACCGGTCGCCGCATTTTCTGTGCTCTCCCTGGTCGTGGAATATGGTGTCCTGAACCTGCTCCCGCTTAGCTATATGCAGTTCGGAAGAAGCCTTCCGTTCGTTGCTGTCTCCATCGTGCTGCTCCTCGTCCTGCTCTGGTATATCCTGACGTTCTCCGCCGTCTTCTTTTTCTACGCGGCAGATCCATGGCATTCCCTGCAGGACTATATGCGGCAGAGTATGACACTTATGAAAGGCTGCCGTGTAAAATTTTTCTTTTTGCTTCTAAGCTTCATCGGCGTCTTTTTTCTCGGTCTGCTCTCGTTTGGCATCGGACTCGTACTCGTGATGCCATATATGGTAATGACACAGCTTCTGTTCTTTCGTACACGCTGGGGAGATACCGATTTATAATGTACAGGTATCCGGCTCGTAAGTCCTCTCCAACAGCACATCCATCATTTTATATCCTTCCATGCGCCGGATGCCGTTCTCCTTTGCGGTACGCTCACAATAAATCGTACTGCTGCCAAGGTGCTTCCGGCTGTCGTACAGCAAATACGGTACCGGCTCAGCACTGTGGGTGCGAATGCGAAGAGGAGTCGGATGATCCGGAAGCACCAGCATGCGGTAATCCTCTCCGGATGCATCCAGTCCGTCCTTTACGAGCCGGATGATCCTGTGATCCAGATTTTCGATCGCCTGCAGCTTTCGCTCCAGACTTCCCTGATGCCCCATCTCATCCGGTGCTTCCAGATGTACATAGGCAAAATCCATTCCATCCTGCAAAAGTGCCTTTAAGGCCGCTTCTGCCTTTCCTTCATAATTTGTATGCAGTCCGCCATTGGCGCCCGGCACCTCAATAACTTGCATCTTTGCACCGACTGCAATCCCCTTCAGCAAATCTACTGCAGAGATCATTGCGCCGTTTTTCCCATATTTTTCTGAAAATGCGGAAAGCATCGGCTTTGTCCCGGCCCCCCAAAACCAGAGGCTGTTCGCCGGATTGAGCCCCTTTGCCCTGCGCTCCTGATTGATCGGATGATTCGCAAGAATCTCATAGCTGCGCTTTTGCATCTCGCGCAGCATCGCATCCTGCGGCAGATATGGATGAATCACCTCGGTCAGATGATCGTGCGGCGGTGTCAGCTCCACGACTGTTCCATTCTTCCAGATCATACAATGACGGTAGCTCGTCCCGGTATAAAACTGATAGTTCTCACTCTGCAGCTCCTTTTTCACCGCATCCAGCAAGACATCCGCATCCTCCGTACTGATCTCGGAAGAGCTGTGATCCAGAATCCGTTTCTCTTCATACGGCTCCTCCTCCGTCAGCGTGACAAGATTGCAGCGAAGCGCCACATCTGTATCTTCCATCGGCACGCCGATACTCAGTGCTTCCAGCGGAGAGCGCCCGGTATAATATTCCTTCGGATCGTAGCCGAGCACTGCAAGGTTCGCCGTATCGCTGCCCGGCTTCATGCCATCCGGAATGGTCTTCAAAAGTCCGATCTCCGCATCCTTTGCCAGCTGATCCATTGTCGGCGTCTTGGCCGCCTCCAGCGGCGTCCTGCCATCCAGCGCTTCGATCGGCTCATCTGCCATACCGTCTCCCAGAATCACGACATATTTCATAATGTATTCTCCCTCTTTCGCAATCTCACTCTTATTCTGTAGTTACTTCTCTCTCACCCGCAGCATTGACAGAATCCCCTCCGTCTTATCCGCGCACGCCTGATATTCCTTCTCCGTCATCCTGCCTGTGAGGAATCCGAATTCTCCATCCAGTCCGGCATCAACCGTCTCTGTTGCTCCAAAAGCTGCTGTGATCGCTGTTGCTTCTGAAACGGCTCCCTTTACACGGACAAAATAACGCTTCTTTGTATCAGAAAGCTCCGCCAGTACAAGCTTTTCCTTGCTCCACTCCGACTGTACCGTCCGTCCAAGTGTCTGCGCCTCCTCAATGACGTCCCCTACGACTGCGCTTGCCGTCGCTTCCTTTCCTGCTCCCTGTCCATAGAACATCGCATCGCCAAGCATATTTCCATGTACAAAAATCGCATTAAACACGCCATTGACCGCAAACAGCGGATCGTTTGCGCTCACAAGGTGCGGCGCTACCATTGCCAGCACCTGATCCTCTTCTTTCCGGCTGAGTGCCAGCAGCTTAATCGTCTTTCCCATCGTTTTCGCATAGCGAATCTCCGCAGAAGTAATCTTCGTAATTCCCTCCGTATAGACATCTCTGAAATCCACACGCTGCCCATACGCGAGCGAGGAGAGAATTGCGATCTTGCGGCAGGCATCGTGTCCCTCTACATCTGCCTCCGGATTGCGCTCCGCATACCCCTTCTGCTGTGCATCCTTTAATACCTCGTCAAATTCGAGCCCCTCGTCTATCATCTTTGTGAGAATGTAATTCGTCGTACCATTTAAAATGCCTGCGACCTCATCGATGACATCCGCACACAGACTCGTACGCAGCGGACGAATGATCGGAATGCCGCCTCCGCAGCTTGCCTCAAACAGATAGGATACCTGATGCTCCCTCGCCAGAGCCAGAAGCTCTGTGCCATGCGTCGCCACAAGCTCCTTATTTGATGTGCAGACACTCTTTCCCGCCATCAGCGCCTGCTTTGTAAAGGTAAAGGCCGGTTCCACGCCGCCCATCGTCTCCACCACAATGCGAACCTCCGGATCCTGCAGGATCACTTCCACATCATGAACGACTTTCTGAGCATTCGGATCACCCGGAAACTCTCTCAGATCCAGAATATATTTTACCTGCAGGTCCACGCCTGCCTTTGCAAGGATGCTGTCATGATTCGTATCAATGACCTTCACCACACCGCTTCCGACTGTACCATAGCCTAACACTGCTGTCTGTACCATTTTTTCTCCCCTTTATCTTTACTCTCTTGCCAGTATTTTCAGATACTGAATGCCTTCCCTGGACTCAATCGTCTCTATCATCTTCGAGATATCTCCGGTCTCGGCAAGCACCTCCACACTGATCGTCAGGGTCGCCACCCCATTGATCGGAATACTTTGGTGCAGTGTCTGAATATTCGCCCCATACTCTGCCACTACCTTCAGGACATCCGACAGAAGTCCCGGCTCGTCGTGCAGCTGAATCACGAACGTCAGAATCTTTCCCTTGATATTATCGCGAAACGGGAAAATATCCTCTTTATATTTATAAAAAGAGCTCCGGCTGATCCCCACTGCATCTGCCGCCTCCTGTACCGTACCGACCCGTTTCGTATCCAGAAGCCGTTTTGCTTCAACAACCTTCAGTAATACCTCCGGTACGGCCTTTTCCCGTACCACAAAGTACTTTTTCTTCTCTAACATGATTACGCTCCCAATTATAATGCTTCTTGTGTTTGTCTGCGATGAACGTTTGTCTACCAATGAAAGATGTTACCATATTTTCCCCAGTGACGCAACCGTTTTCTGTATGCTTCCGAACAGGAATGGGTAGAATCTGATATATGAAAAACAGACGGCATCTGAAACCGTCTGCTTTTCTGTTTTCTATATTTCTTTTTCTCAGGCTTCCTCTTCAGATGGCTGTGCGCCTAAGGAAACCCACTTCAGATAGGCATTAATAAACAAATCAATATTACCATCCATGACGCTGTCCACGTTTCCTGTCTCTGCATTCGTCCGATGGTCCTTGACCATTGTGTACGGCTGCATGACGTAAGAGCGGATCTGATTACCCCAGCCGATCTCCTTGACCTCACCACGGATGCCGGATGCCTTCTCCGCATTCTCCTGCTGCTTCAGAAGATACAGCTTTGCTTTGAGCATCTGCATCGCTTTATCCTTGTTCTGATGCTGAGAACGCTCGTTCTGGCACTGTACGACAATCCCCGTCGGGATATGCGTGATACGGATCGCGGAAGACGTCTTGTTGATGTGCTGTCCGCCTGCTCCGCTCGAACGGTACGTATCGATACGCAGATCGTCCATATTGATCTCGACATCGACATCCTCCTCGATATCAGGCATGACATCACAGCTCACGAAAGATGTCTGACGCTTGCCCGCCGCATTGAACGGGGAAATCCGAACAAGACGGTGTACACCCTTTTCGGACTTCAGATAGCCATAAGCGTTCGTACCGTTTACCTGGAAGGTCACAGACTTAATACCCGCTTCATCTCCGTCCAGATAGTCAAGTACTTCGATCGAGAAGCCCTTTTTATCCGCCCATCTCGTGTACATCCGGTATAGCATCGACGCCCAGTCACAGGACTCCGTACCGCCTGCACCTGCATGAAGCGTCACGATCGCGTCATACGTGTCGTACTCGCCGGAGAGCAGTGTCTTGATCCGGATATTTTCAAAAGTCTCCTGGAATGTATCCAGCATCTCCTGGATCTCCGGAACAATCTCCGGATCATTTTCTTCGTAGCCCATCTCAATCATCAGCTCGATCTCCTCATACTGATCAGTCAGCTGCTTGTAGGTCGCTACGTCTTCTTTTAAATCACTGAGCGTCTTCATGTGCTGCTGCGAACGTTCCGGATTGTCCCAGAAGTCCGGCTCTTCCATTTTACGCTCCATCTCCTGGATTTTCTGCTCTTTATTTACCAGGTCAAAGTGAATCCCTCACTTCCACTAATGGTTTTGTATAGCTGTTTAAAATACTCTTGAACTGATCCAGTTCTACCAATAGTTTCACCCTCTTTCTTTTTCGTGGTACTCCATGGACCATTCAGCCATGGAGTAAATCAACCGGTGCTATGAAATATGCCTCAGGCCTTTCTGCCGCAGCACTGCTTATACTTTTTACCGCTTCCGCACGGACACGGATCGTTCGGATAAATCTTCTGCTCGGCACGCTTCTTCGGCGCTCTCGGGCCGGACTCATCCTTATTCGTACCGGTCACCTTTGCGACCTCTTCGCGTTCCACCTTCTGCTCTACTTTTACGTGGAACAGCAGACGAACCGTATCCTCCTGGATACCTGCGCTCATTGCATCAAACATCTCATACGCGCTCATCTTATACTCGACGAGCGGATCTCTCTGGCCGTAAGCCTGCAGTCCGATACCCTGACGCAGCTGATCCATATCGTCGATGTGATCCATCCACTTCCGGTCGATGACTTTCAGAAGAATGACACGCTCCAGCTCACGGATCTGCTCCTGCTCCGGGAACTCCGCCTCCTTAAGCTCATAAAGCTTGACTGCCTGCTCCTTCAATGTCTGCTTCAGCTCATTCTTGCTGCCTGCCTGATTGAGCATCTCCTGCGTCACCGGCTGCAGCGGAATCGTCGGAAGTAATACAGAATTCAGCTCGTTGGCATCCCAGTTCTCCTTGTCAGTGTTCTCACCAAAGCACAGATCCACTGCATTGTCCACGATATCCGTAATCATCTTAAAGATGGAATCACGCATGCTCTCACCATTTAATACACGGCGTCTTTCGGAGTAGATAATCTCACGCTGCTCGTTGTTTACCTGGTCGTACTCGAGCAGGTTCTTACGGATGGCAAAGTTGTTCGACTCGATCTTCATCTGCGCTTTCTCAATCGCATTCGAGAGCATCTTGTGCTCAATCTGCTCATTTTCCTGCACGCCGAGCGATTTGAATACCTTCATCATCTTCTCAGAACCGAACAGACGCATCAGGTCGTCCTCCAGAGAAATGTAGAAACGGGATTCACCCGGATCTCCCTGACGTCCGGAACGTCCACGCAGCTGATTGTCGATACGGCGGGACTCATGACGCTCCGTACCGATAATCCTAAGGCCACCGGCTGCCTTTGCCTCATCATCCAGCTTGATATCGGTACCACGGCCTGCCATGTTCGTTGCAATCGTAACTGCTCCATGGATACCCGCATCTGCCACGATCTCCGCCTCAAGCTCATGGAACTTTGCGTTCAGCACCTTATGCTGGATACCTTCCCGACGAAGCATATTGCTGATGTGCTCGGATACATCGATCGTGATTGTACCTACCAGTACCGGCTGATTCTTCGCATGCGCCTCTTTGACCGCCTCTACGACTGCACGGTACTTCTCCTTTTTTGTCATATAGACGGCATCATCATAGTCAACACGCTGTACCGGACGGTTTGTCGGGATCTCTACGACGTCCATGCCGTAAATATCGCGGAACTCCTTCTCCTCCGTCAGCGCCGTACCTGTCATACCGGATTTCTTTTTGTATTTATTAAAGAAGTTCTGGAAGGTGATCGTTGCGAGCGTCTTGCTCTCACGTTTTACCTTTACATGCTCCTTTGCCTCGATCGCCTGATGCAGTCCGTCAGAATAACGACGTCCCGGCATGATACGGCCGGTAAATTCATCGACGATCATGACCTGATCATCCTTTACCACGTAATCCTGATCGCGGAACATCAGATTGTGTGCACGCAGTGCCAGATCGACATTATGCTGAATCTCCAGGTTCTCCGGATCTGCAAAGTTGTCGATGTGGAAGAACTGCTCTACCTTCTTAACTCCCTGCTCGGTCAGATTTACGATCTTGTCCTTCTCATTTACGATAAAGTCTCCGGTCTCTGTGATCTCCTCACCCATCAGGGCTGTCATCTTCGTGACCTCACCACTCGCCTCACCACGCTCGAGCTGACCGGCCAGAATGTCGCAGACCTCATAGAGCTTCGTAGACTTGCCGCTTTGTCCGGAAATGATCAGCGGCGTACGTGCCTCGTCGATCAGGACGGAGTCGACCTCGTCGATGATCGCATATGCCAGATCCCGCTGTACGAGCTGCTCCTTGTAAATCACCATGTTGTCACGCAGATAATCAAAACCAAGCTCATTGTTCGTCACATACGTGATGTCACATGCATACTGCTTTCTTCTCTCATCATTGTCCATGGAATTCAGCACACAGCCAACGGTCAGACCGAGAAACTCATGCACCTTTCCCATCCACTCTGCGTCACGGTGTGCCAGATAATCATTAACCGTAACGATATGAACACCCTCTCCCGCCAGTGCGTTCAGGTATGCCGGAAGCGTCGATACCAGTGTCTTACCTTCACCGGTACGCATCTCCGCGATACGTCCCTGATGGAGGATCACGCCACCGATGATCTGTACCCGGTAGTGTTCCATATTCAGTACACGCTTTGCTGCTTCCCGAACCGTCGCAAATGCCTCCGGAAGAAGATCATCGAGTGACTCTCCGTTTGCATAACGATTCTTGTATTCCTGTGTCTTCGCGCGCAGCTCCTCGTCAGACAGCGCCTGCATCTGTGGCCGCAGGCTCTCGACCTTGTCCACGAGCGGCGTAATCATTTTCAGCTCACGCTGGCTGTGCGTTCCGAAAAACTTTTCTACAAATTTGATTGCCATTGCTTTTCTCCATTTCCAGAATAATTTCCTTCCTATTGTAACACTTTACCTACAGCAACACAATTAAAATTTTGTAAACAAAATAAGTACGAAAAAAGGCGACCGCAAAAGCAGTCGCCCTTCGCTCTCTCTTATTCTTCCGGCTCGATCAGTCCGTAAGTATTGCCCTTTCTCTTGTATACGACATTGACCTCCTCGTTCTCTGCATTGCAAAATACGAAAAAGTTATGTCCGAGCAGCTCCATCTGTATGCATGCATCCTCCGGATACATTGGCTTCATATCAAAACGCTTTGTACGGATAATTCGTACCTCATCGAGCGGCTCGCTCTCTTTTTCCAGAAATTCCTTCTTGAAATTGCCTCCATCCTGCTGCTTTGCCACGATCTTTTCTTTATATTTGCGGAGCTGACGCTCTATGACTTCCTCTACCAGATCGATCGATACATACATATCATTGCTGACCTGCTCTGAACGGATGATATTGCCCTTGACTGGAATCGTCACCTCAATCTTCTGGCGCTCCTTCTCCACGCTCATCGTCACGATCACTTCGGTATCCGGAGTAAAATAGCGCTCCAGCTTTCCAAGCTTGTCCCGGACTGCTGCTTTCAGACCTTCTGTTACGTCGATATTCTTTCCGCTGATTGTAAACTTCATACGATCCAACTCCTTTACTCGGGCTAACGGATATTTGTAATCCGCTTCGCTCTTTGCTCATAACGGATAACTGCTTTGCAGCAGCTCCATTATGGCCGGTGTATTTCTGTCCTTATTATAACACATTCTCCATATTTTTCAATAAAAAATCATATTTTTCATGATTCTTCAAATAGTTTATATTTTCATAATTATTTTTCGCACAATTCAAGGATCTTCTTATAAGAAAGAGGGCCTCCAAACAGATCGAGTGCACTGCCGACCGTGACATCGACGTGGCCTCTTCCGAGCATGCGCAGCTGCTCCACATCCTCATAGCTGCCGACGCCTCCTGCATAAGTGACCGGACAGCCTGCAAAATCCCCGAGCAGCCGGACGACTTCCTGCTCGATCCCCTGCGATTTTCCTTCCACATCTGCCGCGTGGATAAGAAATTCATCACAGGAGCCGGAGAGCTCTTTTAATACTTCTCTGGTCAGCTTCACGTCCGTAAACTTCTGCCACCGGTCTGTCACGATAAAATAATCTTCTCCGCGCTTCCTGCAGCTCAGATCGAGCACCAGATGCTCCCTTCCGACCGTCCGGACCAATGTATCCAAATTGCCATAATCAATTTGTCCACCTCGAAATACATAGGAAGTCACAATGACATGCGTCGCTCCCGCACGTAAAAATATCTCCGCGTTCTCCGCGCGGATCCCGCCACCGATCTGCCAGCAGCCAGGCGCCGCTTCCAGTGCCGCGAATGCCTGACGCTTTGTCTCCTCATAATACTCGGAAGTCTGCGGATTCAAAAGGATGATATGACCGCCCTTCAGCCCGTCTTTTCCATACAGCCGCGCATAATCTGCCGCACTTATCCCGGCCACAAAATTTTCTCTGGCCTGATCTCCTTCGTCCCGCAGGCTTCCTCCTACGATCTGTTTTACTTTTCCATTATGTATATCAATGCATGGTCGAAACCGCATCACTGCTCCTCCTCTTTCAGCCTCTTATTTTCCGTAACTGACGCAGGGGATCTGCCAGGTCTAAGCCAGATCTTTTCCGGAAAATGGGATGTCCGCTCCATGGGGCATCCCATATATTCCTGACTCATTCACCGGTTGCGTTCTGTTTCGCATCCTCTCCGGTCAGTGCATCTCCGGCATCTTCTACACCGTCAATAATATCCTTTCCTGCATCCCCGACACCGTCCACGATGTCCTTTGCAGCGCCGCCAACACCGGTATCCGTATCGCTTCGGTCTGTGGCATCATTTACGGTTGTCTCTTCTGGTTCTGTTGCACGTTTGTCATTTATCTCTGCATTCGGTGTCTCTTTGCGGTTTTCCTTCGTCTCCGGCATAGCCTCTGTCGCTTTTCCATTCTGTGTCACGCCGTCATTTTTATTGCCACATCCGGCCAGAAGTCCCACACAGCATGCACAGATGACACAGAATACATACTTTTTCCAACGTTTCATAGCTTTGTTCTCCTTTTCCTTTCTTCCGTTGTTTTCCGGCTTCCGGCCAGATCCCGGACCGGTATGCCACACAGCAAATGCGCCTCTCTTTCCGGTTATCTGCTGTATGAATAATATTTACTGCTTTGCTTTCTTTTATGCGCAAAGCCGGAAGAAAAGAAAAATCAGCTTTTTCACTTCACCTTTACAGTCACCACTGCTTTTTTTCTGCCGGAACGTACGGTAATCTTCACGGTTCCTGCCTTTTTACCGGTAATGACACCCTTTTTTGATACTTTTGCAATTCGTGTATTTGCACTTTTGTAGGTGATTTTTTCCTTGCTCGTAACTGGGAGCCGTGTCGGCTGCAGCTTCACCGTTCTGCCCCGCCGCAACGTCAGCCGCTTTGGTACATCGCGCAGCGCAGTCGTCTTTACCGCTTTTTTCTGTACGATGACAGTGACGGTCAGTATTTTGCCGCTCGCCAAATATGCGGAAACTTTAGCTGATCCGCTCTTTTTTTTCGCGGTAATCTTTCCTTTTGAAGAAACACTCGCCACGGAAGGCCTGGAGCTCTTCCACTTCTGTACGAAATCGCCCTTTGCCAGACCGCTCACCTTCACAGCAGATGTGCTCTGTCTGTATTGCAGGCGGATTTTTTTCTGGCTGAGGGATCCGGTCGGCACAAGACGGCTGCCCGAATCTCTCACTGTCTCCCGTGCCTTACATACGCTGCACACCCGCGTCTTCGTCCCGTCCGCAAGGCAGGTCGCATTTCCGTCCGGCTGGTATGCTCCGTACTTATGCCCTGTCGCGCTTCCGGGATCTGCCACCGTCTCCTGTGCTTTGCATACACTGCACACCCGTGTCTTCGTCCCGTCCGCAAGGCAGGTCGCATTTCCGTCCGGCTGGTATGCTCCGT
>ERZ809224.2411-NODE-2411-length-11499-cov-13.195299_pt1 | contig 11499 bp, 9 predicted proteins | sample MGYA00520513_ERZ809224 | MGnify/ENA primary metagenome ERZ809224 (study PRJEB31576, sample SAMEA3212658) | Homo sapiens | biome: human-gut; feature: human gut; material: fecal | place: Sweden | collected 2012 ...
CACTCTTTCCCTACACGACGCTCTTCCGATCTGGCGATGCTGGTGGTGACAAAGCCCGCCCGGGAGGCGGCCAGGTGGTCGGCCATGGCCAGCACCGTCGTTCCGGCGTCCAGAAAGACAAAGTCGTCGTCGTTGATCTGGGCGGCCGCGTAGCGCCCAATGGCGCTCTTTTCCTCCACGTGAAGCTGCGCCTTGGTGGTCAAGTCGGGCTCCTCCATGGAGAAGTTGCCCCGCAGCGTCACCGCGCCCCCATGTACCTTGTTCAGCCTGCCCTGCTGGTGCAGCTGGGTCAGGTCCCGCCGGATGGTGGCCTCCGACGCTCCGGTGGCCTGGCACAGCTGGGCCACGCTGGCCGCGCCCTGTTGTTCAATCAATGATAAAATAGCCGACACCCGCTCCTCTGCCAGCATGTATATCCACCCCTTTGATCGATTTTGACGTTGTCTTCCGTCGAGGCCCCATTATACCCTCTATCTCCCATCAAAATCAATCATATTCGCTCATTTTTGCTCAGTCGTTTCGCCGAAATATCGCCCTTGATTTTGTGCATTCAGTCAATTCCCAGGCAAATTCTGAGCTTTATCCCGCCCGGTTTCCTGCGTTGGAAGCATCTGCCGCTCATTCCGCACCTCCATCCTTTCCGTATTCTCTGCCGTGATTCGGGTTCTATTCGCTTTTCCGCTCCGTCTCCATTCCCAAAATGGCGCGGCAGGACGTTTGAACGTCCTGCCGCGTCATTCTACTCTGTCCGGTTCGTCCTTCTATCAGCTCAGCTCAAACAGTCCGTGGTAGAGCTGGTAGTACTCTCCCTTTTGGGCCAACAGCTCCTCATGGCTCCCCCGCTCCACCACCTGGCCGTGCTCCAGCACCAGAATGGCGTTTGCGTTGCGCACGGTGGACAGCCGGTGGGCGATGACAAACACCGTGCGCCCCTCCATCAGCTGGTCCATCCCCTTTTCAATGAGGGCCTCCGTCCGGGTGTCAATGGAGGAGGTGGCCTCGTCCAGGATCAGGACCGGGGGATCGGCTACCGCCGCCCGGGCGATGGCCAGCAGCTGCCGCTGTCCCTGAGACAGGTTGGCCCCGTCGGCAGTCACCATGGTATCATAACCCTGGGGCAGCCGGCGGATGAAGGAATCGGCGTTGGCGATGCGGGCCGCCCGCTCGATCTCCTCCTGGGTGGCGTCCAGCTTGCCGAAGCGGATATTGTCCGCGATGGTTCCCGTGAACAGGTGGGTGTCCTGGAGCACGATGCCTAAGGAGCGCCGCAGCGCGTCCTTCCGGATGTCCTTCACGTCGATGCCGTCGTAGAGCACCTGCCCCCCCTGCACGTCATAGAAGCGGTTGATCAGGTTGGTGATGGTGGTCTTGCCCGCCCCAGTGGATCCCACAAAGGCGATCTTCTGTCCCGGCTTGGCGAACAGGCTGATGTCCCGGAGAATGGGGTGACCGGCCTCATAGCCGAAAGTGACATGCTGGAAGCGCACATCCCCCCGCAGTGGCGCCAGGGCGCCGTCCGGTCGCTTCCACGCCCAGAGGCCCGTCTTCTCTTCGCAGGGAACCAGCCGCCCATCCTCCTGCCGCACATGGACCAGGTCGGTTCTCCCCTCGTCCACCTCGGAGGGCTGGTCCATCACCTGGAAGACCCGCTCTGCCCCGGCCAGGGCGGCCAGCAGGAAGTTGCTCTGCTGGGTGAACTGGTTGATGGGCATGGCCGCCTGGCGGACAAAAACCAGGTAGCTGGCTAAGCTGCCCACATCGGTCTGGCCGTTGATGGCCATGATGCCCCCCAGTACCGCCACGATGGCGTAGTTGAGGTAGGAGATGGTGACCACTGCGGGCACCATGGTGGCGGCGTAACTCTGGGCGCCGGTGCCAGCCTTGCGCAGGGCCTCGTTCTTCTCCCGGAACCGCCGCAGGCTCTCCTCCTCGTGGTTGAACACCTTCACCACCTTCTGGCCGGCAGTGATCTCCTCAATGTAGCCGTCCAGGTCTCCCAGACTGGCCTGCTGCTTGGTATAGTAGGCCTTGGAGTGCTTGCCGCTGAAACGGATATAGAGGAACATGACCACGTAGCACACCACTACTACAAAACTCAGCCGCCAGTTCAGGACGAACAGGATGGTCAGCGTACCCGCCATCTGGATGAAGCTCTGGATGACCATGGCAAAGCTGTTGTTCATGGCGTCGGAGATGGTATCCACGTCGTTGGTGAAGTAGCTCATCACGTCCCCGTGGCGGTGGGTGTCAAAGAACTCCAGGGGCAGGGTCTGCAGGTGGGCAAACAGATCCCGGCGGATGTCGTAGAGCACCTTCTGAGCCGCCTTTACCATGGTCTGGGTGTACCCCAGGGCAGACAGCGCCCCCAGCCCATAGATGGCCGCCGTCACCGCCACGCCGGCGATCAGATCCTGGAGGTTCCCCGCCGCCAGGCTGTTGACCACCGGCCGGATCATATAGGTGCCCAGCAGGTTGGCCAGGGCGCTGATGGTCACCAGCACCGCCACCACCAGCAAGAGGAACTTGTGCCGCCCCATGTAGGACAGCAGGGTATACAGCGTATACCGCATATTTTGAGGCTTTTTCCCACTAAGCTGCCGGACCGCCATTTTCCTGCTCTCCTTTCATCTGGGATGTGTAGATCTCCTGGTAGATGGGGTCGGACGCCAGCAAGGTCTCGTGGGTTCCCACTGCGTGAACCTTTCCATCCTCCAGGATGACGATCTGGTCGCTGTCCATCACCGAGGTAACCCGCTGAGCAATGATGATCTTGGTCATGTCCGTCAGCTCCGCCAACGACCGGCGGATCTTGGCCTCGGTGGCGGTGTCCACCGCGCTGGTGGAGTCGTCAAAGATGAGCACCTTGGGTCGCTTGAGCAGGGTGCGGGCGATGCAAAGCCGCTGCTTCTGGCCGCCGGAGACGTTGACACCCCCCTGCCCCAGGTCGGTGTCCAGCCCCTGGGGCATCCGCTCCAGAAACTCATCGGCGCAGGCTGCCCGGCAGGCCGCCCACAGGGTCTCGTCGTCCGCCTCCGGGTTTCCCCACTGCAAGTTTTCCCGCACGGTGCCAGAGAACAGCACATTCTTCTGCAGCACGATGCCCACCGCGTCCCGCAGTGCCTGCAGGCCATACTCCCGCACGTCTCGGCCGCCCACCTTCACCGCGCCCTCCGTCACGTCATACAGGCGGGGGATGAGCTGCACCAGCGTGGTCTTGGCCGATCCGGTCCCTCCCAGGATGCCCACCGTCTGTCCCGCCTGGATGTGAAGTTCCACGTTGGACAGGGCAAACTCCTTGGCGTCCCCATGGTATTTGAAGGACACATTCTCAAAGTCCACCCTGCCGTCCGGCACCTCGGTCACTCCACCCTCCGGCGAGGTGAGAGCGATCTCCTCATCCAGCACCTCCCCGATGCGCCGGGCACTGGCCAGGGAGCGGGTGAGCAGCAGGAACACATTGGAAATCATCATCAGGGAGTTCATCACCTGCATCACATAGCTGAACACCCCTGTCAGATCCCCCACCTGCAGGGCGCCTCCCAACACCATGTTCCCGCCAAACCACATCAGCAGTACGCTGGCGGTGTACATGGTCACCTGAAAGGCGGGCAGGTTGAGCACCGCGTAGTGGAAGGTCCTCTGGCTGGTATTCATGAGTTCAGCGTTGACCGTCTCGAACTTCTCTTCCTCGTACTTTCCCCGAACAAAGGCCTTCACCGCCCGGATGGCGGTCAGCCCCTCCTGCACCACATTGTTCAGCCGGTCCATGGATCGCTGTAGGCGACTGTACATGGGGGCCACTTTCCGCACCACGCAGAAGAGGATGACCGCCAGGATAGGCAGGCAGACGAAGAAGACCACGGCCAGCTCCGCATTGAGCCACAGGGACATACCCACCCCCAGCACCAGCATCACCGGCCCCCGGACCATGGGGCGCAGGCCGCCGTTGATGGCGTTTTGGAGGACGGTTACGTCGGTGGTCATGCGGGTGACCAGGGAAGATGTGTCAAACCGGTCCAGGTTGGAGAAGGCGTACTTCTGCACCCGTTCAAACTGGGCCTGGCGGATGCGCGCCCCCCAGCCATAGGCGCCACGGGCGGCAAACCGGGCATAGAGCAGGCCGGTGAGCAGGGCCAGCAGGGCGCACACCCCCATCTTCACCCCCTGGCTGAGGATATAGGGGACATCCCGGTTGGTTACCCCCACGTCGATGATGTCCGCCATGATCACCGGAATGACCATTTCAAACGCGCTCTCCACCAGGACCAACAGCGCGCCGATCACCAGATCCTTCCGGTACGGTCCCAGATCCCGCAGCAGGCGTGCAAAGTCCCTCATGGCTTTCCCCTCCCCGTCTCCTCCTGGACATTCTGATAGGCCCGAACCAGGTAGTCGGCAAACCGGTCCTTTTCCTCCGGAGAAAAGCCCCGCAGCATGATCTCCTCCACCTGGCGGCAGCGCTCCAGCCAACAGGCACCGGCCTGCCGGCCCTGTTCGGTGACTTCCACCAGGTCCCGGCGGCGGTTTTGCCCGTCCGGTTTCCGGATGACAAAGCCGCCCTTTTCCAGGCTCTCAATCATTCTAGACACATTGGCCGGGTCTACGTCAAAGTAGTCCGCCAGCTGCCTTTGGTGGCAGGGCCCATGGGCGGACAGGTACACCAGCAGCTTGGGCTGCCCCGCACCCACGCCCAGCAGCTGCATCCTGGCCCGAACCCACTTGCGCTGGATGTGGAAGGCCCGGTAGAGCAAAATGTGAAAGGAACGTTCCATCCTCCAACCCTCCAAGTTGATATATCAATCGTTGTCTGCTCAACAATGCCTACTATAAGCCCTCTCCACCCCCTTGTCAAGCCGCTTCCAACGCAAAATCACGCCGGGTGGAAGGCGAGGATTCCTTCCACCCGGCGTGGGCATATCTGACTGCGTTCGGATCCCCAGCGGGCGTTACGCCTGCCCGTTCAGGGAGTCCACCAGGGCATTGGCCAGGGCATCCAGCTCCACAGCCTTATCGGCGTGGAGGGCGGAGGCCAGGGACAGGCGCTCGTTGAGCACCGTCATGTTCTTCATCTCCTCATCGATGAACTTCTGCATCAGGTCGCCGGACTTGCAGGCCCAGGAACCGTTCTCGATGAGGGCGAAGGTGCGGTTCTGGAGGTTCAGGGCCTTCATATCCTCCAGGAAGTTCTTCATCACCGGGTAGATCCCCAGGTTGTAGGTGACGGAGGCCAGCACGATGTGGCTGTACTTCCACGCCTCGGAGATGAGGTAGGACACATGGGTGTTGGACACATCGTACACCGCCACATCGGTGACACCCTTCTCGCACAGCTTGGCGGCCAGGGCCTGGGCGGCGGCCTCGGTGTTGCCGTACATGGAGGCGTAGGCGATCATGACGCCCTTCACCTCGGGCTCATAGCGGCTCCACTTGTCGTACTTCTCGATGAAGTAGCCCAGGTCCTTGCGCCAGACGGGCCCGTGGAGGGGGCAGATGTACTTGATCTGCTCCAGGATGCCGGCGGCCTTGCCCAGCAGCAGCTGGATGTGGGGGCCGTACTTGCCCACGATGTTGGTCAGATACCGGCGGGCCTCGTCGATCCAGTCCCGGTCAAAGTCCACCTCGTCGGCGAACAGCTTGCCGTCCAGGGCGATGAAGGAGCCGAAGGCGTCGGCAGAGAAGAGCACGCCGTTGGTGGTATCGAAGGTGACCATGGCCTCGGGCCAGTGGACCATGGGGGCGCCCACGAAGGTGACGTTGTGTTTGCCGAAGGAGTAGCTGTCACCCTCCTTCACCTCGATGCACTCGTGGCTGTCCATGTGGAAACCGAACTGGCGCATGAACATGAAGGCCTTCTCGGTGGAGATCACCTTCACCTTGGGGTAGCGCAGCAGGACCTCCTCCACACAGGCGCCGTGGTCGGGCTCCATGTGGTTGATGACCAGGTAGTCCAACTCCCTGCCGTCCAGCAGGTGCTCCACGTTCTCCAGCAGCTGGCGGCAGGCGGACCAGTCAACCGTGTCAAAGAGGACGGAGTGCTCATCCAGCAGCAGGTAGGCGTTGTAGCTCACCCCCTTGGGGATGGGGTGGATGTTTTCAAACAGGTGGAGCCGGTGGTCGTTAGCCCCAACCCAGTAGAGATCGTCAGTTACCTTGCGAACACAATACATGGTAATTCCTCCTTCCGCTCGTTAGGCCTGGATAAACTGGTCCTTGCCCTCGGCGCACTCGGGGCACACCCAGTCCTCAGGCAGGTTTTCAAACAGGGTGCCGGGGGCGATCTCGGAATCCTCATCCCCCAGCTCGGGGACGTACTCGTAGCCGCAACCGCCGCAGACGTACCGGGGACCGATGGGCTCGGGCTTGGGGGCGGGGGGCCGCTTCATCTTCACCATGGGGGGCGCGGGCTGCTTCTCCCCGGTGTCCAGGGCGGCGGTGAGCAAGGGCAGGATCTCGTTGACGTCGCCCACAATGCCGTAGTCGCAGTTCTTGAAGATGGGGGCGTTGCCGTTCTTGTTGATGGCCACGATGGTGGAGGCGTCCTTGATGCCCTTCAGGTGCTGGGTGGCGCCGGAGATGCCGCAGGCGATGTACAGGTTACCGGTGAACTTCTGACCGGACATGCCCACATAGCGGCTCAGGGGGACATACTTCAGGGTCTCGGCCACCGGGCGGGAGGAACCCACAGCGGCGCCGGCGGCCTTCGCCAGGTTCTCGATGAGCTTCATATTCTTCTTCTCGCCGATACCCTTGCCGGCGGACACCACCCGCTCGGCCTGGTTGATGGGGGTGTCCATGGGGATACCCACGGTGAAGTCGTGGCCGTCCTTCTTCAGGGCCTCCACCAGGGCGTGGACCTTGTCCTTGGCCTCCCCGTCCCGGAAGATCTGGCGCTTGCGCACGCCGGTGATGGGGGCGGGCTTCTTGGCCACGGAGCGGCTGCCGCCCTCGCTGCCCTTGGAAATTCTGCCGATGAGGTGGGAGGCGATGACCACCCGCTGGATCTCGTTGGTGCCCTCGTAGATGGTGGTGATCTTGGCGTCCCGGTACATGCGCTCCACGTCCATGCCCTTGAGGTAGCCGGTGCCGCCGAAGATCTGCACCGCGTCGTTAGTCACCTCCAGGGCGATGTCGGAGGCGTACATCTTGGCCATGGCGGACTCCATGCCGTATGGGGCATGATGCTCCTTGAGCTCGGCGGCGGAGTAGATGAGGAACCGGGCGCAGCGCAGCTTGGTGGCCATGTCCGCCAGCTTGAAGGCCAGAGACTGCTGGGCGGCGATGGGCTTGCCGAACTGGACGCGCTCCTTGGAGTACTCCAGCGCCTGCTCAAAAGCCCCTTGGGCGATGCCTAAAGCCTGGGCCGCGATGCCGATGCGCCCGCCGTCCAGGGTGGCCATGGCAATCTTGAAGCCCTCGCCCTCCTTGCCCAGCAGGTTCTCCTTGGGCACCTTCACGTCGTTGAAGATCAGCTCGGCAGTGGAAGATGAGCGGATGCCCATCTTGTCGTAGTGGTCGCCGAACTCAAACCCCTTCCACCCCTTCTCCACAATGAAGGCGGAGATGCCCCGGGTACCGATGTCCGGGGTGGTCACCGCGAATACCACATAGGTGTCCGCCTTGGGGGCGTTGGTGATGAAGATCTTGCCGCCGTTGAGGAGGTAGTGGTCCCCCTTGTCCACGGCGGTGGTCTCGGTGCCGCCGGCGTCGGAGCCGGCGTTGGGCTCGGTCAGGCCAAAGGCGCCGATCTTCTCCCCCCTGGCCAGAGGCACCAGGTATTTCTGCTTCTGCTCCTCGGTGCCGAAGGCAAAGATGGGCCAGGAACCCAGAGACACGTGGGCGGACAGGATGACGCCGGTCCCGCCGTCCACCCGGGACAGTTCCTCCACGGCGATGGCATAGCTGATGGCGTCCAGTCCCGCGCCGCCGTACTCCACGGGGTAGGGGATGCCCATCAGGCCCAGCTCGCCCAGCTTGCGCACCGCCTCACCGGGGAACTCGTTGTTCTGGTCCAGCTGGAAGGCGATGGGCTTGACCTCTTCCTCCGCGAAAGCTCGGATCTTAGCCCGCAGTTCCTCATGGGCCTGGGTGGTTTGAAATTGCATAGTGGTACCTCCTTCTGCTGTTTCTTGATAAATTTTATCCAGTTTTGAGGAATAAAAACTCAGGGTTCTGAAAGAATCTCTTTTAGACTATGGGACCGGAGCTCGCCATCCAGTTTTTTCTGAATCTCCATGAGCTTTCTATGCGCCGTGCAGCCGCCATGGCAGTTTCGCCAGGTACATTGAAACTGAGGATCCATGCAGGAGCTCAAATCGCTGCGCTCTCCAGTGGCCATCATCAAGTCGTATAGGCTGATTCTAGACAAGTCCGCCACCAGCCGACAGCCCCCTGTGGTCCCGCGGGTCACCTCGATAAGTCCAGCTCGCTCCAATTTCTTTAGGATCTTGTAGGCAAATGCCTGCGGCAAAAGCTCATCTTGAGCAATTTGGCCCACAGTGCGCAGATCCCCGCCCAGCAGGGCCCGAAGAATTCGCAGGGCATAGTCAGTTTCTCTGGTAATCACCATCTTTATGTCCCTCCTATGCCCGGGTGTTTGGGTTTAGCATATCAATTTGGACCATTTTTGTCAATTATCTAAGCCGTTGTTTCTAAAACTTTGGGGCTCTTCACAAAATTCTGCCTTGCATTTAGTCCAAATTTACTGAAAGGACTCCAGGTGCTCCCTGCATTTCCCCCTTTATAAATTGTTCTATTTTTGTTAATCTCTTGACTATTTTCCGCATTTTTTGCGCGTTTCCAAACATTTTGAGCACAATTTGAGTGATTTGACCAATGGCAATTCCTCCTTTGGAATGGTAATATGAATTATAGAAATCCACGTTTGAAAGGAGTGCCTATATGAATTATAATTTGCAGGACCGCGTGGTATTGATTACCGGGGCCACCGGCGGCATCGGCCAAGCCTTGACACAGGCGTTTTCTCGGGAAGGCTGCCGTCTGGCCATCAGCTCTACCAGTCAGGCCAAGCTGGATGCATTTACCCCTTCTCTCGGGCTAACCGAGGATCGCCTGAAAACTTTTGTTGTGGATGTAACGGACGAAAAGCAGGTTCAGGGCTTTGTAAACAGCGCGGCAGAGTATTTCGGCCGTCTGGATATACTGATCATCAACGCCGGATATGAAGGCCGGATGGAAATGATACAAGACGCCCAGTACGAAACGTACCGCAAGGTATATGATGTCAATCTCTTTGGCCCTCTTTACTGCATGAAGTATGCCGCTCCTCATATGATCGCGCAGCGGCGAGGAGCCATTGTCACCATCGCCTCCAATGGCAGCTATACCGGTAGCGCCGGCATGGGTGCCTACTGCTCCTCCAAGCACGCCGTGGCCGGCCTGATGAAATGTGTAGCTCTGGAACTGGGTCCCCATGGCATTCATTGCAACTATATTTGCCCTGGCGCCGTGGAAACTCCTATGATTCACCGGATTGAGGAGAACGCCACCGGGTCCAGCTCTGGTGAGGCGCTCTTTGCAGACCAATATCTGGACAAACGGTATTGCCGTCCCGATGAGGTAGCTGCCCTGGCCCTATACCTGGCCTCTGATATCTCTAGTCACATCATGGGTAGCGGTATCCGCATCGATGGCGGATTAGACGCTCTATGCTGAACTGGGCCACCACGTATCGGACGGATACGCCTACCAAGTACATCTCAATGAGAGCTTCTTCCACACTGCTTTCCCGGCGGCGATACCGCGCAATGATAGTGGTCTCAAAGGAGATCCCTTTGAGCTGGGTGCCTTGAGGGCAGCGTCCCTGGAAGTGACGGTGAGGCTGCGGCTATAGTGGCCGCTGCGGTAGCCTGCCCCTGCTCATTGCGTTCGTACCGGGCCGCCTGGATCAGCTTCTCCGCCTCCAGCAACTCGTCGAGGGTTTCCTCTCCGCTGCCTCGTACCAGTTCTTTGATTTGACTCTTGATTGCTTCCTCGTTCAGCTGTACAATCTTCTCTGACATGGTTTGCTGTCTCCTTTCAGAATGGTCTGTCGCGACTTCATTCTACCAGAGTTCTGCAAACCATGTCTTCTTTTATCTACTTTTCAATTTGCGAAAATTATTATACCTATTACAATAAGTTTGGACAGGAACACCGGGCAGCCAGTCCGGTGTTCTTTCCGTCTCGTGCCTAAGCTACAATAAGAGGAACAACTGGCTGACCAATTGTACCTTGGGTTTACATACCCGCAGATAAGACTGTTTGCCATCCTCTTATTGTAGCGTTCGATTTAAGCAGGTTGAGCCGCCGTATGTCGGAGAGTTCGCGTCACGCAATAGATTGAATCGGCAATGAGAAAAGATGGATTCCAGTTGCAGATCCTTGGTATTGGAGGAATGTGGATGAACTGCGTTGGCATCGATATTTCCAAGGGTAAGAGCATGATTGCAGTCATGCGGCCCTTCGGAGAGGTGGTGGTTTCACCCTTTGAAGTACGTCACACCACCAATGAACTGGACAAGCTGGCAGGACTGCTCAAAAGCCTGGACGGTGAGACCCGTGTGGTGATGGAATCCATGGGTAATTACCATGCGCCGGTGGCCTGGCTGCTCCACGATGCAGGGCTTTATGTCTCCGTAGTCAATGCAATGCTGGTGCATGACTACGGGAACAACAGTTTAAGACGTGGCAAGACCGACAAGAAGGATGCCGTGAAGCTGGCCAACTACGGCCTTGACCACTGGCTCACACTGCCGAGATATGTCCCCGATGAGGATACCCGGCTCATGCTGAAGACCTGCTACCGGCAGTACCAGCAGTATTCCAAAGTGCAGACCATGCTGAAGAACAACCTGATCTCCCTCCTGGACACCGCTTTCCCGGACGCAAACCGCCTGTTTAGCAGTCCGCCCCGTGCCGATGGCAGCGAGAAATGGGTGGACTTTGTAGCTGCTTTTTGGCATTGTGAGTGTGTCTGTGGGCTGTCTGAGAAGGCGTTTACCGCAAGTACCGGAAGTGGTGCAAAAAGCACGGCTACAATTTCAGCGAAGATAAGGCACTGGACATATACGCCTCTGCCTGCGGGCACTTCGGTGTTATGCCGAAAACGGATACAGCAAAACTTTTGGTGGAACAAGCGCTCTCCCAACTTCGAGCAACTTCTGCCTCATTAGCTGCTCTCAAGCAGGAGATGCAGTCCCTGGCAGCTTCTCTACCGGAGTATACTGTAGTGATGGGAATGTTCGGTGTTGGCCCCACACTCGGCCCACAACTCATGGCCGAAATTGGCGATGTGCGCCGTTTTCATTCCAAGAAAGCACTGGTGGCCTTTGCGGGCATTGACGCCCCGCCCTACCAATCCGGCCAAATGGATGTCCGTAGCCGCAGCATTTCCAAGCGGGGGTCTGCCTCGCTGCGCAGGACTCTCTTTCTGGCGATGAGTGTCATCCTGCAATGCGCTCCAATGGATGAGCCGGTCTACCAGTTCATGAACAAGAAACG
>ERZ809224.2413-NODE-2413-length-11489-cov-5.481109_pt1 | contig 11489 bp, 13 predicted proteins | sample MGYA00520513_ERZ809224 | MGnify/ENA primary metagenome ERZ809224 (study PRJEB31576, sample SAMEA3212658) | Homo sapiens | biome: human-gut; feature: human gut; material: fecal | place: Sweden | collected 2012 ...
CCCCATATATACTGGGGAATACATATCAAAATTTGCGTAAACTACAATCAGCACACGGGGGATCTGATCCCGGAGCTGTATTTAACGGGAGACAGGAAAAGGATGATACGCTGCGGCTGGCTCTGGCTGTGGGAAAGATTTTGGAGGAGAATGGGCAGAATGTGATTTACACAAGAACGACGGATATTTATCAAACACCGTTTCAGAAAGCAACCATAGGAAATGAGGCCGGGGCCGATTTTTTTGTGTCGATTCACCGCAATTCAAGTCCTGTTCCCGGACAATATTCAGGTGTTGAGACGCTGGTTTATGAGAGGAGCGGAGTTAAGGAGGAGATGGCCGAAAATATCAATCGTGAGCTTGAGGAGGTGGGATTTAAGAATCTTGGGGTTCGTGAGCGGCCGGGACTGGTAGTGCTTCGGAGAACAAAGATGCCGGCAGTGCTGGTGGAGGCAGGGTTTATCAACAATGGAGAAGATAACAGGATTTTTGACGAAAATTTTGATGAGATGGCTCAGGCGATTGCGGACGGGATTCTCCAAACGATTTATGCACAGGAAGTGGAGATGTACGAGAGAAATAAAGTGAAGAGGTATCGGGTGCAGGTTGGGTATTTCAGACTGGAAGAGAATGCCCAAATGCTGGAGAATCAGTTGCGCATGATGGGATTTCCCACAGTGACAGAGCAGGATGAGGAAGGGTTTTATCGGGTGCTTGTAGGTGAATTTGAAAAATTGGATAATGCGGTGAAAATGGAACAGGCGCTGCGCAGAGCAGGGATCAGCACGTATATCACAACAGAGTGAGAACAAATTGCAGAAAGGCGGGAGGATATATATGCAGCTTTACATTGTTTGGAATATCCTTTAAACTGTCATTAAATGATTAACGGTACATTAGTATAATGATGATTTACAATTTTTGCTGAGCCGTGCGCTGGAGAGGAAGACCCGATGGAGTTATATCAGATATACGATCCGCTGACAGATCTACCTTTTAATCATATGGATGGCAAAGTGACTTCATTCTTTGCCATTCATTTTTATATGTCTTGTGGAGTTTGCAGAGGTCCGGGAAATTTTCTTAATAATTTCAAAAAGTACTTTTATAACTTTGACTTCGATGGTATGATTAAAGAGATTGTTTGCATACTATCTGGTATGGAGTGTGAAGTATGAGTAAAAAGAAAAAAAGAAGAAATAAAGGCGGAGCCAGTCGTGAAGGCGGAGTGGTTTCAGGACGGACTCCGGAGATAATAAAAAAGCAGGCGGAAGTCCAGGAGGCTGTGCGGGCAGAGAATGCGGAAGAAAAGCAGAAATCTGTTCAGAAGCCAGAGCAGAGTACGGCGAATTTGGTTCGGGAGAAGGATAGTGCGGCAGAACAGGAGAAGCAAGACAAGGCGGATGAGACAATAGCAGCAGTCACACCTGTGCCGCTGTGGAAACGGCGGCTTAAAATTGGGCTTGGGGTGGCTGCTTTGATATTGATGGGGTTTTACATCAGCGGAATTGTATACTTTCACGGTAAATTTCTCGTAAATACCAGCATTAACGGTATTGATACAGCGTATCTGACTGTTGAGGAAGCGGAGGAGCTGATCCGGTCAAATGTTGAGGATTATGAAATTCTGCTGAAGGAGCGGAACGGTGAAAGCGAATCCATAACAGGCAAAGATATTGACTATCATTATGTATCTAACGGAGAGATTCGGAAATTTTGGAAATCGCAGGCCTATGCGTTTTGGTTTGTCAATTATTTCCGCCCGGTGTCCTGGGATTTTGATACGGCTGTCGTGTTTGACGAGGATCTTTTAAAGAAGAAGGTAAACAGTCTGAACTGTTTTGATAAGGCAGTGGAGGAAGCGCCGACGGATGCCAGGATGGTGTTTCGGTCAACAAAATATGAAATTCAAAAAGAAAAGCAGGGATGTAAAGTCAAAAAGGAAAAGCTGCTGACAGTGCTTGCCGAAGCTATATCAGATCAGAAAAAGACGGTGAATCTGGAGAAAGAGAACTGCTATGAGGTTCCGAAGGTCACAAGTGATGACAAAGCACTAAATGAGTTGACTGCAAACATGAATCATTATGCGGATATTGAAATCACGTACTGTTTTGGCGACAACCGGGAAGTTTTAAACGGCCGAGTGATAAAAGACTGGCTGACCTACGATAAAAGCGGAAAGGTATTTGTGAAGGACGGAGCTATCAGTGATTATATTGCGTCTCTGGCAGAGAAATATGATACTTATGATAAGCCTCGCAGATTTAAGACCACTGACGGCACATATGTGACAGTTGAAGGAGGATCTTACGGCTGGAAGCTGGACCAGGCTGCCGAGGCCGAGGAGATTACAAAGCTTATGGAACAGGAACCGCACATAGAGAGAACACCGTTGTTTGCACAGACTGCAAATAGCTGGGAAAATGGTGACATGGGTGACACATATGTGGAGGTGGACCTGACAAAGCAGCATCTGTGGATGTATATTGACGGAAATCTGATAGTGGAATCAGATTTTGTATCCGGAAAGATGACACAGGAACGCAGGACTCCGCCCGGAACTTATACACTGTATTATAAAAAGTCTCCGGCCGTCTTGAAAAGTAATAAACCAGGCGACAGCTATGAAAGTCCTGTCACCTTCTGGATGCCTTTTAACGGCGGTATCGGATTTCACGATTCCAGTTGGAGAGGCAGCTATGGCGGTCAGATTTTCTGGAACAGCGGTTCCCATGGCTGCATCAATTTGCCATATAGTGCAGCGAAAACTATTTACCAGAATATTGAGAAAGGGTTTCCTGTGATTTGTTTTTACCGAAACGGAGAATATAAATAAAATGAAATATCATCAGATAGAAAAGGCAGTATTTTTGGAGCGTCCGAATCGTTTTATTGCATATGTAAACAGGGCAGGGCAGAAAGAAATCTGCCATGTAAAAAATACCGGCCGCTGCAGGGAGCTTCTGGTACCGGGAGCTGCAGTGTATCTGGATAAGAGCAGCAATCCAAACCGTAAAACAGCCTATGATCTGATTGCGGTAAAAAAGGGTGACAGATTGATAAATATGGATTCCCAGGCGCCAAATCTTGCCGCTGCCGAGTGGCTTCGGCAGGGCGGGCCGTTTTTGCAGCAGGGGTCTGCATTCTGTAAGGAGATCATGGTAAAACAGGAAACGAAGTATAAAAATTCCAGATTTGACTTGTATGCGGAGATTGAGGGCCGGAAACTTTTTATAGAAGTCAAGGGTGTCACGTTGGAGGAAAACGGCATTGCACGTTTTCCGGATGCGCCTACGGAACGAGGGATTAAGCATGTGCGTGAGCTGGAGGCATGTCAGAATGACGGATACGAAGCGTATCTTCTGTTTGTGATTCAGATGAAAGGAATCCGGCATTTCGAGCCGAATGACAGAACACATCCGGCGTTCGGTGATGCATTGAGAAGGGCCGCACAAAATGGTGTACATATTCTTGCTTATGACTGTCTGGTCAGCGAGGATTCTATAGTTATTGACAAGCCGGTTCCAGTCAGGCTTGATGGGATGTTAGAAGGCGGAGGGGATAAAACGGACCTTCGCTTTACAGGAGGAAACTAGATGCTGGGACAGATTACGGAACCTTTGCTTGCGTGGTTTGATGAGAATGCGCGAGTGCTTCCATGGAGGGAAAAGCCGGAGCCATATCGTGTCTGGGTGTCTGAAATTATGCTTCAGCAAACGCGTGTGGAGGCGGTAAAGCCGTTTTATGAGCGTTTTACGGAGGCGCTTCCCGACGTACAGGCATTGGCACGCTGCCCGGAAGATAAGCTGCTGAAACTTTGGGAGGGCCTGGGCTATTACAATCGTGTGAGAAATATGCAGAGAGCCGCGCAGAGTATTGTAGAACACTACGGCGGAGAGATGCCGCCGGATTATGAAAAATTACTTTCTTTGCCGGGAATCGGACCTTACACAGCCGGAGCTGTTGCATCTATTGCTTTTGATATATCGGTACCTGCAGTGGATGGCAATGTGCTGCGTGTGATTTCAAGAGTCGTTGAGGAAGACGGTGATATTTTAAAACAATCGGTGAAAAGACGAATTGAACAGAAGATTTTGGAAATTATGCCGAAGACCCGGGCAGGCGCTTTTAATCAGGCATTGATGGAGCTTGGAGCTGTGGTGTGTGTGCCGAACGGCGCCCCAAGATGCAGAGATTGTCCGCTTGCAGAGATTTGTCTTGCACACATAAATAGAAGGGAAATGGATTTTCCCAAAAAAGCACCGAAAAAACCCAGAAAAATTGAAAATCGTACGGTAGTTGTTATTCGTGACGGTGACAGGGCAGCGATACGGAAGCGCGGGGATAAAGGGCTTTTAGCGGGGCTTTATGAGCTGCCGAATCTTGAGGGACATCTAAATGCGGAAGAAGTGATTTCATGGCTGAAGGATAAGGGACTGTCACCGATCCGCATAAAAAAGCTTGGGGATGCCAGACATATTTTCAGTCACATGGAATGGTATATGACAGGATATGCTGTTCTGGTGGAGGAGCTGGAGAATTTTTCAGGAGAGGATATGATTTTTGTGCATCCGAAGCAGACGGAAAAGGAATATCCTATTCCTGCGGCTTTTTCCGCATACACGGACTATCTTCAGATTAAGCTTGGACAGGAAAAATATGAAAAAACAGTTAATGATAAAAATATGGAGGAAAAAAAGTGAAAGTATTATCAATTGCAATCCCTTGTTACAATTCAGCAGCTTACATGCGCCGATGCATCGATTCTCTGCTTCCGGGCGGGGATGATGTGGAGATTCTGATCGTGGACGATGGGTCCGCCAGGGATAATACGGCGGAAATTGCTGATGAATATGAGAGTAATTATCCCGGAATAGTAAAAGCAATTCACCAGGAAAACGGGGGTCACGGTGAGGCGGTCAATGCGGGACTGCGCAATGCAACAGGATTGTATTACAAGGTTGTTGACAGTGATGACTGGGTGGATGAGAAAGCTTATCTGGAAATTATAAAAACTTTGAAAGAGCTTGTGGCAGGACCGGAGACAGTAGATATGTTTATCAGCAATTTTGTCTATGACAAGGTTGGCGCAAAGCGAAAGAAAGTTATGCGCTACGGTGCTTTTCCGGAAAATGAGGTTTTTCAGTGGGAAGAAGCAAAAAAACTGCATAAGGGACATTATATACTGATGCATTCAGTAATTTACCGCACGATGCTTCTTAAAGAATGCGGGCTTGAGCTTCCAAAGCACACTTTTTATGTGGACAATCTTTTTGTGTTCCAGCCGCTGCCTTACGTGAAAAATCTTTACTATAAAAATTTGAATTTTTATCACTATTTTATTGGACGTGAGGATCAGTCAGTCAATGAGCAGGTGATGATTTCACGTATTGATCAGCAGATTCGTGTAAATAAGATTATGATTGACCTGCTGGCGGGCAGAAAGATTGCAAATAAGCGTGTGCGCCAGTATATGATAAGTTATCTGGAGATTATCACAACGATTTCTTCTGTCATGTTGATACGTTCCGGCACGGAAGAAAACCTTGCGAAAAAGAAAGAGCTGTGGCAATATTTGAAGTCTAAGGATGCAGGGCTTTATTTCACCCTGAGGCACGGCATTTTCGGGCGTACCATGAATCTTCTGGGCAAGGGAGGGCGCAAGCTGTCGGTAGCTGCTTATAAAATTTCTCAGAAATTCTATGGATTTAATTAAAAAGAAGAGCTGTTTAAATGAATGGCGTTGTATTTTTAAAAAATTTATGGTAATATTTTAGCTAGTATTGTGTAAAAAGATGCAGCAGCAGGCGCAAAGCGGCGGCAGAAGCAGGGATAGCTGATTGTGCAGGCAATAAACGGCTGTAAAAAGGACGTTAGGAGGAAAGTTATGGGAGAGGAAGCAGTTTCCAAAAATTTTATTGAACAGATCATCGAGAAGGATTTGGCGGAGGGGAGTTGTGAGACAGTCTGCACACGTTTCCCGCCGGAGCCAAACGGATATCTTCATATAGGACATGCAAAATCGATTCTTTTGAACTACGGTCTTGCTCAGAAATATAAGGGCAAATTTAACATGCGTTTTGATGATACAAATCCTACCAAAGAACGTATTGAGTTTGTGGAATCTATTAAGGCCGATATTAAGTGGCTGGGTGCAGATTGGGAAGACAGACTCTTTTTTGCTTCTGACTATTTTGATCAGATGTACGAAGCAGCGGTCAAGCTGATTAAGAAGGGAAAAGCATATGTATGTGATTTGACACCGGAACAGATCCGTGAATACCGCGGTACTTTGAAGGAGCCGGGCAAGGAAAGTCCGTATCGCGGCCGCAGTATTGAAGAAAACCTGGAGCTGTTCCAGAACATGAAAGATGGCAAATATGCAGACGGTGAAAAAGTGCTCCGTGCGAAAATCGACATGGCATCCCCGAATATCAATATGCGTGATCCGATTATTTATCGTGTGGCACATATGACACATCACAATACAGGAGATAAATGGTGTATATATCCGATGTATGATTTTGCCCATCCTATCGAGGATGCGATCGAGGGCGTAACCCACTCTATCTGTACCCTGGAGTTTGAGGATCACCGTCCGCTCTATGACTGGGTAGTACGCGAGCTTGAATATCCTCATCCGCCAAAGCAGATTGAGTTTGCAAAGCTGTATCTGACCAACGTGGTTACTGGAAAGCGTTACATTAAGAAGCTGGTGGAGGAAGGCATTGTGGATGGCTGGGATGATCCGCGTCTGGTTTCCATCGCAGCGCTGAGGCGCCGGGGATTTACGCCCGAGTCCATTAAATTGTTTGTAGATCTTTGCGGCGTTAGCAAGGCACAGAGTTCGGTAGATTATGCGATGCTTGAATATTGTATCCGTGAGGATCTGAAATTGAAGCGTTCACGTATGATGGCAGTTCTTGATCCGGTAAAATTGATTATTGACAATTATCCGGAAGGCCAGATTGAGTATCTTGATGTAGATAATAATCTGGAAAATGAGTCTCTTGGAAAACGCCAGGTTCCGTTTGGACGAGAGCTGTACATTGAGCGGGAGGATTTTATGGAAAATCCGCCGAAAAAGTATTTCCGTCTGTTCCCCGGCAATGAAGTTCGTCTGATGAATGCATATTTTGTAAAATGTGAGAGCTTTGTCAAGGATGAGAATGGCAATGTGACAGAGATTCACTGTACCTATGATCCGGAGACAAAATGCGGCACCGGCTTTACCGGACGCAAGGTAAAAGGAACGATTCACTGGGTAGCGGCCCTTACAGCGAAAAAAGTAACGGTGCGTCTCTATGAGAATATCATTGATGAGGAGAAGGGAGTTTACAATCCGGACGGCAGTCTGAATCTGAATCCCAATTCTCTGACAGTGAAGGAATGTTATGTGGAGCCAGCCCTTGCAGAGGCAAAACCATATGACAGCTTCCAGTTTGTAAGACAGGGGTATTTCTGCGCAGATGCCAAAGATTCAAAAGAAGATGCGCCGGTATTTAACCGTATCGTGGCGCTGAAAAGCTCTTTTAAATTGCCGAAGCAGCAGTAAATAAGCAGATATCAAAGGGTATGGCTAAAACGCGCACACCCATAAGGAAGTAATTTCAATAGCGCAGTACAACAGACCAGAGAACAATCCTTGCCGTTCTGCCTGTTTTGCAGGACGGCGTTTGTTTGCCCGTAACTCCTCATTTCTTTTTGTTGTCAGGGTCTTTCTTGTACCCATAGGGCGCATTTATGCACCGTTCATCTTGACCATTGACTGGCTCGACTGACTTTGCTAATTCCCGGTAAACATAGCATAACTACTTGTAGCGCTATGGCAAACACAGTAGGAACAAACACTATTTGTCCCCATATCCTTACATGGGCAAACATATTCCGTTTTTTCAGAAATAGCGATGCACTTCCAGCGTGTTGCCTGCTGTGGGTGCATAGGACGTTTCTGCACAAAAGTAAGGTAAATACTTGCAATAATAATCCATTTATGCCCTATGGAGCGATCTGCCATATATATATCCAAGTATCGTTGAAGTGCTTCATATAAATTCCGGACAGATTTTGTATCTATCGCAAAATTTTCAACAGGCGTATTTCTCATAGAGAGCAAAACTTCTCTGTTAAAAGAACTGATTACCAAAGACGAATCGCCGTGTTCCAGTCTGTTCCATTCATCGGCAGTTATAGCCTCGATTAGTTTATTCAGTAATTCCTGTACCTGCATTTTTTGCTCCTGCCTTTCCCAAAATTAATCCCCCGAAAAATGTTACTGTATTTTCGCCGTTGTAGTACTTTATCCCAGCAGCTTTTGCAAGTTCATATATATTAAAACCATAACCCTCTATGGAGTGATGTAAATACTTTGGAAAACGGCAGGGAGAATCAGGGTAAGTGCATTTGGTACATCTTCCGCACCCTTCATTGGAAAGCAATAAGTAATCGAACAAAAAGACTTTGAGTTTTTCATCGAAAATATCCACGCTGCCCTTAAAGCAAAGCAAGGCATTATGCATACCCTCAATATCGAACGAATCTTCCAAGTCATATTTTATAGAGAACAAGAGCATTTTCTCATATTGCATAATTCGCTTTTTACATTCATCTATCGTACCGATTGCAGGCGGGCAAGCCCAGGTTGCGCCGTAATTGCGGCAAGAATTTTCTTTACAGATTTCCTGTATCTCCGGGTAAAACAACATATCCTTTATGTTGATAAAATCTGCTTGCCATATACCACTCTGTATGGCAGTCTCTTTGATTTTTTCGCAAATATCCATTTTTACTTCCTTCGTACATCACTGAACTATAAATGTTCGGATTCTTAAAATCCATTTCAATATCGCTTGCAAATGTTTTATTTTTCCGATTGTTCAATCATTTTCTTCATTAACTGCTGGAATTGTTCGCTTGTTTCCTCGTCCAGCGGCATGACCTTTTCAAGCTGTTCCGCAACCAATGCCGTCACATCGTCAATGGTATGTAATTCCTGCTTTTGCTCCTGTGCGGCATTCATCTAATATTGTACCTCGTTTTTTTAAATATGCAGATAATGTAAAAATAAAGCAATTTTTAGGGAACAGTAGCTCAGAGAGAAAAGAAGCGCCTGGTATGTGAGAAAATGGAAATACAAGCAGGAAGGATAAAAGAGGTAAAGATTCATTAATTGAATCTTTACCTCAAAATTGTTCAGATAGTAAAATTATTCTTTTGCCTCTGCCTCGTCAGAAGACTGTGCAAAGTTTTCATCAGCAGGCTCAGAAGTCTCGTCAGGTTCCCCGGCGGCTGACTTGGCGGAGTCTGTCTCTCCTTCTGCGGCAGCGGCAGTTTCATCTGCCAGCTTACTCTCATCATGTTCTGCCGGTGTCGGGATGGTTACGTATTCTCTTGAGGAAGTATCTTCATCTGCCTCATCCGTATCATCCTCAAACTCGTCCTCGAAATCTTCAAAATCATCTTCCCAGTTTTCTTTCTTTTTATTATATTTGCTCAAATATGCAAGTCCAGCACCTGCGGCTGCGCCTAAAACGGCTGCACCGATCAGTAACCTGCCAAATTTTTTTGACATAGTTCTGCTCCTTTCCAATGTTCTAATTCCTTTGCCAATACATAAAGCTATTGTAATACTTTTCCAACAAAAAGAAAAGGGGTATTTTACTTAAAAATAACCTGTACCAGAAACATGTACAGGAGAGTACCGCCTCCGATACTGAGAAGCGTGTTGCGTTTCCAGCAGTGAACCAGAATGATAGCGATACCGGCTATCAATTCAGGGAGTCCAAAAGGGGCATAGAATACAGAGATATCCTTAAGACAGTAGATCACCAGCATCCCGATAATAGCATAAGGAAGGACCTTGCCGAGATAGGATATGTAGGGCGGTGTCTTAGATTTTCCTGAGAAAAGCAGGAAGGGAAGTCCGCGTATACAAAAGGTCAGTCCAGCCATTATGAGAATCATGGCTATTGCCTGGGAATCCGGAAGATTACGCATGAGTTTCATCCCCTTTCTGTGCAAGAATATCGCTGTTGCTTTCGGTCGGCGTATCTTTAACATCAAGATGTTTCCGAAGTGCGGTTAAAATGGCCAAAATGGACAGCATGGCAGGAATGATAAAGTGATCCGGTCCAAATAACAGCAGGCAGATCAACGAACAAATTACTCCTGTGACAGCCGGAAGATGGTTTTTTGTATTCAGCCACTGATCTGTGAAAATGACAATAAACAGAGCAGTCATAACAAAATCTACACCCATGGTATTAAAATGAACCAGGGAACCGAACAGCGCACCCAGGGTGCACCCGATGATCCAGTAGCAGTGGTCAAGGATGGAAATAAAGAAATAGAACCATCCTTTATCCACGCCTTCAGGAACCGGTGTGGTGGCAATGAGAGAGTAGGTTTCGTCTGTCAATTCGTGAATCAGCAGAAATTTTTTCTTCCCTATATTTTTATATTTGTCTATGATGGAAAGTCCATAAAAAAGATGGCGTATCTGGATCATTACAGTCATAATTGCGGTTGAGATAAGACTGGCGCCGCTGGCAAGCAGGTCGATCGCCACATACTGCATAGAGCCGGCATATATGATGACAGACATAAAAAAAGCCCAGATAAATGAATAGCCATTGCTTTCGAGTAATATGCCAAAGCCCATGCCAAGAAAAAGATAGCCCGCCATAACCGGTAATGTGCAGGGGAAGGCGGACTTGAATGCTTTGCGTTTCATGGTCATTTCCTCCTTGAAATGTGTCAGTTTTTAGTATAACATGGGTAACAGAATATGTCAAAGCAACGTTTCGGGTTATATCGTTTATATCGGATTGTGGTATCAGAAATTATTCTGTCTGTGTATCAACAATCCCGTCTGCAGTGGCAGATATTTAGAAAGCGGGGAAGCTTATGAATTTTTATGATTGTCTGACGGATTTTATATTTGTAGAGGATGTTCCGGAGCGTGCCGATGCAATTTTTATCCCCGGAGGGCTGTATGGGGAAATTGCGGTGCACGCGGCAGAGCTGTACCGTGCGGGGCTGGCTCCCGTTGTGGTGCCTTCCGGCAAATACAGCATTGTCCTCGGAAAATTCGGAGGGGTAAAATCTCCAAAGAATTATAAAGACAGAGAATTTGAGACGGAAAGTGATTTTTTAAAACAGGTTCTTTTGGATGAGGGAGTTTTGGAAGGCGCCATTTTGCAGGAAAAAGAAGCAACTTATACCTATCAGAATGCGATTTTTACAAAAAGGCTGCTTGATGCAAAGGGAATAATGGTAAAGAAAGCAATTCTGTCTTGTCAGGCATATCATGCAAGAAGATGTTTGATGTACTATCAGCTTTTGTTTCCTGAAACGAAATTTTATGTATCTTCTGTGGTTACCAGAGGTATCAGCAGAGAAAACTGGTATAAAAAAGAAGAAAGTATTCGGCTTGTACTGGCGGAGATGTTACGCTTGACAAGGCTATTGACAGATGAAGCTTATTGATG
>ERZ809224.2415-NODE-2415-length-11482-cov-9.310930_pt1 | contig 11482 bp, 9 predicted proteins | sample MGYA00520513_ERZ809224 | MGnify/ENA primary metagenome ERZ809224 (study PRJEB31576, sample SAMEA3212658) | Homo sapiens | biome: human-gut; feature: human gut; material: fecal | place: Sweden | collected 2012 ...
GAAGGCGCTGCTGGCCGCTGCCGTCGCGCTGCACCTGGGTCTGCTGTTCTGGTTCAAATACGCGGGCTTCGCCGCCGAGATATTCGGCCTGCCCCTGCCGGAAATAACCCTGCCCATCGGCATCTCCTTCTTCACCTTCCAGGGCCTGAGCTACGTCATCGACGTCTACCGCGGCGACACTCCGCCGAACCGCTCCATAGCTCAGGTGGCGCTGTATATATCCTTCTTCCCCCAGCTCATAGCCGGCCCCATCGTCCGCTACACGGATGTGGCGGAAGATATGAACGCCCGGCGCGAGAGCCTGGACGACGCCGCCGAGGGCGCGGCGCGCTTCATCTTCGGCCTGGGCAAGAAATGCGTGCTCTCGAACGCCCTGGCTGAGCTGGCTGACAGCGCTTTCGCCTGCCCTGAGGGCGAGCTTTCAACTGCCCTTGCATGGCTGGGCATCATCGCCTACGCTCTGCACATCTATTATGACTTCTCCGGATATTCCGATATGGCCATTGGGCTCGGCAAGCTTTTCGGCTTCCGCCTGCCCGAGAACTTCAACTACCCCTACATCTCCGCCTCAGTCACCGAGTTCTGGCGTCGCTGGCACATGACGCTCTCGGGCTGGTTCCGGGACTACCTGTACATACCCCTGGGCGGCAGCCGCCGCTCGACGGCGCGGAACATCCTGAACCTCCTCATAGTCTGGGCCTGCACCGGCCTCTGGCACGGGGCGGACTGGAACTTCCTCATATGGGGCCTCTGGTACGCGCTGTTCCTCATCTGCGAGCGCTACGTCTGGCACGGGGCATTCGAACGCCTGCCCAAGGCGGTGCGCCATGTACTGACCATGTTTGTAGTGCTGATGGGCTGGGTCTGGTTCCGGGCCGCCGGGCCGGGAGAGGCGCTCGGCTATTTCGGCGCACTGTTTTCCGGGCCGCTGTGGTCGGACGAAGCGGGATATTGGCTCGCTGAACTCTGGCCGGAGCTGCTGTTGGGCTGCGTGCTCGCCGCGCCGGTGTATCCGGCGCTCAAAAAGCGGCTGGGCCTGTGGCGCTACGCCCTGGCGCTCGTCGTCTTTGGCCTGGCCGTGAGCTCGCTGCTGGCCTCGGGCTTCAACCCGTTCATCTATTTCAGGTTTTAAGGAGGGGGAGGAGCATGGAAAAACGCATCAAGGCCGGTTTCCTGGCCATACTCGCCCTCGCTCTGGCCGTGTCCTTCGCCGGGACGCTCTATCGCGCGGTTTTTTCCTCATACGACTCGCTTTTCTACGAAAACCGCAGCGCCGCGCCCCTGCCCAAGGCTGATTTCGCATCTCTCTGGGACGGCGCCTATATGACGGACCTGGATGAATACCTCAGCGACCAGTACATAGCCCGCACGCGCCTCATAAAAGCCCAGACCTTTCTGGATTTGCTGCTGCAAAGACCGGTCGTGAACGACATAGTGGTGGGGGAGGACCTGCTGCTGCCCTTCCACGGCTACAGCTACTACGGCGCGCAGGATTTCACCACTGAGGCCGCGGAAGCGGCGGGGGAGCTCGCGCGGCTGGAGGAGGTGGTGGAGGCGAACGGCGGCGAGCTGTTTTACCTCTGCATCCCGGAGCAGAGCTCCTATTTCCGGGACGAGTACCCGGAAAACATGGATAACCACGCCGAAACGCTTGACGCCATGTCCGCCGCCTTTACCGGCGCCATGGCCTCCGCCGGCCTTCGGCTCATCGACGCTGGCGAGGTCTACGCCGCCGAGGGCAGCCCGCGAGACTACTACCTGAACACCGACCACCACTACAGCTGCCGCGGCATGCTCTCAGCGTACACGGCGCTGATGGATGCGGTGAACAGTGCCACGGGCCTCGGCCTGCGCGTGTATTCTGAGGCGGATCTCACGCTCGAAACGCTGGAAAACCCCGTCCTTGGCTCCCTGGACCGCAAGCTCTTCGGGCTGTACGGTACGCAGGAGCGCCTCGTCCTACCGCACCTCAATGAGAGCATCCCTTTTACACGCACGGACAACGGCGAGAGCGTCGCGGCGGAGCTGTTTGATATACCCGCCGATGGCGAGCTTGCGGCCTACGGCGTCTACATGGGCGGCGACGTGGGGGAGACGGTCATCGACACGGACCGCCCCGAGCTCCCGAGCCTCCTGCTCTGGGGCGACAGCTACTCGAACGCCATGGAGACCCTGCTCTGGGCCAGCTTTGACGAGGCGCGCTACCTCGACTACCGCTACTTTGACGGCGCGAGCCTCTCGGAGTACATCGAGCTCTATAAACCCGACGTCGTAGTCTGCATCCGCGACGACCTGAGCATCCTGAACTCCGATGGCAACGGCCCGGACTGCTTCTGGTGAAATGAGCTCCCGCCGGTTTGACACCGGGGAGCTCATGCGATATACTGTAAAACGAAACGAGGTGAGCACAGTGCTTTACGGAAAATTTGCGATTGTCGCCGGCTCCACACAAGTTTATACCACGAAACATTGTGCGGAGCCTTTTACGGAGCGTTGAGCTGAGATACACGGGCCCGGGCGGCAAAGCGCCGCCTTGAGTTTGCGCGCCCGTGTTTCAGCAAAAACGCGATATCACAGATATTTTCAGCCGCAGACAATGTTTGTCTGCGGCTGTTTTTTATGGAGTTGATCGAAATGAAATCAGATAGCAGCCTGCTTACCGGCAGCGTGCCGAAAAAACTTGCCGCCTTCGCCCTGCCGCTTTTCCTGGGGAATCTCCTGCAAGCCCTCTACAACGCTGTGGACATGCTGGTAGTTGGCAGGATAGTGGGGGAGACAGGCCTGGCGGCCATCAGCAACGCCTCGATGCTCTGCTACATCATAAACTCCCTCGGCCTGGGCCTCACGATGGGCGGCGCGGTGCTGGCGGCCCAGTTCAAAGGCGCGGGCGACGCGCAGGGCCAACGCGACTGCGTGTCCATGCTCCTATTTGCGTCTTTGTCTGCCTCCGTCCTGGTGACGTTTGCTGGTCTTGCCGCCTGCGAGCCGGTATTTCGTGCGCTGTATGTCCCGGCGGACGCTTACGATGACGCCTGCGAGTATATGAAGGCGATCTGCTGGGGAACTGTGTTCGTATTCGGATACAACGCCGTGTGCTCAGCCCTCAAGGGCCTGGGAGACTCTGTCACGCCCCTGTATATCGTAGCCGCCGCCGCTGTGATAAACATAGCTCTGGACATCCTGTTCGTCGGCCCGCTGGCCCTTGGGACGGTGGGCGCGGCCTACGCCACCGTTGCAGCTCAGGGCGTCGCCTTCGTGGCCTCGCTGGCATATCTGCGCCGCCGCGAGCCGGCCTTTGCTCCGGGCCGGTCCGGCCTGCGGTGGGAGCTGTTGCCGGACATTCTGAGGCTCGGCCTGCCTACCGCCGTTCAAATGGCTGTGGTGAACGCCGCGTATCTGCTCATGACCGGTATGCTGAACCAGTTCGGCACCGCAGTCGCCGCTGCCTCCGGCGTGGGGCTGAAAATCAACACCTTCGCAGGTATGCACTGCTGGGCTATAGGGCAGGCGATAACGGCGATGGCCGGCCAGTGCATTGGCGCGGGTGAAATGGAGCGCGCCCGGGAGACTGCAAAGACAGGATTGAGGCTGAATCTCACAGTGACCCTGGTCGTTGTCACAGCCGTCCAGCTGCTGGCGGAGCCTCTGGTGAGGTTGTTTGACGACAGCGAGCAGGTGGTGCGGGACGGCGTGCTGTACCTGCGGCTCTGCTGCGGCGCCAACAGCCTGGTCTATGCCGCCATGTATACCCTGGACTCCTTCGCCATAGGCGTGGGCGCGCCAAAGGTAGCGCTGCTCAACGCGCTGCTCGACGCATTGCTTATCCGCCTGCCCGCCGCCTGGCTCCTGGCCTGGCCCATGGGGCTCGGCCTGCCCGGCCTCTACCTGGCTCAGGCCATTTCCCCCGTCCTCCCAGCCTTAGTGGGTACGATCTATTTCAAAAGCCGCGCCTGGGAGCGAAAAGGCCAGCTTCACCCATAGACGAATACTATGACATATACTAATATTCTTATAGCCCTTATTGCGCTCAGAACCACCACTCCGGAGTGAGATCTCCGAGCGTAACGACCCGCGCGGCCTCGTAGTCGAGCATTATCTCGACGGACTTGTAAGTCTCCGGCATCAGCTCGGCCATGAGCTCCCTGCAGGCCCCGCAGGGGGGCAGCGCGCGCCCGTCCCAGTCTACAGCAACGACGCGCCGGAGCACGCTCTCGCCGCAGGTTATCATGTTGAAGATGGCGTTCCTCTCCGCGCAGACCCCTAGCGAGCAGGCCGCGTCAACGCAGACCCCGACATAGACCCTGCCGGAGCCAGCCTCAACGGCGGCAGCCACCCCGCCGGCCTCCATCCTGTCCGATATCCTCCTCGGCCGCAGCACCTGTTTCGCCGCCACATAGAGCTCATCCCATATCTTCTCCATTCAGCTCAACTCCTCATTAAGTAATATGGAGATTATATACCGCAGTCTGGGTATGAGCGCAAGCGATATCAAGCCAAAAAGTTATTGTACGGGCTATAATTACTCTAAAAAGTCCGGAGGGTAAGAAATGAACAACGAATGGCGGCATAATATCCAACTCATCATAGACAAAATCGACGCCTGTATCAGGAGTAAAAACAGCGAGGCGCTGACGCTCAGCGCCCTTGCGCAGGAGTTCGGATACTCGGAATACCACTTTTCCCGAAAATTCAGGGAGCTGTCCGGAATCCAGCTGCGCGACTATCTCCGATACCGCAAACTGGCGCTGGCTGCAAAGCGGGTGCGCGACAGCGGCGACAGCCTCCTGGATATCGCCCTCGACAACGGCTTCTCGTCACACGAGGCGTTCACCCGCGCTTTCAAGGAGGCCTACGGCATAACACCGAGCGAGTACCGTCAAAACCCCGTGCCGCTAGCGCTGCATACCGTGATAAAACCCTTTGACTGCTATCTTACCGAGACCGTGACAGCCTCACGGGAGATGCCGGAGGACGTGAAAGCATATTTTGTACGAATACCCGCCCACAAGTTCTTGCACATCAGGAATTATGAAAGTATAGGCTACTGGGATTTCTGGCAAAAGCAGAGCAGTATCCCGGGCCAGGACCACGATACCGTCTGCGCTCTTCTGGATGGCATCGAAGGCAAACTGGACGAAATTGGCAGCGGACAAGTTATGGCGTATATAAACGACCCTTCAGGGCGTATATGCAGCTGGGGCATCCCGCTGGCCGAGTGTTACGGCCTTCGCTTGCCACGCGACTATAACGGCGAGGTCCCGCCGCAGATGCTGCTGTCCGACATCCCCGAAGGAGATTATATAGTCTTTGAGCACGGCCCCTTCGACCTTGAAACAGAAAACAGCGCAGTAGAGGCAAAAATCGAAAAAGCAATGAAAAACTTCGACTACTCCGCATCCGGCTATGTCCTTGACACCAGTCCGGGACGGGCGTTCTACTTTTACCATGACTATAAAAGGTACTGGAAGTATATAAGGCCCGTGAGAAAACGCTGAAACTTTTTTGCAAGAGGATGTAAGATTATTGGGTTCAAATAGTCTTACACATGAAGGGAGGTGGTAGCGTAATGGAGTTTGAGGAGATATACCGGGCCTGTTTTAAACCGGTCTATCAATATGTCCGCCGGCTCTCAGGCAATGAGCATATTGCGGAAGAGGTCACAAGCGACACTTTTTTCAAGACCCTGAAGTCCATAGACCGATTCCGGGGCGAATGTGATATGCGCGTTTGGCTCTGCCAGATCGCCAGGAACACATATTATTCATACCTCAAAAAGAACAGCCGCCTCGCAAGTGTTGACGGGGCGGAGCTGTCGAACATAGCCGACCCGGGCGCGGCGTTGAGGAGAAGGTCAGAGCGCGGGAGGAAGCACGTCAAATCCGGGAGGCCCTGCGCGAACTGCCCGAACAATATAGGGAAGTGTTCTCCTGGCGCATATTCGGCGAGCTCTCGTTCAGGGAAATAGGCGCAATTTACGGCAAGACGGACAACTGGGCCTGCGTTACCTACCACCGGGCCAGGAAGATGATACAGCGCAGATTGGAGGAGACAGGCAGTGAAGAATGAGTGCAGTTATGTACGCGACGTGCTGCCGCTGTATTTCGAGAACATGGTGAGCGAGGACACGGCGGCGTTTGTTGAGGAACATCTGAAAACCTGCCCCGGCTGCTTTTCGGAGCTGGAGGCCATGAGGGCGGAGACGAAGACCGAAAAGCAGGATGGTGTAACGGCGCGCGCCCTGGACGGCGAAGCGCTGAGCTCGATGAAGGGCATACGCAGGAAGCTGCGTCGGAAGGCGTACCAGACAGCCGCGATAATCGCCGCGATTTTCATAGTTTTCTGCGCTTTGCTGTATTATTTCCCGGTCTATCGTGTCCTTGAAGTGGGTCATGTAAAGTTTGGCGACTATTACACCGGCGAGGAAATAGCAATGGCGCTCTATATCGGCTCCGCCCCGGACCGACGGCAGGCGCAGTCCGTCCTTCGCCTGGCCGACGAGGCTTTCAACGACGTCCGGCATACCCGGGCAGAGAATGAGGAAAAATACGGCCTGCTCGCGCGCTATGCGACGAACACGGACAGCTACGGCGACATGGCGTATAATGAGCATACGCTTGAGCTGTGGTCGGCCCACCTGAACGAGAACGAGGGCTGGCTCTGGGTCTATTATTCCTCCCAGACCTTCGACCACGACGGCAGCATCGTCTGCGGCAGTAGTCGAGTCCCATCCCTCTGGAGGGTAGAAAAGAACGCCGCCGGCGAATGGACCGTAACCCAAATCCGAGAGCACCCCTGAACCCTGCTGATAAAAAACCGCCGAAGCCAACAGGCTTCGGCGGTTTTGGTCGGAGTGGCATTAAAGGATCTGTGGAAATCCAGTAATACCAATGGTTTGCAAGCAGCAAGCAAGGCTTCTTCCCAGTCACAGTCACAAAGTGTAACCCACAATAAGCAGTGGGTTACACTTTGTTTTTAGAAATCCTTAATAAATAACACCAAACGAATCGACAAGGCCCATAAAGCGTTCACAGTAAATATTTTGCAATATATGGCTATTGGGATTTGATTCGTAGTTTATTGCGTTCACACCATCCATATTATAATATTTTGTGCCAGATGAGTATTCCTCATCTTTCAAGGTGGAAGATAAGATAACCTGCGCTCCGGTCTTCTGGTACTCTTTGATCATAATGTTTTCTTTTTTTGTGGACAGTTCTCCTTTTCTAAAACAATCCATAATAATTGGAAAATCGTGCTTGAGATGCCAGAAGATTGCCAATGTTCTGCTAAAATAATACTCCTGCTCTTCACTTCCTGAAAACGTCATTGATTTTGTAGAAAAGAAGTCTTTAAAGATTTGAGTTCCATCAGGATCAATGAGCTTATAAAATGAGTTCATGCTTGCAAGGATGCTTTCTTTTACTTTGGCTTGCTTTTGAGAGTTTGAATCTTGAAGATTTTGCTCTGTTTCAATTTCGGCTTCAAGAGCATCTTTTTTATCATGCAATTCAGACAGTCGTTCTTCATCCTCGCGATATGTTCGAATTGTATCAGAGTATATCAGCATATTTGAAACAGGGACAGGTGTTTTTTGAATTTTTTGCTTTAACTCATCTTGCTTCTGATTTATTCTCTGCTGTAATTCTGTGATTTCGGCTGTATATAGAGTGATGGAGTCAGAAATAGAGCGCATAACGTTTTTTCTTACTAAGTCATTTGTTAGTTCAAAGCTCAAATCTCCGCTGACATAAGTAATATTGCTGCTGCCACAGTCTCGACAGCGTATTTCGCCTGATTTTAACTGCGTATTCAAGGAATTAAGCTCGGAGATGAGGTTTTCCAATTTAATTTTACGATTTATGAGCCGCGCTCGCTTTTTTTGCATAGTAGAAATAGCATCATTAAGAGCTTGGTATTCTTGCCGTTCCTTTTCCATGTTTTCTCGATCAGCAGTTTTGGAGACTGCACTCGCAATCTCGGGATGTTCACGGTAAAGAGTCAGCCGCTTACTTAATGATTCGATATTAGATTTACATTTTTTTAGTTCTAATCTCAATGTTTTTAACTTTTCGATGGATTCTGTCAACGTCAGGCAGCCGGAAAGAGCATACAACATATTTGCAAAATCCTGCTTGTTGTAATACCCATTATTTACAATATTAGATGGATTACGCCTATCCTGACCAACAAAAAATAGTTGGTAGAAGAGTGAGAGATCAACAAGTTTTTGAAACCCATCCTTGATAATGTATGGTAGTGAAAATATATTTTTTGTAACGAAGTATTTTAACTCAGATGTATCATTAAATACCGTTACAATATCTCCCTGTTTAACAGCAATCGTGCTGTTTTTTCGTAGAAACTCAAATATTTCTCCGTTATGTTCGATACTGGTATAAAAGTAATATGATTTGTAGTTAAAACCGCTCGGGAAAATTGGCTCATTTCCCAAAGCATACATCATTCCTTGAAAGATAATAGTTTTTCCCTTATTGTTGTCGTTACTAAAAATTACATTCACTCCATCAGTAAGGCGATCCTCGATGAACGATTCTTGGGTATTTCCGCAGCCTGTTTTAAGAATTTTCACTTTTCAGGCCCTCCTTTACTAACGCTATCAAATACAGCAGTGCGGTTTCGTCTAATGTGAATAGCTTGTTTTTAGTTCGAGAAGATAATTTTCCAAGAATCACGCGAATCCCTGCCGCAGAATCTTTTTCGAGTGTTGTCATTATTTCTTCTAATAGGATCCAAAATGCACTTTTGTTGTTTTTATTAAAAAGTGTTCTACTAATTTGGGCTTGGCATTCTTGGATTAAATCAGCAATGTCTTCCTCATCCATTCCTTGGACTTCTTGAATGAAATAGAGCGGAATTCCTCTTGAGGAAAATAAATCATTTCCAATTACTCTATTAACAACAAGCAGTTCGATATCTTTTCGATAGATATTTTTTTCGAATTTCTCTGCTTCTTGGATTGAAGCAACTTCTTCACCGTAAACATTTCTGATTTTTTTGGATGCTTGCTGCATTCGAATTTCATCAAAAATACGAGTCAAGAACTCATCATCCAATTTGGAAACGTTCTTGAATTTAATAATAGATTTGATGTAATCGCTTTTATTGTATTTGTCAAATATAAAAATAACATCAAATAAAAATTGGTCTACTTTCGAAATAATAGCTGGTGCGTTTATATCCGGATCATTTCGACGCTTAATCTCGGCTATCAACCCTTCCTTTACATGAGAGACTTTAGTTTTCTTGAAATTACTAATGTCAAAAATCTCTACTGAGGTATTCTCAACATAGCTTTCTTTAAGTTGTGGCAAGTATAGAATAAAATGGCCAAAAGAAATGTCACTCACATAATTTGCAAATAGCGTATATAGTGCTTTGCCGACCGTACGAGGGGTTAACGATGCAACATTTTTTGATTGAATATCCCAACTGTCAGAATAATCTTCGGAAACACCTGTGACATCGTTAAAGCAATCAATGATAAAGAGGCTTATACCACGGTGACCTTTAATTTTAGTCAATAGGTAAAGGAGAGATTTGGTTTCAAATTCAGTTGCTTTATCATTATTCTGTTCACTGGTTTTGAATTTGTACATTTAAACCACCCACATCAGAAAAATACTTGATGGTCAAGTTCAGAGAATCGCTATTTTTTACAATAATTCTACCACGAACACTTTAGAATGTCATTAAATACCTTTGGATGATGCTGCTGCTTTATAGGGACTGTGAGCAGCGTTTTCATATATTCCAACAAGAAAGGAGGGGTCCTCTCCCACAGGCCAGCCATCGGGCTGGCTTTTTCTATTTCACAACGAAGGAGGTTTTTAGGTGGCTGACGATAAAAAGAATATTCCCGACGCCGGAAAGGTAGACGAGTCCCCCAAGCCAGGAAAGGCAGAGCCTGCCAAAACTGCTCCCTTGGTGCAGGATCAGCCCGCCCTGGCCAAGGCGGAGACTCCCAAAGATAAGGACGCTCCTGTTCCGTCTATGGAGGGTGCGCCACAGCCGGGCAAGGACGAGAAGCAGGCCACGATCCCCGGCATGGGAGATCCCGCCCCCGCTGGGAAAGTGGTGGATTTTACCGCTGCCAGGGATGGGGCGACAAAGGGCAAGCCCCCCGAAAAGGCTGCGGCACCGGATAAGGACAAGCAGGCGGATAAAGCGAAGGATGCGGCCAAGCCCCGCAGGGGTCGCCCACCCAAGGCTGACAAGGCCAAGCCGCAACCTCGGGACAAAATGTCCCAAAGCAAGCCGCCTGCCGGGAAAGGCGCTCCCGTCAAAGCAGAAGCCCCGACTGCAACCGAGCAGCCGCCCGCCCCTCGGGACGCTGCCCGTGGTGTGAAAGAGGAGATCGTGTATCTCAATCTTGCCGAGCTGCACCCGTTCAAAAATCATCCTTTTGGCGTCCGGGACGATGCGGAAATGCAGGGGCTGGTGGAGTCGGTCAAGGCCGCCGGAGTCAATCAGCCTGCGCTGGTGCGGCCCCGTGAGGGCGGCGGATATGAGATTATCGCCGGACACCGCCGCCAGCGGGCCAGCGAACTGGCCGGGTTTGTCAATATGCCCTGTATCGTCCGCAACATGACCGATGACGAGGCAATCCTCGCCATGACGGATGGCAACCTGCGGCACCGGGAGAGAATTTTGCCCACGGAAAAGGCGGCTGCGCTAAAACAGCAGGTGGAGGCCATCAAGCACCAAGGAGCCCGACCCGGCGAGGATGACCGGGACGCAGGAAAACGCTCCACACAAATCGTCGGGGATCGCAACGGCATGAACTACAAGCAGGTGCAGCGGTATATCCGCCTGACCGAGCTTGTCCCTGATCTGCAAAAGATGGTGGACGAGAAGCAACTCTCTTTTACCCCCGCCGTAGAGATTTCTTTCATCCGCCCCAAGCACCAGAAGTATATCGCCGTTGCCATTGAGGGGCAGGCGTCCTCTCCGTCCCTTTCCCAAGCCCAGAAGATGCGGGAGCTGGATAAGGAGGGCAAGCTGAACGGCGATGTGATCGACGGCATTTTGAGCGAACAGAAGAAGGAGGTTGACAAGGTGATCATCAACAGCGCCGAACTGGAAAAGTATTTTGGTAAGAACAAGACGCCCCGGGAGATGAAGGACACCATTCTGGCCCTGCTGGACGAGTGGAAGGAGAAGCAGCCCCCGGAGCTGGGCAAGCCCGACAAGAAAAAGGATATGGAGAAGTAACCGGCCTTGGGACAATTTGTCCCGAGGTCTTTTTCGTTCCCTCTTTCAAGGCTCTTGGGATTTATCCCCCGTCGCCGCCTTTTACACGGCATGGCTGGGCGCTGTCCGTCAAGGGTGCACGGCACCGCCGCCCTGCGGCGGCTTGCCCTTTACGGGCGGCCCCGGCTGTGCCATTCCCTGAGGCGTGACGGGGGCATATCCTCCAGAGCCGCCCCCTTTCCCATGAATGGGAAAGGGCGGGGGGATAGGG
>ERZ809224.2422-NODE-2422-length-11458-cov-5.399544_pt1 | contig 11458 bp, 5 predicted proteins | sample MGYA00520513_ERZ809224 | MGnify/ENA primary metagenome ERZ809224 (study PRJEB31576, sample SAMEA3212658) | Homo sapiens | biome: human-gut; feature: human gut; material: fecal | place: Sweden | collected 2012 ...
AGTTCTGAAATAAAGCGGCGGCTGATTTGCGAAGTCCTCATAGCCCTGTCCTGCACATCAAAGGAAAGCGAAATAGTAGCAATTCCCTGCTTGCTCACACGGCAGTTTAAGGAGCTTAGATCTATCTTGCGCTCTGTAAAAATCTTGGAAATATCCACCAGAAGTCCGGTGCGGTTGTAACCAAAAATCTTGATCTCTGCCGTATAACGCTCTTTTATATCAGAATCCGATTTTTGCCACTCTGCATCAATCAGGCGGGCCCGATCCTCTTCCGTAAGATTTATCACATTGATACAATCCGTACGATGAATGGAAATACCGCGCCCTCTGGTGACAAATCCGACAATCTCATCTCCTGGCACCGGCGAACAGCATTTTGAAAAGCGGACAGCCACGTCGTGAACTCCTTTCACAACAATGCCGTTCCCCGACTTGGCGATGCGCATCTTTTCCTTGCTTCCTGCAGCCTCCATGATGTGCTCGTCAGTGATCTCCTTCTGGTGCTGCTTATTATACTCATCCAGAAGTTTGTTGACCACCTGGCCTTCCTTCAATCCGCCGTGGCCGATAGCTGCCATCGTGGAATCCCAGTCGCGAAAACCATACTTACGCATGACACTTTCCATGTAAGCTGGTTTCATAAGATCACTAAGAACAATACTCTTTGCTTTACAATAGCTGGCCATCAGCTCCTTGCCCTTTGTGATATTGTCCTCTTTTAACTCATTTTTAAACCATTGATTAATCTTGTTTTTCGCCTGGGCGCTTTTTACAATCTTAAGCCAATCCCGGCTTGGACCCTTGGAATTTTGAGAAGTCAACACCTCAATGCGATCACCATTCTGAATAACATAATCAATGTTGACAAGCTTTCCATTAACTCTGGCGCCGATCATTTTATTTCCCACAGCGCTGTGAATACTATAGGCAAAATCAATCGGAGTGGAACCATTCGGAAGATTTTTTACATCGCCGGCCGGTGTAAAACAGTACACACTTTCAGCAAACAAATCCAGGTCGCTCTTTAAAAGACTCATAAATTCCTTGCTGTCAGACATATCTTTCTGCCACTCCAGAATCTGACGAAGCCAGCTAAGTTTTTCCTCTTCCTGCTTTGTAACATTTACATTTCCGCTGTTGTTGGCGGCCTCTTTGTATTTCCAATGCGCAGCAATACCATATTCAGCAGTGCGGTGCATCTCAAAGGTACGTATCTGAATCTCAAAGGGACGTCCGCCCGGTCCGATCAGTGTGGTGTGAAGAGACTGATACATGTTTGGCTTAGGCATCGCAATGTAATCCTTAAAACGCCCGGGGATCGGTTTATACATCTCATGGATAACTCCCAACGCTGCATAACAGTCTTTCACCGTATCCACAATGATGCGCACCGCAAACAGATCATAGATCTGATCCAGGGTTTTGTCCTGATTGACCATTTTTTTATAAATACTGAAAAAATGCTTTACGCGCCCGTCAATCTGTGCTTTGATACCCGCTTTTTCAATATGGCTCTTCACCTCAGCCACAATCCCGTCTACAAATTTCTGACGCTCTGTCTTGCGCAATGCAATCTTTTCCACCAAATCATAATAAACCTCTGGTTCCAGATATTTCAAAGAAAGGTCATCCAACTCCACTTTAATCTTGGAAATACCAAGTCTCTGAGCCAATGGAGCATAGATATCCATCGTCTCTCTGGCCTTTTCTTTCTGTTTCTCCGGCTTCATATATTTCAGAGTACGCATATTGTGAAGCCGATCGGCAAGCTTGATCAAGATCACGCGGATATCCTTAGCCATGGCAAGAAACATTTTCCGCAGATTTTCTGCCTGAACCTCTACCTTATCCGCAGAGTAGCTCAACTGTCCCAACTTGGTAACACCTTCTACCAGAAGTGCAACTTCTGAGCCAAATTCCTCTTTAATCTCTTCCGTCGTCATAACAGTATCTTCCACCACATCGTGCAGAAGCCCCGCTACAATCGATTCCTTATCCAGTTCCAAATCTGCCAGAATGATCGCTACACACAGCGGATGAATGATATACGGTTCGCCGGATTTGCGTTTCTGTCCCTCATGGGCTCCGCGTGCAATATTATATGCCTTCTCAATCATACTGATATCGGTTGAAGGATGATATTTTTTTACGCTGGCAATCAGCTCCTTGTACAGAACCTCAGGGCTGGTAAAATCCTCCATAGCCTTCACACTGGCATCCGCCTTTTTGATTTCCGCCTTTTTTCTTTCCGTTATTTTGTCAATTTTCGTCTTTTCGTCGCTCATAATCAGTAACCTCTTTCCGGAAATTCACAAACAAACAATAGAAAGCACGTTCTGCTGACTTTCGATTGCCGCGAACAATAGAAAACACGCTCCGCAAACCTTCCATTGTCATGAATCATCTGCTCTGATTATTTCCCTTCATAGCAGAGCACAGACTCTACATCATAACCATCCAGCTTCTTGCGGCCCTTCAGTCCCGCAAGTTCCATCAGGAACACAATCTTCACCACTTTACCGCCAAGCTGCTCGATCAGCTTAACAGCCGCCTCAATAGTACCGCCAGTGGCAATCAGATCATCAATCAAAACCACTCTCTGTCCCGGTCGAATAGAATCCTTATGCATCTCAATCACTGCACTTCCGTACTCCAGATCATACTCCATGCTGACTGTCTCACAGGGCAGTTTACCTTTCTTGCGGACCGGAACAAACGGTTTATGCATATTATATGCAATCGGAACTCCAAAAATAAATCCTCTTGATTCCGTACCAACAACTACATCAAAATCAATATTCTTAAGCTTATCCTGCATGGATTCAATTGCCAGATGCAGACCATCCGCATCCTGCAGAATACTGGTAATATCTCTGAAAATAATTCCCGGCTCCGGAAAATCCGGTATACTTCTTACATATTCTTCCAATCTTTTCATATGTTCCACTCCTCCTGTGTGCTGCACTTATGGCAATCAACCGCTGCCGACTTTATCTAATCATTTAACTAGTATAGCATTCAAAACCCATATTTGCAATACACGCTTTGCGAACTTTCTATTGTCACGAACAAAAAAACGCGCGTCTGCGCGTCTCTTTTTTATTGAAATATTAAAAATGCGGAAGGCGGGACTTGAACCCGCACGGTATTGCTACCACAGGCACCTGAAGCCTGCGCGTCTGCCAATTCCGCCACTTCCGCATTACAATTATATCTTATAGCATAATTGTGAAAAAATGTCAACTGTTTTTTGCTCCATCCGACGCAAAAAAAGCCCCACTGCAATGCAGCTTGCAGTGGGTATATAAAAGGGAGAAAAGAAGCAATATGAAGTTATTTGACCTTTACAGTTTTCGGGTAATTCCCTTTCTGTAAAATCTTTCTGTATTTCTTTATTTTTTTATTCGGCACGTCTATGACAGCCTTTTTCGAAATACCTGCAAATGCCTTTCCATAAACTTTTTTCAGCTTCGAAGATTTTATGACAATCTTCTTCAACGCTTTATCCTGGTAAAATGCTTTACTGCCAATCGTTTTCAGGCCTTTTCCAATCGTTGCCCTCTGCAGTTTTTTTCATCCTTTAAAAGCATACTTTCCAATTTGAGATACGGAATTTCCAATCCTGATGCTCTTTAATTTCCTGCAATTTTTAAAGGCGCTGCTGCTGACAGAAGTCACTTTAAAGTTATAACCATTTATGCTGATACTTGCCGGTATGGTAATATTCTTGCAGTTTTTGTCTGCCGGCTTCACGACTGCCGCCGTACCGCCGCTTACCGCAGATTTTGTCACCTTATAAATCAGAGTACCCTGATATACGATTTCACCTTTTTCAGGTATCCTGGGCGCTTCCGTCGTTTTCAGCTTCAGTCCTGCGATCGCATCTTCCAGAAGTTTCACTGCCGCATCGACCGCTTCCTGTCTCTTTCTGTCTATCTTTTCTATTGCAGCAAGGGCCGCTTTTACTTTTGCATAAGACTCTGCTGTATATTTACCAGCATCAAGCTGTTTTGCGGCTGCTTCCGCTTTATCAAGCGCTGTCGTATCCGCAGGCTTTTCTACTGGCTCCGGTTCCTCCTCAAAATTTGTGGAATCAGGTGTATTCATGGCCATATTCAACAGGGCCGTCGCTGTCGCATACTCTATCTGATTTGCACAGGTCTTTTCTGCCACAAGATCTGCGTAAGCTTTTGCACGTTCCAGACGTTCCCTGCTCTGCCATGTAAAGTTACCATCGTCGAGACTGCTTTCTTTTTCTATTGCAGCCGCAAGCTTTGCCTTGTCCTGCCCGGTCTTCGCGCGCTCACCTGTAGTCACAGTGATTTCATTTGATACTGCAACAATTGTATTCCCGTTTAATCCAAGCATTTTTACATAATAGGTTCCTTCTTCCAGAGCAGAAACGGCAACTTTATCATGGCTGAAAATTCCCGAGCCTTTGTATCCGTTAAAGTAAACATCCGTAAACTCATTCGTGTAGACACCGCTCTTTGTTCCGAACAATACTTTGTAAGAAGTTGCATTTGCCACTCTCGGATATTTTATCTGGAAGCTTTCACAGGCAGAGACGCCCTCTATCGTAATTGCTCTGCTGGCCTCTACTGCATCATGAACCCGGATAATCTCCTCCTCTGTCAAAGGCCGTACTTCAACGTTGTCCACCGAGAAAGCCCGGTTATATCCCCGGACACCGATTCTTCCTCTTGCATGATCCGAATCTGTGATTGTATGGACGTGCTCACCGTCAATATAAAACAGAATTGCATCCTCATATACCACCGCCTTCAATTCATGCGGTATACTTGTATCTACTTTATAATCTTTAAGCGTTAGCTGCTCCCAGCGGTTACTGGATTTTCCTATCTCAAACGCATTTCCGTTAAGTCCGAAATAGTATCCGTAATAATTGTCAGCGCCAGAGCCTTCCTTTGTACAGCGAAGTAAAATTCCGGCATTTCCATTCCCTTCTTCCAGCCTGACATCTGCTTTATATACGTAATTACTCCACTCTGTATCACCTGCTGCTGCTTTTACATTTATGCTTTTTCCAAGATGTATGGCTCCCTCAGAAACCATGATAAGATTTTCGTCTCCGATTTTATTCCAATTCTCATCTGACGAAAAATCATCTCGGAAATTTGCAGGCACTTCCGGTTTAGGTTCAGGATTCTCTCCTGATTCTTCCGTTTCAAACACCTTCAGATCTTCTTCTGCTATAGATCTCACCGTCACATTATGGACAGTCATACTCTCACGGTAAGACCGTACGCCTACTGTACCCTTAGAGAACCTATCATCCTCAAAAACCCATGCCGGAACATCATCCACGAAGATGGCGATATGTGTGCCGTACACAACTGCCTTAACCGTATATTTCTGACCGGCGCGTATATCCATCGGCACAATTTTAATATCATGCCAGCTTCCGTCTGCATAGCCAATCATAAGTCCCGGTTTTCCGCCTGCAAGACCGATTCCTGCAAAATAACCTTGGAAACTGTCAGGACCGTCGCCAAAATTGCCGGCACGGAACATAAGGCCCCCATTGTTGATCTTCACTTCATCTACCGTGATTTCCGCCTCTGCCACGTAATCTACCCAGTTTGCAGAACCTTCTACATCCAGCACGGCCTTCATTCTCTCGGAAGTACCCAGCTTGATTTCTGATGCCCGCATGCTGTTTGCGTGGGATGCTGCCTGAATCGTTACCGCATTTTCCGGATCATATTCTGTCCAGACTCCCTGCTCACCTGTCATGTAATTCAGTGTATTAAACCCTTCATAAGTCGCTGCCGGAACATTTGGATTTGGTTTCAGACCTCCGGAATTTTGGGAAGTCTCCAATATAAGCTCCTCGCTTTCCTGTTCCACGCCACAAATCGTCGCAAATATCTTTGCATAATAAACAGTATCCTCATCCATTCCCGTCAATACTGCTGTTGCGCTGGCAAATCCGCGTACCGTGTCCGTATATTCACCGGAGGCCGTTCCGTACACAATTCTGTATGGCGTTTCCTGTACATCCAGATTTGTTGTGATTTTAATTGTTGAGCCGCTTCTGCTCATATTCAAAACATGAATTTCCGTAATTTCACGTTCTACAATCTCTATCTTTAATTCACTGATCTTAATATCTCCGGTAAAACGGATGTTATTATATTGACCGGCATCAAACTTAAAATAACCAGACAGCTTATTTTTTAAATTCTTTATTGTAAAATCGCCGGAAACCTCCTGACTGTATTTACCGTTAATGATAACAGCACCGCTGCCTTTCGCTTTCACAACCAGATGGTAATCTTTCGCTTTTGGCACAACCAGATTATCAAATTCCTGATAGGTGACTCCATTTCTGATCACAGTATTACTCTCTGTCCGCACTACTTCACCTGTCTGTATCTCATCCCCAAGCGTTGGGAAATGAGTGATGCGAAGTCTGGAACATCCGTAGGGAATCAGTGTAATGTCCTCAAGCCTGCTTTTATCATATGCAATCGGCCCGTAGGGCTGCGGCCCTGCAATATTTCCATCCAGCGTCCATTCCGGCAGAATCTGGCCTTTGGCCTTAATAGAAATCGGCGCATTTTCGGCGCTGAACGGCTGCAGTCCTACCTCTTCTTCCTCTATGACATCAAAAACGGCATTCTCATCCGTTACCAAACCATAATTCCAGGCACTGGCCGGATAAACCTCACGCAGCGGAAAACCTTCCCTGTGCTCTGCCTTTAATTCTCTTGCATCATTTTCCTCATAAGTACGCCAGTCTTCGTCGATCTTGAGTCCATATACCAGGGCGCCCTTCTGTACTGCCGTAGAATTATTATACCAGGTTGTCAGCCTGATCTCGCTCCGAAATACGGCGGTAATTTCATCACCGCTCTGCCATGTTCTGCTAACGCTGTAAAACGCACCGGCATTTACACCTTCCTGTACAATTCCATTGACCCTCACCTCCGCTGACACTGCCCATTCCGGAATGCGGAGCTGTAAATCAAAAGTTGCCGCCTCTCCGCAGTAAGTCAAATTTACCGTATCCCTAAACGGATAATCGGTTTTCTGCTGGAATTTTGCTGTTTTTCCTCCTGCCACCTTTGCTGTCACATGGTTCGGACCATATGCGGTCAGGGCAAGTCCTCCGTCCCTGGTTGCCATCCACATATTTTGAACAAATTTTGCCCATCCCATATGATTATTTGCGAAACAGCAATCATACCCCAGCGGAGCGCCAAATGCAGAGCTGTCCCCGTGGTCACAGTCAAACTCATGATTTCCCAGCGTATTCATAACCTGATTCTGTAATATGTAATAAGTATGCCCGGAATAATCCGACGGATACGCTGCCGGAAGTGCATTGTACGCCAATGTTTCCATGCGGTCACCCATCCATGCTTCCCCTGAAATCTTCAATGCAATTCCTGTAGACAGCAGCCCTTCTACTGTTCCGCAGGTCTCAGAGCCTCTGGTCGAACGATTATCTCTCGCAGCCTCATCCGAATTGGGAAGGCCGTCGATTCTTCCATGATCAATTCCCATATTGTCAATACCATTTGCAAGAGCGGTTCGGTATTTTTCCTCATCTTTATATTGAGAATAAATTGCCGGTGTCTTCATACCCTGGCTTGTATTTACCACATGCTGACGAACCGTAGAATCATTATAAATCTCTTCCCAGTTCACCGTCTGAGAATAGATCAAATCTCCAAGGTCAAGAAGCCAATCCGTCTCATCCGGATTGTTCTCATCATATAGTTTATTGTACAGCCAATACACAATCTCCAGATTATCTCCGCCCCGGGCATCTGCCCAGTTGCTCAGCGGCCGCCCAGGGAGTTCACTCTGCTGATACCGGAAATAATTCGCAAGGAACTCCAACACTTTTCCGTGATACAGCATTTCTTTCTCTGTTCTCTCCATCAGAGGCTTTTCATCCACTGCCTCATAAAAATCACGAATTGCACACAGCATTGGCATTCTGGACCACCAGGCGTCGTCCCCGGCAGGACCAAAATATCCATCAGGCCTCTGAGTGTCGATGGACCATGCAATCCACTCCAGCGCCTCATCAATGAGATCACTGTCGTTCAGCGCATATGCCAAAGCTACGAGGCCGCGCACAAAATACGGGGCATTTTCCCAAGACGCATGGCTATTATAAATCCCGGCTCCCAGCCATGCACTTGTTTCCTTATTATAATCCGAAAAATATTTCATATTTCCTGTCAGACCATTTTTCATCAGAAGCATCTGATTTTCCAGCCATCCGTCTGCTCTGACCGCCCCCAGCGGGAGCTGCAGAAGAGGAGTTTCTCTTAACGCTCCCTGATTATTTTGATACATGCTTTCTGCTTCCGAAGCCTCAGCAAATTTCTCCTGCACAGGTTCCCTGACCGCTGCTTTTGCCATCACAACAGAGCCAAAATTCATGCTGAATACCAGAGACAATGCAATCGCTTTTTGAAACCATCCTCTTTTCATGCCGTTCCTCCTGTAAGAAATACTTTTGTTATAGTTTAATATTTCAAACAGGAAAAGTCTTTGCAATAATCCAGTCAAATTTTATAGTTTTTTGCTGTCCCTATCCTCAACCTTTGCGCAAACAATTATTCTGTATTTTTTCTTGCAATTATCTGCGCACAAAAACATACTTGCTTTCATCCGACATTTCATCGCAAAAATGATATCCCAGCGCTTTAAATTTTTTCACAGCTTCCACATCGTTCACCTGATGCTCGGCCATATAACGCACCATCTCACCTCTGGCTATCTTGCAGAGCGTTCCTTTTTCCTTCACCTTTCCGTCTATATATTCCCCGAAAATGCAGGTAACAAACCGTATCTGTTCATTCAGATATCTGGATACGCACAGGCTATACTCTTTGGATGCCAGATTGAGAATACAGTCTGTCTCTTTAAAAATCTGGTCTGCAATCTGACTTCCCCAATATTCATACAACGTACGCTTTCCCTGAAAACAAATCCTCGCCTGCATTTCCAGGCGATAGGGCGCGACACCGTCAAAAGGCCGCAGCATTCCGTAAAAACCGGAAAGAATCCGCAGATGCTCCTCAATATAGGCAAACGCCTTTTCCTCAAAAACTGCCGGCGCCATATACTGGTACTGGATTCCCTCATAGGAAAGTATCGCCGGCGTCAGCAACTTTCTTAAATCCATGTGTATCAGTCTCTCATAATTCATCTGTGCCAGCTTATCACTGCACCTCCACATATTTTTTGCCTGGGCATAGCTAAGGCTCTGCAGATATTCTTTTAATTCCTCTGCCTGTTCTATAAACTGCGGCATTTGAAGATAATCCAGCGTATCTGTGTCTACACGCATTTTCTTTGCCGGTGAAATAATGATTTTCATAATTTTCTTCCCAAATATTTTCTCAGATTTCCATTGTTTTTCTGTATCGTTTTTGCAAAGCCAGACAAAAACATACTCTGCAAATTTCGCTGCACATGCAAAAAAAGAAAGAAGTCTTGATCTCAAGACTTCTTCTTTACTAAATGCAGTTGACGGGACTTGAACCCGTACCCAGTTAACCCGGACTAGATCCTTAGTCTAGCGCGTATGCCAATTCCGCCACAACTGCCAACGAAAAGAAGTATATCACTAACTCTTCATTTCGTCAAGGGGTTTTTAAATTTTTTTATTTTTTTATTTTTTTGATATGCACTTTTCATGTACTGCTTCTTTTAATGATATTTTTATGGCTTGTATGCTTTCCTCACGGCTTACATCGTTTACAGGCTTCATACCCCTGATCAATCAATTCTTCTCTGTCGCCGATAAATATCTTTTTATTTTCCTCCTTTATGTCGTCTGCGCTTGAGCAGTCCGTCCTGTGAAATTTGCGCGTTCCTGTATTGAGCACATACTCAGATCTGACATTTTCCTTTTCGGCTTTTGCATCCTCCTCTGCCAGATAGCTGTCACCCGTAGCGTAATCAATCACAATTCCCGGCTGATTATTGTAAGCATAAATATTAAAGCAGATGCCCTCGCCGTCATCCTCCACGGATCTGGCTTCCATCTGCACGCCGCTTGCTATCAGATTATTTCCTTCAAAAACAGGCGTTACACGATAAAGCACATGATTATCCGTCTCCTTGATGTAATCAGCCACCATATTTTCGAAAGGAAGCATCCCCTCCACATTCAGATATCGTGTCCCTGTAATCAAATTACACTCATTGGCATTCTCTGCCGTAAGCTGATAACCAATCAAATGACAGCGGTTGAAAAGATATTTTCCATCCACACTGTCATACTTTGTCGTATGCCAGCCTGTAGGCTTCACGCTTCCGATAGCGCCGCGCTTTTCTGTGGGCATGAGATCCTTCCCGATGTTTGCAATCGCCGGACCGCATCTTCCAAGATCGTCTAATTCACTGTACACCTCATAAGAGTCCTCACTGTAATTTTCCGCGATAAATTCCGGCTCATTCTCATTCAACACCACATAAGGCTCATCTGAAAATTCCGGTATATCGGGTAGCTTCAAATTCGAAAGAGATGCCTCCATCGGCTCTGTACCTTTCTGCTCTTTCTGCAGTATACCTCCAAGCTTCTCTGTCTCTTTCTGCCCGCAGCCGCCGATAACCATAGCCATAATAAGCAAAAACGCCGCCCGCAGCATATGCCACTTTAATCTGTTTTTTCTCATAGTTTATGCCCTCTTCACTCTGCAAATATACTCGTTACGCCCGCTGATAGATCATTTCCGTAATTTTCTCATGAGAATATCCCGCAAACTCGCTCTTAGCTGCCAATATCCACTCATTTAACTCCAAATCCAGATAAAAATCTGTCGGATAGCGCCTATTCCACCAGAATACGATAAGTTTCTCTATGTTTCCCTCCAAAGCCTTCAATGGTCTGTTTTCCACAAAGCAATATTCCCCCTTTTCCGCTTTCAACAGAAAATCTTCATCGGCTACAGCATTTTCCGGCAGCATTTCTTCGAAAAGTTTCACAGAAAAAGGTTCCATCCAGAGCTTCTTTCCCTCTGTAATCTCAAGAATCCTCTCCGTCACTCTCCTGTCGCGAGACTGCCGCCTCTTGTTGAACAACATCCCTCTCTGTTCATCCAGACACACAATTGCGATCATAAAACCCTCCCGATCTGTTACTTTGGCACTTGATTCATTCTATTGACAATTCTGTTCAACGGTTATCACTCTTTTGAAACATCCAATCTGCCATCAATTTTTATTTTACCACACGACCATAAATTTTCCCACTCCTAATCGCAGAGGAAATATGAGAGAAAACGGATACCACAGCGATATTTACCATATTTACCATAGTTCAAATATTTTCAAAAATCCTATTGACACTTGGCGATTTTTGTAGTATTATATTTTTTGTGAGTTGCGAAACAGCTTCACAGAACAAAACGCGGAAGTGGCGGAATTGGCAGACGCGCAGGCTTCAGGTGCCTGTGGTAGCAAT
>ERZ809224.2426-NODE-2426-length-11449-cov-32.292435_pt1 | contig 11449 bp, 6 predicted proteins | sample MGYA00520513_ERZ809224 | MGnify/ENA primary metagenome ERZ809224 (study PRJEB31576, sample SAMEA3212658) | Homo sapiens | biome: human-gut; feature: human gut; material: fecal | place: Sweden | collected 2012 ...
CTTATCCAGCACGGTGTTGCGCCGCAGCGCCGCCAGCGCGCCGAGGACGATGCCGGCAATCGCCGCGCTGAACGCCGCAATCAGACCAAGCTTCGCGGAGGTCTTCATGCCATCCAGAATAATGTCAATGACCTGACGGCCGCGCTGCTTCAGGCTCGGCCCGAAGTCCAGCTTCGTCACCACGTCGCGCAGATATGTCACATACTGTTCGCCCAGCGGCTTGTCCAGCCCGTACTTGGCCTCCAGCGCCGCCTGCGCTTCCGCGGAAATTGCCTTTTCACTTGCGAACGGTCCACCCGGAATCGAGTGCATCACGAAGAACGTCACCGTGATGACAATCCAGATGGTCAGCAGCGCCAGCAGCACGCGCTTGAGGATATAAAACAGCATCTTGGAATTCATCCGCTCCACCTTCCCGGCAGGGGCGCTGCCGCGTCTGCCTGCGTTTCTTGTTCATCGACACGCCAAACCAACCGGCTTCACCGTGTCGATGCTTTATTATGCAACACTGTATGGAAAAAATCAAGTGTTTTGTTGCACAAACTGTGTTTTTTTTATGTTTTTCTCGTGTATTTTGAATATTTTCGTCCAAGTTGTTGCATTTATCAAGTTTTTCTGCAAGTCCCTGTTCATTTTTGCGCACAAAAAATGCAGGACGCTCATTCGTCCTGCATCATGGTAACGAAGTGAATTACTCCGCTGCCGCCAAGCTGCCGAAGATCTCCAGCGGCATGTTTTCCAGCGCGTCGCCCACTTCCTTGCTGGCGACCTGGAACGTCACGGCGAGAACCGTCTCGTCATCAAGGAAGGTGTACAGCGCCAGCACGGTGTCGCCCGGCGTGTACATCAGGCAATAGTTTTCGTTGACATACAGCTCAGCGAGCATTCCTTCCGTCGCGCCCGCGTCCTGAATGCCTTGCAGCAGCGTTTCAAAGCTCATCGCGGACAGCTGCGCCGTAATGCTGACCGTCTGGTCGGCGTTGACGGCGAAGAGCAGGATGTTCTCGGCGTTTTCCGTGCCTGCGGGGACTTCCTGAACCGCCCAGTCCGCCGGAATCTGCATCGTCAGACCCGTTTCACCCAGCGCAACCGTCTGCGCCTCGAAGCTGACATTCATTTCAACTGCCGGCACTTCCGCTTCTTCCTCCGCGAACGCAAAGGCAGTGCAGCACATCATGAGCGCCATCAGGAGAGCAAGGAGTTTCTTCATATTTGTTTCCGTCCTTTCATTTCCAGCATGATTTGGCTGATTTCTTTCCATATTGAACAGCCACATCTGGTAACATTTATGATACCAAATGCAAGCCGCTTTTGCAATACGCTTTCGCGCAGGAAAACGGTTGATTCGCGCGGATTTGGGATTTCAGAATGAAGCAGCTTCCATTTTCATTCGGAAAATGCGAGTGAAGTAACTTTTATTTACTTTTCAATTCTCACCAAAACAAGCAGTTAATTCTTTCCGTAAAAGCGGACTTTGCTTCCCTCCCCCTTCACAAAAAACGGGGCACCGCGAGAGCCTTCGCCCCCGCAGCACCCCGCCATCCGCGGATGCGCAATTCCGCATTGTCCCTTACTTCTTCGTCCAGTCCTGCTTTTCGCCGATGCCGTAGTTTGCCGGCAGCACGTCGTCATCAACCAGCACGAAGCCCAAATCCGCCGTGTAGGTCGTACTGGCGGAGGTCACCTGCACCGGGTTCGATTCACCGTTTTCGCCCAGAATCGACGCAATCAGCGGAATATCCGTGCGCATACGCGTCGGCACAACTTCCGCCGGGTAGATGGGCTTGAGCGTGTACACGCCGGGATACAGGTTCTCGAAAGTGTAGTAACCGTACGTGTCGGTTGTCGTTTCCGCGACGAGCTGGTCGTTGCGCCACAGCTCGATGCGCATGTCGCCCAGACCGAGTTCGCCCGCGTCCTGCAGGCCGTTGCCGTTCAGATCAAGCCAGCAGAAGTCGCCCAGCGTGCCCGGCTGCACCGCGCCGATGTTCTGCTCCAGCTGATGCTGGCTCATGCGCAGGGCAATCAGGTTGCTCTCTCCCTCGCGGGCGGTGTAGGTCGTCATCACGCTGATGTTCTGCCCGTCCTTGAGGCGCGTGTCGTCCTTTTCTACGACGACGTAGCCGTTCGGGAGCGTCACACGCAGACGGTAGTTGCCCGGCATCAAGCCGTCAAAGCGGTAGATGCCGTCCTCGCCCGTCGTCGCGTTTTGCAGTTCGCTGCCCTTTTCGTCCAGCAAGATAACCTCCGCGCCGGACAGGGGCGCAATCTCGCCCGCATTGTCGCACCAGACCATGCCGCCAATGCTTGTGTCAATCTTCAAGCCCAGCATCGGAGCAGTATATTTGTTGTTTTCGCTAATTTCAATCTCGGTCATGACGAGCTGACTGCCCTCGGTGGTGAAGGTGCTGTCGCCCAGACGCGCCGCCTGCGTACCTTCCTTGAGGTCGTAGGCAAGGCTGTACACGCCGGGGGCAATGCCGTCGATGGCGAACCGCCCATCCGCATCGGTCTGCACCTGCGCAAACACCGCGCCGGTTTCATCCAGCAGGGTCAGCGTCTCGTTTTCCGGGGTGATTTCGCCCGCGTCCATGCGCCCGTTGTCATTCTCATCCACCCAAACCTGACCGGACATCTTCGACGGAATCACGCCGCCAAGCGCCTGATTCAGCCATTCCTCGCCCAGCCCGATTTCGATGCTCACCTGCTGCTCGTCCAGCCCGTGCATCAACGGCAGGGTCACATTGCCGTCCAGCTTGGAGAGCACCATGCCCTCCGGGAAGCGCAGGGTCAACGTGTAAGCGTCCGGCCGCAGCCCGGTGAAGCTGTACGCGCCCGTCGCATCGGTGAGGACGGTCTGCTCCGTCAAATCCTCGCGGGAGGGGGTCAGAATCAGCGTCACGCCGGCAAGCGCCGCTTCGTTTGCATCCTGCGCGCCGTTGCCGTTGTGATCGGCAAACACCATGCCTTCAATGTCGCCCAAAGCCAGTGCGCCGCACAGGGGCGCGGTGACTTCTTCGCCCACGCCGATGGTAAAGGAATCCGTCGTGCCGTCGGAATCCGGCGCGATGGTGTTGCCGCCGTCCGTCAGGGGAGCAAACACGCCGTCGCCCGGCAGCTCGTAGCTCAGGCGGTACGTTCCGGGCAGCACCGCGTCAAACAGGAAGCTGCCATCCGCGCCGATGGTGCGGGTCGCCACGTCGCCGGTTTCGTCCATCAGGTGGACCACCGCGCCGAGCAAGCCGCCTTCATCCGCGTCGCGCAGGCCATTGTCGTTCTTGTCGGCAAACACCACGCCGGACACATGGCCGGGGGTAATCATGCCGATATCAAGACCCGTCAAATCCGCGCCCATTGTCAGCGCCACCGGTTCGCTTTCGCCCGCGCCGCCGGAGAGGTTGCGGAGGATATTGCCGTCGCCCGTGCGCGTGAACGCCAAGCCGCGGTTCGCGGTCGCGCTCACGGTGTACTGCCCCGGCGCAAGGTCATCGAAGGTATACACGCCGCTGCGGTTCGTTTTCGCCGTGCGGGTATTGCCGTTTTCATCCGTCAGGGTGACGGTGAAGTTGTTGACCATCTTTTCCGCGTCCATCCGGCTGCCGGAGAAGTCGTCATCCAGATACACCGTGCCGGAGATGCTGCCGTAAGTAATCGCGCCGATGGCCATCGTCATCTCGCTGTCGTTCTCCAGCACCACGTCGGAAATCGTGTACTCGCGGCGGTCAGTGCCGGGCGCGAACAGGTTGCCGTACTCGCCATCGCCCGCGATGGTGTACACATAGCCTTGCGGAATCGTCGCTTTGACGCGGAACGTGCTGCCGCGGATGTTGGCGAAGGTGAAGTGCCCGTTCTCGTCGGAGACGGTGTTCAGCAGCTCCTTGCCGATGGCCTGACGGTACAGGACGACCTTCACGCCTTCCAGCGTCTTTTCGCCCTCGTCGTACACGCCGTTGTTGTTTTCATCCAGGAAGCAGATGCCGTTGATGTTAGAGCCCTTCATCACGCCAAGGAGGACTTCCTCCAAGTCACCGCGTTCAAGAATCACCTGATCCGTTTCGAAGCGCTTGAATTCGCTGGTGATGATGGAGCGACGATTACCGCCCGTCTGGCTGTAACGCGCAAACACCAAGCCGTCCGGCAGGCTGTATTCGACATTGTATGTGCCGTAGCGCATTTGACCGATGTAGAATTTGCCGTCCTCGCCGCTCTCGGTTTCGTACACCAGACCGTTTTTCACGCCGACAGCGCGGATTTTGATGCCCGCTTGACCGGGTTCACCGTCCTGATACACGCCGTCGTCGTTTTCATCCAGCCACACAAGGCCCTGCAGCGCCGCCATCGTCATCACGCCGACGCCCACGTCGGTCACAGAACCGGCTTCGAGGGTCAGCGGCACGCTGCTTTGCACTTGTTCGGTCGTTTCATCCATGATGGACATGTTCGCGCTGACATTTTTGCCGTGCGCACCATGGCCGAAGCCCGCGGGCAGCTCGCTGCGCAGGACGTACGTCCCCGCCGGCACAGCCAGCGACACTTCACCGTTCTTGTCCGTTTCGCCAGATGCCACAACAACCTCCACGCCGTTGACTTCGGTGATGAGGCTCATCGTCGCGCCGGACACGCCTTCCTCGTACTTCCCGCGTGAACCGTTGTTATCGTTGTCGCGGAAAGCGTGGATGGTCAGCGCCGCCGGATTCGCCGCCTTCGCAGTCACAGTCGCGGGTTCGTCGCTAATGACGAGCGCGCCGTTGGCAAGGGTCACGCCCGCGTCATAGCGGACGACGTACGTCCCGTATTCGAGGAACTCCGCCTGCCAAGCGCCGTTTTCATCCGTCACCGCTTCCGCCGCGACTTCGCCCGCCTGATTAACCAGCTGCACCTGCACGCCGCTCATCGGCTGACCGTCCAGCCCCAGCACCACGCCGGAAGCGTCGCCGGTGGCATGGTTCGCCAGCGCCGGCAGCACAACGGTTTCGCCCGCACCGATTTCCACCAAAATGCTCGCCATCACGCCCGTATCGGTCGTGCTGAGCGTCCAGCCCTCGGTGTCATACAAGCCGCGCGGCAGGGCTGCCGTAATCTGATAAGTATCAGGATACAGGTTGTTCAGCGCAAACGCGCCGCTGACCGTCATCTGTTCGCTCATCCGCTGGCCGGAAATCGTCACTTCCGCCGGGGCAGACAGGTCGTCGATGCTGCCGGTCATGCCGCCGCTGAGCGTCAGATCCAGTTCATAACGGCTGGTCTGCATCGCCTGAATGTTCACCAGCCACTGTGCCTGACCCTTCTGCAGGTTCGGCCAGCCGTTCACGCCCGTCAGCAGCGTGCCTTCCGGCAGCGTCACCGTGACGGCGTATGTCCCGTGGAAGAGGTCGGCTTCCTCCACCGTCTCGCCATCGGTCAGGTAACCCGTGCGGGTCGTTTTGCCGTCCTCGCTGACAATCTGGTACGCCACTGCCGCGTTCACGCCGCGCATGAGCATCGTCAGCGTGCCGTCCACGGGTTCAGGGGTGGGGGTCGGCGTAGGCGTAGGCGTCGGGCTCGGCGTGGGCGTCGGGCTCGGGGTGGGGGTAGCCGTCGGGGTTGGTGTCGGCGCTTCCGTGGGTTTCTCCGTCGGTTCCTCCGTCGGATTCTCGGTCGGCGCTTCCGTCGGCGCTAAGGTCGGGGTAGCCGTCGGGGTCGGCGTAGGTGTTGCCGTTGCCGTTGGCGTAGGCGTTGCCGTCGGTGTAGGTGTCGGGGTGGGCGTCGGCGTAGGCGTAGGTTCAGGCGTGGCGGTCGGCGCCATCGTCGGCGGCACATAGTAATAGGAAGCGTTCACCTTCGTCACGGAATCCGCACCCGTGTAGCGCTCAATGTTGATAATCTTGTCGCGCCAGCTTTCAATGGCCAGCGAAGCCTTCGTCATTCGCAGGGTATACAGCCCCGTGTGAATCGCCGCCGGCAGGGCATAGTCGCCCCGGCTGTCGGTGTCGAAGGAGAGAATCGTCTCGCCGCGCTCGTTAATCAGGTCAAAAGAGGAGCTGCTCTCCGTGTGCACGGTGAACAGACCCGTGTCCGTCAGCACAGCAATGACCGCTTTGTTCAGCCGTCCATCGACAATCGACACGGTGTAGCTCGCCGCCATGATGGCGTCCTCCGGCATCGTTTCCGCCACCGGGACAAGCTGCACATTGCCCGTGCCGGGGACGGAAATCGGGTCGCTGCCGAAGTCGGTCAGGCGAATCGTGCCGACCGCCTCCCCGTTCTGCATGACGGTAAAATCGCCCGTGAATTTCCGGGATTCATACGTTCCCGCGCTTGTGGCATACATGCCCAGAAAATCCACTTGCAGCATCGTCAGCTCCGATGCCGCAGCCGCGGGAAGCAGCATCAGCAGCATTCCCAGCGTGAGCAGGAGTGACAGAAATCGCTTGCCAAGCATCCTCATCTTGCCTGTTCCTCCATCTGAATCATCCGCAAGCCGTGCGGAGTAAAGTCACAGAATAATCCATGTACTATGGTAAAGCAATCCGCCCGACTTGTCAACCATTCCGCGCATATTTTTACAATTGGATTGCTTTTCTGGTCGAAAATCAGCATGTTCCGGCAATAGAAAAGAAGGCTGACTTTTTCAGTCAGCCTCCCATGCGGATACTATTTCCAAATGAGAATGCGCCGAGATGCACCGCAAATGATTCGTTCTGGCTAACGCAAACGCCAGCATGGGAAAGGCGCAAGCAGATGGCACATCCAAATGCAGGAAATCGTATCAGTTGCTGCCGCCCATCAGCAGGGTCAGCATGCTCTCCGGCAGACTCATCAGCAGGGTCATGGGCAGGTTCTGCAGGTTGTTCATCACCTTGACGAACCACGTCTGGAACTCACTGTCCGTCATCGCGCCCAAATTCTGCGCCTTGCTCACGTCCAGCGCGTCCTTCGCGTCGCAGGTGCGGGTTTCCGCCGTGATGGTCACAACGTCCAGACCCATGAAGCGCACCAGCACATCCACCTTGCGGACGCCCTGTTCGCCGTCCATCGTCGTAGCGGTCGTCACCACAACGCCGAAGCCCTGCTCGACACCGTCCACCGTTTCCTTGATTTCCACATCAACAACGCTGCTGTCCGTGCCAACGCCCTTGCCGCTGACGTTGATTTCAACGGGGTCTTCGCCAGCATAGGCGGTCAGGTTCGCCGTGAAGTTCTCCAAGTCGCCTGCGAAGGTCAGCGTCGCCGCGGTATCTTCCGCGCTCTTGATGGTCACAAGCCACGTCGCCACGCCGTCCGCCGTGTTGCGGGTCATCGTGAAGGAGATCGGCAAGGGTTCTTCGCCGCCGTTGTTGATCTTCACCGAAGCCGTCATGCGAACCAACTCGCCTGCTTCAGTCATCCAGTATTCGTAAACGATGTCATCCGCATAGAGATCTGCTTCATCAAGCTCTTTCAGCAGGTCGTCCCAGCTCGTGTCAGCAGCGGAAAAAAGCGCATCCATGTAGGCGCCGATGCTCGGAAAGCTGTGGATCATTTCCAGCAGGGCTTTCGTCATCTCGGCCAGCTTTTCCGGCGGAACGGTGACTTTGACGTAGCTCTTCGCCGCGTCGCAGTCGCCGGGCTGCTCGGTCACTTCTGCCATTTCTGCACCGGACAGTATTTCGTTCATCATGGTCATGAACGCCGTGGTGTCCGCCTGCGTCAGTTCTTCCATGAGCTGCTCTTCAGTCATGCTGCTCAGATTCGCCGCTGCTTCCATCAGGGCGGTGTATTCCGCATTGCCGCTCAGCTGTTCCTTCGATTCTTCAATCGCCTTGTCGATCTCCTCGTCGCTCTGACCGGACATCTTCATCGTCGCGCGGAGGGCTTTTTCCTTGATGGCTTCCACGTCCTTGCTGTTCACAGCAATCACGCCGCCCAGCAGCGCGCTGGACACATACATCAGCTGGTTTTCTTCCGCAGCAGTCGTCAGCGATGCCATACCCAGCACGCTCTTGCCGCTCAGGTTGAGGTCAAAGCCAGCTTCGTCGCCCTGCTGATAGCCGGTCAGGGACAGCGCCGCCAGCAGGTCGTTGATGGCAGCCATCGCGGTGTCATCCCCGCCCAGCGCCGCCACGAGGTCAGCGTTCAGGTCGTGGATGGTGATGGTGGTTTCCTGACGCGCGGCATTGTCCCACACGCTGTTTTCCGCCATCGAGGTCAGGGGCATCGCCAGCATCATGATGCTGAGCAGTACCGCAAGCAGTTTCTTCATGGGGTTTTCCTCCTTGTTATTTGGTTTCCCTTTTTCTTTATAGCGAACACTGCGGGGCAGTGATGCTTTCGGTTGACTTACTCTGCGTTATCGCGAATCAGCTGTGACACGCTGGTGGTGAACTGGCGCGTGCTGTCCGGCAAATTCATCATGAACCGCGGCAGAATCTGCCCGGTGGTGAACATCACGCCCGTCATGTACGCCTTGAAGCGCACACTGCTGATTTCGCCCAAGTCCAGCACGTCGCCATCCGACAGCAGGGGGCGGGATTCGCACGGGCGCGTTTCGGCGGCAATCGTCAGGAAGTGCTCGCTATGCCACAACAGCCGCACAGCCACGTCCTGCCGTACTTCGCCATCCACCATCTGGGTGTCCATGCTGGCGCTCCAGCTAAGGCCCTTTTCTTCCCCGTCCACCGTGCGGTGCATTTCCAGCAGGACATTCGCTTCGTTCGTCAGCGACGAAATGGTGCAGCGGTACAGCTTCTGTTCGCCGTCATCCGACGTAATCAGCACCGCTATTCCGCCGTTGTCCTCCATCTTCAGCTGACCATTCGTGCCCTTGCCCGCCGTTTCCTGCCGCCAATCCAGCCGCACGTCGTCGCCTGTCGGATGGAAATTCACCGTGATTGCTGCGTTCAGCAGCGTATCCTGCGCCAGCGTCGGCGTATGGGTCGGCGCAACCTTGTAGCTGACCACCACCCGCAGCAGGCGCATCGACGCATCCACATACTGCGCCACCTGCGCATCTTCCACCAGCAGCGTCTGCTGACGCAGCCACGTCTGCAAGTCCGTATCCTCGACGGGCTGATCCTGCGCGAACGCCACCAGCTGCCGATACGTATTGAGCAAATCCACATACGCCTTGACGGCGGGCGTTTCCTCCACCGTGTCCAGCAGAATGCACAGCACCTCCATCAGCTGCTCATTGCTGAGGGGGAAGTACAGAATGTTCTTCGCCGATTCGCATCCTTCGGGTGGATTCGAGACGCTTTCCACCCGCGTAACCTTCAAAATCTTGTTCAAGCGCGTAGCAGCCTGCTGCCAGTCCGTCTCGAACAAGCCATTGGCAACGTCCTCCGACTGCATTTCGCCCGTTATCAGCGGATTTTTCGTGATTTTCGCCAGCAGTGCACCCACGTTCTCGTACTCTTGCGCAATGGATTCGCTGACTTCCTTAGCGGGCAGCTCCACCCCTGCGTCCGCATACACGCTCTGCGACGCATTCCACTGATGCAGGATTTCCGCGATATGCCGCATGTCCTCGTCGAGATTCAGGTACACCGTGCCGCCCAGCACATCACCGCTGATGTAGACATCCGCGCCGCGAGTCTGCACGCCGTAATCCACAATAGACTGGTCATTCAGAAACAGCTCACACGAGGTGAACCCCTGCCGATAGACCTCCACGCGCAGGGCATCCAGCAAATCCCGATACGCGGTTTCCGCCGCTTCCTCCATTTCCGCCACGAGCGCCCGCCCGTTGAAATCGCGGAAGGTGATGGTCGTCAGCGTCGCTTGGGGCGCGTTTTCCTCCGCCAGTCCACACAGCGGCAGCATCAGCGCCAGCGTCAGCAGAATCGCAAGCAGCTTCTTCATTCGTCAGCCTCCTTGACATTCGTTTGTGCGCTTTTCCGCATTCCATTACCATTATATCAAAAAAAACACCTGTTGCAAGCGAATATGCGCAAGTTTTACAATTCCATGCCTGAAAGATGCAAATTTGCGTCTGAAAGCGCATCTTCGCGGGAAAAATGCTTGATGCCGTCATGCAAAATTTCTGTGAATGGCGCAAAAGGCCGTTTTCCCCTCTTGTGAAGCGCGAAAAAATATGCTACAATAGACAGAGTATTCTGGATTACTGAAAGGAGCTAATTCGCATGGAATTTCTGACCAAGCTTTTGGGCATCGCCAGCGCCGTTGCGGAAACCACCACCACCACCGGTGCGGCCGACCCTGCCGCCGTCACCACGGATTCTGCCGCTGGCGGCATTGTCGGTATTCTCTTCAGCCTTCTGCCGCTGCTGCTGGTTTTCGTCCTGATGTACTTCATGATGATTCGCCCGGAGAAGAAGCGCCGCAAGAAGGAGCAGGACATGCTCGCATCCCTGAAGAAGGGCGACCGCGTGTGCACCATCGGCGGCATCTACGCCACCATCGAGAGCATCAAGGACGACACCATCACCCTGAGCGTCGGCAAGGGCGACCAGACGATGGTTGTTGCGCGCTGGGCGATTCGCTCGGTGGAAGATGTGACCATCGAAAACGAGACCGAATCCCTGAACTAATCGCAAAATTCCCGGCTTCGTGCCGGGTTTTTTTGTGCCCGATTTTCCCGCCACGCATATGCTGGGAGTGAACAGCTCACACGATGGGAGGAATCGCCATGAATCAGCGTCCGAATTGCTGCCGTCCCATGCCGCCGCAAGCGCCTTGCCCGTCCAGACCGCCTTGCCCGCCGAAACCCGGTTGCCCGGCTTGTCCGCCGACGCAGAAGGGCATTTTATTGCCGCGAATCCTCGCCAGCGGGCGGGAGTGGCAGCGCCGCACGTGTGTGGCGCTGTGCGTCGGCGGTTTGCCGGAGGATGTGAACGGGCGGCTGCAGCTCGTCGGCGTTACGGCGTGCGGTGACGCGGATTGGGAGATTGCGCCGTACCAAGAACCGCGCCCGTGCGGCTGCCGCGGATGCCGACCATCTCGACCCGCGCCGTGCTTTCTGCGGGTGAATATTCCGGTTGTTTGCCAAGTGCAGGCGGAGTGCGGGCAGGTTTTGCGCGGCGAAAGTGTGCTGACAACGGATGTTGCGCTGCCGATTCGCTGTGTGCAGGCGGAATGCTGGCGCAACCAGATGATGGTGCTTCCGTGTGTTCGGCTGATTGACGGCGGCGCGCCTGTGTGTGCGGATAACTGCCGTCCCCCTGTGTTTGATTGCACGATTGAGCTGCTCGTCGAAGCCTACATGACGCGATGGGAAGCGTGCGGCACCCCTGCGCCGACTTGTCCGGATTTGCCGCTATTCCCCCCGCCGCCGTTCGGGTGACAAGGGCGTTGGAAGACCCAAGGGGCTTTGCCCCTTGACCCCAGCAGGGACGCTGTCCCTGCACCCTGCAAGGGAGAATGAAACGGGACGAAGTCCCCTCCCTTGACCCTTCCGCGCGATTGGGTCGGTGACTTCTGCACACTATGCCCGCGTGCTGATCCGTCATCCGTTCCCCAAGCCCCGTCTTTT
>ERZ809224.2427-NODE-2427-length-11446-cov-8.186287_pt1 | contig 11446 bp, 8 predicted proteins | sample MGYA00520513_ERZ809224 | MGnify/ENA primary metagenome ERZ809224 (study PRJEB31576, sample SAMEA3212658) | Homo sapiens | biome: human-gut; feature: human gut; material: fecal | place: Sweden | collected 2012 ...
GTGGAGACGATGGGACGTGGTTTTGCCTGGCTTGATACCGGTAATCATGACGCGCTTCTTGACGCAGCGGATTTTATGGCTACGAGCAGAAGAGACAGCAGTTTTTTCAAGATGTTTCCTCCTTTATTTCATAGTGTACCAATCACCGGGGCGCAGCCGTCGAAATCCACAAAGGCCGACGCCGGGCGCCCGGACTTTCTGCCTATATTCTACAAAACTTTTCCGCGCTCTACCACCGAGAATCCTGCGATTTTTTTGAAATTTGTGACATATGTAAAAACACCCCCGTGCCTGAGGGCACGGGGGTGTAAAAATTGCCGATCAAATATTGTGCAATGCTTCCAAAAGCTCTTTTGCGAGCAGTCCGTTGGAGGCGGCGATGTCCGAGGGGGAAAACATGTCCGGGGAGGCGCCCGCAAGGTCGGTCACAACACCGCCGGCTTCGCGGAGTATCAGGAGCCCCGCGGCGTAGTCCCAGGCGTTCAGGCGGCATTCGGCGTAGGCGTCGAACCTGCCGCAGGCTACCCAGCAGAAGTCCAGCGAGGCCGCTCCGAAGCGGCGTATGTCTATGCAGCGGTCGAAGAGCGCGCGCATGAGGGCGAAGTTTCTGTCTCCCAATTGCCTGAAGGCAGGGTTGGTGCCGACGGCGACCAGACTCTCAGAGAGCGTCTCCGTGCGGCTGACGCATATCTCGTGTCCGTTCAGCTTTGCGCCGCAGCCGGCTATGGCGGTAAAGCACTCGTCGGAGTCGGGGTTGAATACAATGCCGAGCAGCGGCTGCCCGTCTGAGATAAGCGCCAGAGAGACGGCGCTATGCCTCAGCCTGTGTATAAAATTGGTCGTCCCGTCCACGGGGTCGAGGACCCAGACAAGGCCGGAGGTGTCCAGCCCGGAGTTGTCCTGCTCCTCGCCCATGAACCGGGCCTCCGGCAGTATTTCGGCCAGACGCCGGCACAGGAGTTCCTGTATGCCGGTATCGACCTCGGTCACATAGTCGGTCTTGTTTTTGTGATGTATGTGTCCGGCGAGCTCGCGGTCATTGAACAGCAGCCCGGCTTCGCGCACGGCCAGCTCAGCCTCGGAGAGCAGGGCGGCGATATCCATTTCCAGTGCCATAATGCGCCTCCGCAGTTAAAATTTGCGCCTACATTATACCAGCTTTGCGCCGGCTGTCAAAGGCCGCAAATAAATTCCCGCCATTTGCGGCAAAATAGCCGTGGGAGTTGATAAATATGTCCGAAATGACAAATCAGCAGTACGCGGAATACGTGAAGCGCAAGTCCCCGGCGTCGCCCATATGGGGGGACCTGCTGCGTGCGTTTCTCATAGGCGGGGCCATCTGCGCGCTGGGCCAGGTGATAACGGAGCTGTGGGTCCTGGTCGGGCTGGAGGAGGCGGAGGCGGGGACGGCCTGTTCCATGAGCCTGGTGTTCCTCGGCGCGCTTTTCACGGGCCTCGGCGTGTACGACGACGCCGCCAAGCTCGGCGGAGCCGGCACGCTGGTGCCGATAACGGGCTTTGCCAACGCCGTGGTCTCGCCGGCTCTTGAGTTCAAGAGCGAGGGCTTCATAACCGGCACCGCCGCCAAAATGTTCATCATCGCCGGCCCTGTAATAGTTTTCGGCACCTGCGCCAGCATAATCTACGGCCTCATCCTCTGCCTGATAGGCTGAGCCAACTGCCCCTTTTCAAAAGTCCGAGGCTGTTGTATACTTCTGGTACAGCCTTATGAAAGGACATTTAGGATATGTGGGCATACGACAGCGTATTTTATCACATTTACCCCCTGGGCTTCTGCGGCGCGCCGCATGATAACGACGGCGTTTTGACGCACAGCATACTCAAAATCGCGGACTGGGCCGGGCACATTGAAAAGCTGGGCGCGGACGCCATGTACCTCGGCCCCGTGTTCGAGAGCGACTGCCACGGCTACGATACGCGCGACTACCGCCGCGTGGACTGCCGCCTCGGCACGAACGAGGACCTCAAAACTGTCTGCGCTGAGCTGCGCAAACACGGCATCCGCGTCATCTTCGACGGCGTTTTCAACCACGTGGGCCGTGGCTTCTGGGCCTTCCGCGACGTGCAGGAGAGGAAGTGGGACTCGCCCTATAAGGACTGGTTCCACATAAACTTCGGCGGCAACAGCGGCTATAACGACGGCTTCTGGTACGAGGGCTGGGAGGGCCACTACGAGCTTGTGAAGCTGAACCTCAAAAACCCCGCCGTCGTGGACTACATACTGGACACCGTGAAGTTCTGGCGCGAGGAGTTCGGCATTGACGGCCTGAGGCTCGACGTTGCCTACTGCCTGGACCTCGACTTCCTGCGCCGCCTGCGCAGTTTCTGCAACGGCCTGGGTGACTTCTTCCTCCTGGGCGAGACGCTGCACGGCGACTATAACCGCTGGATGAACGACGAGATGCTCCACAGCGTCACGAACTACGAGTGCTACAAGGGCCTGCACTCCAGCCTGAACAGCATGAACCTCTTCGAGATAGTCCACAGCCTCAAGCGCCAGTTCGGCCCCGAACCCTGGACGCTCTACAAGGGCCGCCACCTCCTGAGCTTCTGCGACAATCACGACGTCACCCGCGCGGCGACGATATTGCAGAACAAGGCGCACCTGCCCCTCATCTACGGCCTGGTGTTTTCCATGCCGGGCATCCCCTGCATCTACTACGGCAGCGAGTGGGGCGCCGAGGGCGACAAGCGAAACGGCGACTGGAGCCTGCGCCCCGCCTTCGAGGCCCCGGAGTGGAACGAGCTGACGGATACCATCGCCGCCATGGCCAAAGCCCGCCGCGAGAGCCGCGCCCTGTGCTATGGCGACTTCAAGGACCTGCTGATAACGAACAAGCAGACGGTTTTCCAGCGCGCCGTCGAGGGCGAGCGCGTGATCGTCGCCATAAACGCGGAGGACAGGCCCTTTACCGCCCACTTCAACGCGGGTTGCGGCCGCGCAACGGACCTCATCACCGGCAAAATGCACGACTTCGGCGGCGGAAGCGAGCTGCCCCCGTACAGCGTGGCCTTCTGGAAGTGCGAATGAGCCGAAAACCGGGAAAGGAGCCGCCATGAAAAAAGCGCTGCCCCTCATCCTCCTGTGCGCCCTGCTCCTGAGCGCCTGCGCGTCCAGAGGGACGCCTGGCGTGAGCGGCAAGGTCGTAGAGCTGCACTCAGGCCCCAAGGGCATTGAATCCTTCGTAATGGCTTCCGACGGCCAACTGCTCGGCGTGACGCTGACGGACAGTACCTACGTGCTGTCCTGGCTCGACGAGTTGAGCAAGGAGGACTTCCTCTCCGGATCCGCGCCCGACGTGGCCGTGACTGTATATTTCGACGGCCCGAAGAGCCGCATCGTCACCGGCTCAGGGGAGGAGATAGAGTCACAGGAGGCCGAGGCTGTGTACCTGACTGGCTTCCTCAAGCCCGCGGCCACCGTCCTTGCGGACGGAACGGAGCTTGACGTCTGGCAGTATGAGCACGCGACAGCCTACGCCGCCGCAGACGGCACGGAAGTGCTGCGCGTATCGGAGCCGTCCGGCCCCGCGGACACATATTACAGCGGCCTGAGCCTGAGCGACCTGGGCGAGGCTGCGCAGGAGAACATCGCCGCCTGGTTCGAGGCCCGCGGTGTGCTGTACGACGAGCAGGCCGAGCTGGAGCGCGCCTACGCGGCCTGGTCGGAGGCCGAGGACGCCTCCGACTTCCAAACCTGGGGCCTGAGCCAGCGCATCGTGCCGACAGCCATGAGCGAGCGCGTGATATACTTCCTCACCACCGTTGACCGCCCCGTGGGCAACTTCGTCATGGAACAGCAGCGCATCGGCACGGCCTTTGACCGCGAGACAGGGGAGTACATAGATAACAGCGAACTTTTCTCCTGCCCGCCCGGCGAACTCGCGCCGCGTATAATGGAGCTGTCCCAAATGAGCGACGCGGAGCTGACGGCCCAGGCGAAAGCCGCATTTTCGCCCGAGCGCGCCGTCCTGTTCGAGGACCACATGGAGATAAACTACGAGCGCGGCACCCTGCCCGCCGAAGAAAACAGCTTCACCATCGTCCTGGACCTGGACGAGGACGTAAAAGCCCTCCTCCACCCCTGGGCCGTCCCGCAGGAAACCCCGGAAGAATAAAAAACCGCCCCCGGCCAATAGGCCGGGGGCCGATTTTTCATTCCGCCGCCCGTATCGTTGCGCCAGTGCCGTTTGCCAGCGGCTCCATGACGTAGCCGGGGCAGGCGAGGGAGGCGAGGTAGGTCGAGGAAGCCTCGCTGGGCCGGGCTATCCGTGTGATGACTATGCTGCCTGAGACGCTCTCGCCCGACGCGTCCCTGAGCGTGAAGCTCACAACGGCGAAGGCCGTGTCTGGCTCGGGGGTCCAGATGAGCGTGTGGCCGGAACTTTCGAGCTGCCCCTCAGAGCAGGAGGCTGAAAACCGCATGTCCAGGGCATTGTAGTTGAATTCAAACCTGCACTGTATGGCGTTCAGGCTGCTCATGGCGAGGTTAGAGCTCCAGGTTACGCCGCCCGCGAGCACGCGCCCATAGAGGTCGAGCGCCGCCGCCTCGTAGTCGCCGCCCATCTCATCGAGCGTAAGCTCGTGCATTACGCCGATGTAGCTGAGATCCTCGCCGTCCCGCCGCAGGAGCATGTAAAGCAGGCCGTCATTGAACCAGCCGTCCGCGATCTGTACGCCGCCCGCGGGCATCGCGTCCGCATCCGCCAGCTTGCCGCGCGAACCCAGTTTGTAGAGGCAGAGCGTCCCGCCGTCCGGCCCGTCGAACTCCGCGGCCAGCTCCAGCTGCGTTATCTCAACGCTCGTGAGCTCGTAGGCGGAGAACCCCGCCTGCAGCTGGACGCAGAAGCAGGCGCAGTCGAGAAGCCCTTCCGGCAGCCCCTCCAGCCCCTCGGCCAGACTTATCACAGGTGCGCTGGAAGCAGCGAGCGCGTATTCTCCCAGCGCCGCGGCGTCGTAGTCCGTACCGTATTCGCTGAGGACCTGCTCTGTCACAAGGCCGATGAAGCGCCAGTCGTCCCCGTCCCGGAGCAGCAGCATGAAGCGGTCTCCGCCGCTGTCGGGCCGCGTGAGCCAGCCGTCCTCTATCACCATCCCGCCCGCAGGCGCGACGCTCTCCGGCTCTGCCAGCTCAAAGCGCGCCCCGAGCCTGAAGAGCAGAAGCGTCCCGCCCTCAGGGGCCTCGACCTCGGCGTAGCAGCTCAGATCCGTCAGCTCCGCCGACTTCAGACCAAGGTAGGAAAGCTCTTCCGCCATTTCCTCGGTGCAGGCAAAGGCGTAGTCCAGCACCTGCGCGGGGAAGTTTTCCTCCAACCGCGCGCTTATGACGACGCCGCCGTCGCCGTCGTCAACCGGCTCCGCCTCCTCCTTGGGGTCCGTCAAAAAGCACACCGCCGCCCCGACGCAGACGACGACAGCCAGCAAAACCAGCCAGAACGCGGGCTTTTTGTAGCTCAGTACGGACTTCACCCGTCCCTTGACCGAACTCTCGCCAAAGGCCAGCGGGCAGGCCCGCACGCCGCCGCGCGGGCGGCTGAGGTCCAAAAGTGCCTGGGAATAGTCTGCCCTATCTGAGAGCGACAGGCCGCGCACAACGCGCTCGTCGCAGGCGAGCTCAATGTCCCGGCAGAAGAGCGCGTAGGCCAGCCAGACCAGAGGGTTGTACCAGTGCGCCGCGAGCAGCAGCCAGCCGAGCGGCTTTATGATATGGTCGCCCGCGGTGATGTGCGCGCGCTCGTGCGCCAGCACCAGCTCCCGCTCGCCGTTTTCGAGGCTGAAGGGCAGGTAAATTCTCGGCCTGAACATCCCCAGCACAAATGGCGAAGCTATCTCGCACTCGTAGACGTTTTCCTCAAGCCGTACCGCCTCGCGTACCTGCTTCCGCAGTCTGAGCCAGCTCACCAGCGCCCAGAGCAGCATCGCCGCCGCACCGAGCATCCAAAACGCCGCAGCGATGGGCAGCAAGACCTGCAGGGGGTTAGCGCTCGCCCCCAGCTCGGGCGTGAAGGCGGCGGTAAAGCCCGGATTTATGGCTCCGTTCAGCGCGGAATTGCCGGTGTCAAGCACCGGCGCGCGTTCAAGCATGATGCCCTCCGGAAGCGTCTGTGCGCTGGGGATTAGGCTCAGAGCGCTCTCGATGCTCCAGGGCAGGGCCAGGCGCAGGCCAACGACGGCCCAGAGCAGCAGCCTGAAGCGCTTCGGCGCCCGCCGCAGCAGCAGACGCAGGGCGATGACCGCTAGAATCAGCCAGCCCGCCGCAATGCTCATGTTGAGCGCTTTCTGAAATATCTCAGCCATGGCCGCCCTCCCTGAACTCGTCAATCATCCGCTGCACCTCGTCCAGCTCCTCGCCGGAGAGCCGCCGGTTCCGCGCGAAGGCCGCGAGGAAGGCGGGCAGCGAGCCGCCGAATTTCTTTTCCATCAGCTCGTCTATCTCCGCCGCCTGCACCTCGTCGCGCGAGACAAGGGAGCGCACAATGCTGTGCTCGTTCACCAGCACGCCGCGCTCGGCCAGGCGCTTTATAACCGTGTAGGTCGTCGTCGGCTTCCAGCCCAGACGCTCCCGGCAGAGTGCCACCAGCTCGCTGCTGCGCACCGGCTCGTGCTCCCAGAGTATGAGGCAGAAGCGATATTCGCTCTCAAAAACTTTCGGGGTGTCCATATAAACGCACCTCTAAACCGTTAGAGTAGCCTTAGTCTAACACATTAGAGCGCCCATGTCAAGCCCCGCGGACAGAAACAGAAAAACACCCCGGCCCTGCCGGGGTGTTTTTTGTGTTTGCGCTTATCTCACGACGTCTCCGCCGGGGGCGGAGTAGGCGTTGGACCATTCCTTCTCAAGCGCATCCCAGTCGCGCTCCGCGAGCTTGGCCGTCCAGAGCTCGATGGCGCCGAGCCACTGGTAGTCGTGGCTGTTCGTGGCCTCCTGAATCTGGGCATAGTACCAGGCGTCGCGGCTGTTGTCGGGCCAGGTGAGCATCTCGTGCTCGGGCAGAAGGTTATCCTTGTCCGGCGCGCGGCCCAGCGTGCGGTTGACGATGGTGCAGGCCTCCGCCCGCGTTATCGGCGCATTGGGCCGGAAAGTCCCGTCCTCGTAGCCGTCTATGAGTCCCAGCTCCGCGGCAGCCTTGACGAACTCGGCATACCAGGCACTATCAGGCACGTCGTTGAAGGGATTGGAAGAGGCCCCGCCGGCGTGTTTGAAGAAGCTGACGGCGATCTTGGTGAACTCAGCCCTTGTGATGCTGGCGTTGGGCCGGAAGCTGCCGTCCTCATATCCGTCTAGGATACCTGCGCGGGTGAGGGTGGAGACCGCATTGTTGTACCAGGCCCCGGAGGCGACGTCGGTGAAGCCGCTGGATTGGCTCCAGTAGCTTTCGCGCGTCTCGTCGGTCAGCAGGCGGAAGAAGATGGTGGCCACCTCGGCGCGGGTGATGTTGGCCCCAGGCCTGACCGTGCCGTCCTCATAGCCGATGATATAGGCGACGTGGTCCTCGGTGTTGAGGCCTACAGGCGAATCGTCCGGCTCGGGAATCGGAGTTATGGGCGTGTTGTACTCGTCCCAGACGAGGATAAAAGGAGAGAAGCCGGCTCTGCTGACCGTGAACTTTACGTGTGTGCCGGTGTTTTCAACCGTGACGGGAGTGACGTCGCAAGAGTTGATGCCGCTCTCAATGACATCGACGCCCATCTCGCGGTGGAGGCCCTCAAAGTGGAGCAGTGTAAAGCTGGTGTTCCTCCCCGTACCTGCCGGGAGTGGCCAGTAGACGGTGATGTCATTGCCCGCCGCGACCCAGGCGTTGCCGTTGCTGGTGTCCACAAGGTCGAGATACTTGGCCTCATAGCGCCGCGAATCGGAGCTGCCGCCAAGCACCTCATCTGCGCGGTTTATTAGAAGCTGAGTGCTGGAGACGCCGGAAGTGTTGTGCTCGATGATGTCGTCAAAGAGCAGCTTAACGCCGCTTGTGTCAACCACCTCTACCGGCTTGTTGTTAATATAGTACTTCGCGCCATCGGGAACCACAACGCCGGGCTCACCGCGAGGGACGTCCATCTCCCGCTCAACGACGCTGCCATAGACCTCTGACTCTGTCGTGCTGCGAACCTTAAGCGTGCCGGTGTTGGTGGTGACTGCATACTTGACGACGCCGTAAACGAGCTTGACATAGCCCATCTCTATGCCCTCGCCATAGACCTCCATGAGCAGGTCCTGGTCAAGATTGTCATCAATAACAAAGTTGTCGTCAGTGACGATCTCGCCTGTGCCTATACCATTGACCGTCTTTTCAAACTGCATCCTCACCGCAGTATTGCTGCCCTCGTAGGGCTCAAAGCGGTAAATGCCGTGAGACGTCATGCCGTCGCCAATTTCACCGTCATAGGGGACAATGTACCACGAACGTGAGTCGTTGTCGTTTTCATACGTCAAAACGGCCTTGGCAGGGTCAAAGTCGTCCAGCCCCTCCGCCGAGATAGTAAAGCCCGGCACCGGGAAGCCATTATCCTCCCCAAGCAGCGCGCCGCCTCCGTCCACCGCCCCGACATACCCGCTCCCGCCGACATAAACCGTAATGTCCGCGGGTACGATGGCGACGGTAACTGAATTGCGCTTGACGTGCAGGTAAGGGGAGGAGGTTGCACCAGTCATAAGTGCCGTTGTGTCGTTCCCGGCCGCATCATACAAGAGGTTTCGCTCGCCCATGCAGGTGCTGTCGTAATATGTATCCTTGTTCAAGGGCACGTAATTCATGTCAGTGATTACAATACCCGAGGCTGCAGCGCCTCTGCCTGTGCCTGTATTCTGACTGGATGCAATCAATTCCTCGCAGTTAATTGCTACTTCGCCGCCTGCGCTGATGCCGTCGGCTGTTGCGTGCCGGTTGAGCACTTTTACAAAGGCGTCGTCCTCAATCGTAAGGCCTACCTGGTTTTCAGTTCCCATCCCGTAGATACTAAACGAGCCGTCAATTTTTATTTGAGAATTACCGCCTATGGTCATGTCTGCAGCGCTGTAAACGCCCCGCCTGGCGGCCTGCCCTTCATACAAACTCGAAACGGTGATGTCCGCACCATCTCCAAATTCCAACTTGGAGCCGGTGTTGCTGACGCCATACAAAATGCCGCTATTTGCCGCATGAACGTCCACCACTGCATTTTCAAAGTATGCCGGATAAGCATTGTTTCTGTTGTAATCGACGCGGCAGTATATGCCGTAATTGCCTACAAGCTCCAGTTTTGCGCCATTGTTGACCGTCAAGTCGCAATATGTTTCAATGCAGCTTGATGTGGCTGCAACGTTGATAGTGCTTCTACCTATAGTGAAGTAGGGAGCAGCGGCCTGCGTCTCGCCGACGACTATGCCGTAAGCTTTGCTGCCTGCAGCGACAACAGAGAGATAAGCACCGCCGTCTATGGTCATGTTTTCTTTGGCGTATACGGTTTTCAATTGAGAGGTATAGTTGTTTTCCACTGAAACGCTGGTACCGTCGCCGCGAATGACCACGCTGCCAAAGTCACCGATGGATTGAGGCGCGGCAGCGCCGACAGTAGCACGGTCTGAAGCTACACTTATTGTCCCTCCCGTGATCTCCAGGCTTCGCCCGGCGGCGATCCCAGCTCCCTTTTCAAGGTTGCCCTCCGCGACAGTTCCGCCGCCGAGGATCAGACTGCCGCTCCTGATCAGAAGATTGCCCTGCGTGGTATCATCGGCATACATGCCGGGCAAGTCCCGTTTTGGCTGGTCTTCTTCACCGCACACGATATGGTCAACTGTTGAGAGACCAACGTGTATTTCAAGCGTGCCGGTCATATCCACGGTCATGCTTCCGCGGTGAATCTGAATACCGGCGGAGAAGTCGTGCCTGTCGATTTCGTCCCGGTTGTCCAATTTAAGTGTACCGCTGCCAGTGAGCGTCAGGTCACCCTCCTTGACACGAATGATAGGCGCACCGGCCGCAAAAGATGGACGACTTGGAGTTTTGCTTCCGGATGTTGTATTCGCAGTCAAGGAATTTACGCCTTCAATGCTTAGCCTCACTGAGCCAGATTCGGCTTGAAAGAGACCGTCATGCACTTGATATGCGTTGCTGGTGGAGTAATAGTGATGAGTCAGAACGATCGTTGCATTTTCCAGCGTGATGTCAAACGTCTTGTCACTTTCACTTGAAATGCTTACTGCTGTGCGCTTCGCCGCAGAACTTGTGAGCCCGGTTTGGCTAAGGTTCAAAGTACCGGTTAAGACGTAGGAACCCGTGTGCTGAACGGTATTAACCACCGTGGTTCCAATCCCATCGTATTGCGTATAACCGTCATCCGTGATTACAACGCGACCTATGGACAAATCAATCGTTGCAATATCTCTTGTGGCCGGCTCATCATAAGCGTTTGCTGAGACAATTATCATGCCTGCAAGCATGAAAATGACTAAAGCCAAGGTGAAAAGTCTTTTCTTCATTTAGCTTCCCCCCATAATAAAACTTGTTCAGACGTGATGGCGCTGTATAAGAGCACAGGCTTTTCCCGCCCCGCGCAGATGGGGCAGCCGCTTTTTTGAGGGCCGGAGCGGGAGTAGATGACGGCCCTCCATACGTGACCATCCGGGCATTGCCACCAGACCTTGCGGTGGGAGCCTGGGGTGACCATTTCGGGCGTCAGGCTGCCGTTCAGTTCCGGGTGCCACTGTTTTGACAGCAGCGGTTTGCGGGTCGCGAGGTCGTTGAAGCCGGTCAGCACCTTCCTCCCCGCGCAGTAGGGACATCCGCTGCCGTTCGACGTGCGCGCAGCCACCACGGCCTGCCACTCGTGACCCAGCGAGCAGCGCCACCAGACTCTGCGGTTTGAGTTCGGCGTTACCTGCTCGGGACGCAGGGCGCCGTTCTTCTCCCTGTGCCACTGAACGGCAAACTTTGGGAAGAGACTGGCAAGGTCATTTTCGCCGGGACACACCCGTTTGCCGGCGCAGACGGGGCAGCCGGTGTCCTTGATTGTCCGGGAGCCCGCCGACGCCTGCCATTCGTGCCCCTTGGCGCAGCGCCACCAGACCTTCCGCTTGCTGCCGTATGTGATGTCCGCCGCGGTCAGCGGTCCGTTCAGATGCTCGTCCCATTGCGAGAGCAGCTCGTCACGTCCTGTTTCCAGGCAGAAGTCCAATAAACTCTTTCGCAAGCGTATATCACCCCCCAAGTACCGCACAGGCTTTTTGCCGCGAGCTCCGGGCCTGTATAAATTACCCACACAGCTCGACGTGTAGAATTATAACGGTATATGCTCGGATAATAAATCGCGGTCCGTCACTGTACCGTCACAAATGAAATTTGGTGCAAATTACTAGCCGCAATCAGAAAATTCGCCCTGTCTCAAGACAAAGGTCCGATGATCCCATCCGCAAACGCTCATCACCCCCAAGTAACAGAATCAACATTTTGCC
>ERZ809224.2430-NODE-2430-length-11437-cov-6.253558_pt1 | contig 11437 bp, 5 predicted proteins | sample MGYA00520513_ERZ809224 | MGnify/ENA primary metagenome ERZ809224 (study PRJEB31576, sample SAMEA3212658) | Homo sapiens | biome: human-gut; feature: human gut; material: fecal | place: Sweden | collected 2012 ...
CTGCTGCCTGTATTTTTACACCCTGTCAGGGTGACTGCTAAAATTCCCGCAAGCAGAATGCCTGCAATTACTCTTTTTCTCTTCATTTTCCTTCATTTTCCGTCTATTTCTAAATAAGGTGCCAGAATAGTGGCTGCTTCATGTTCACTCGTCGCATTCTTATTCGTACAGCCCGTAAGACATAACAGCACGGTTCTGTTGATAAGTCATTCCTCAAAAAAGCACTGTCAGACAGACAGTGCACCCCACTTTATGCAACTGGCTGCCATTTTACAGGCCCTGTAGCTTTGCGTCCCAGACTTTCGTCTGACTTGTCGATTATCCCTTTATAATTTTTAAACTTATGCAAAAACTGGTTTAATTATACTATCATATTCTACTGTACACAAGAAAAAATTACCCCGCGGCTTTCGCTACGGGGATTGATGATTCGTCATCACATTTTCTTATGTTCCTTCTCATAAAAATGCAGCACGATCCGCTCCAGATACCGCTTCAGCACAATCTGGATCTCCTCCTTCGGATGAATCGGCTTCACAAGGATGGAATGGATACCGGTACGACGTGCACCATACACATCCGTAAAGAGCTGATCGCCCACAAACAGCGTATTTCCCGTATTTGTGCCCATCATCTGCATCGCTTTCCGGTAATTTTTTACGGAAGGTTTATGCGCGTTTTCGATAAATTTTACGTGTATATCCTGATTGAACAGCTCGATCCGTGGCAATTGGTTGTTCGAGAGCAGGCAGCAGTCGAAGCCAATCTCCTTCAGATGGCAAAACAGTGCCCTGGCCCGCTCATCGGCAGGCGCCCCGTGCGGAACAAGCGTATTGTCAATGTCAAAAATAACGCCCCGATACCCTGCGCGATACAGGGCATCGAAGTCAATCACATAGGTAGAATCCAGATACTCATCCGGATAAAAGCAACTCAGTATGCTCATAAATTGTCTGTTTCCTTTTCTTAATTACACTGCAAAATCAAACAACGACAGCTGATTTGACTCTGGAAGCCCGTCGAGAATCTTCAGGTCGGATAACAGATCCACGACTGTCTTGCTGACCTTTGTACGGTTGCGGAAATCGTCTTTCGAAAGGAACGGACCGTCCTTTACCGCATCGACGACTGCCTCGGCAGCCTTTTCCCCCAGACCTGATATCGTTGAAAGCGACGGCAACAGCTTCCCGTCCTTGATCTTGAACCGGTTTGCACCGGACTCATAGATGTCGATCGGCAAAAATTCAAAGCCACGCGCATACATCTCCCGCACAACCTTCATATCGCGGTACGTGTCCTGTTCTTTTTTACTCAGGGTGTCCATCCGTTTCTCGTAATCCTTCATATGATACAGCAGCTTGTCCTGTCCGAGACACATCAGCTCATAGTCAAATCCCGGTGCACGAATGCTGAAAAATGCCGCATAATATGCCTGCGGATAAAAAATTTTGCAATAAGCAATCCGGTAGGCCATCATGACATAGGCCGCAGCATGTGCCTTTGGGAACATGTATTTGATCTTTTTACATGACCAGATGTACCAGTCCGGTACCCCGTGTGCCTTCATCTCCTCTTCCCATTCCGGCTTCAGTCCTTTTCCCTTCCGGACGCTCTCCATGATTGTAAATGACTGCTCACTGTCGAGTCCCTTTCCGATCAGGTAGATCATGATATCGTCACGGGTACAGATTGCCGTGGAAATCGTCGCCTTTCCCTCTTCGATCAGCGTCTGCGCATTGCCAAGCCATACATCCGTACCGTGTGCCAGCCCTGCAATCCGGACCAGATCCGAAAAATACTTCGGCTTCGTATCCAGAAGCATCTGGATCGCGAATTCCGTGCCGAACTCCGGGATGCCAAGGCACCCAAGCAAACAGCCACCGATGTCGTCCGGCGTAATGCCAAGCGCATCGGTCTTTGCAAATAAGGACATGACAGACGGATCATCCAGTGGAATTTTCTTCGCATCGATTCCGGTCAGATCCTCCAGCATACGAATCATCGTCGGATCATCGTGTCCGAGAATGTCGAGCTTCAGCAAATTGTGGTCGATCGAGTGATAATCGAAATGCGTCGTGATCGTGTCCGTCGTCATATCATTCGCCGGATGCTGTACCGGTGTAAAGGAATAAATCTCCTCTCCGACCGGAAGGACAATGATGCCTCCCGGATGCTGTCCGGTCGTCCTTCGCACGCCAACACAGCCCTGCACGATCCGGTCGATCTCACAGTTTCGTTTGCGGATTTCCCGCTCCTCATAATACTTTTTTACATAACCGAAGGCTGTCTTGTCCGCGAGCGTACCGATCGTCCCGGCACGGAACGTCTGACCTGCGCCAAAAATAACTTCGGTATATTTATGTGCCTTACTCTGATAATCACCGGAGAAATTCAGGTCGATATCCGGCTCCTTATTTCCCTTAAATCCAAGGAAGGTCTCAAACGGGATGTCAAACCCATCCTTTTTCAGCGGTGTCCCGCACTTCGGGCATACCTTATCCGGCATATCGCAGCCCGCCATTCCCGCAAATTTCTTCACTTCTTCAGAATCAAAATCACTGTAATGACAGTTCGGACAGATATAATGCGGGCTCAGTGGATTAACCTCCGTGATACCCGACATCGTCGCAACAAACGACGAGCCGACCGATCCTCGTGAACCGACCAGATAGCCGTCTGCATTGGACTTCCACACGAGCTTCTGCGCAATGATGTACATGACCGCAAATCCATTGGAAATGATGGAATTCAGCTCACGCTCCAGCCGCTCCTCAACGATCGTCGGCAGGGGATCGCCGTAAATGCTGTGCGCCTTCTCATAACAAAGATTACGCAGAATCTGGTCGGAGTGCTCGATAACAGGCGGACATTTATCCGGACGCACCGGAGAAATTTTCTCACACATGCTTGCAATCTTCACGGTGTTCGTAATTACGACCTCATGTGCCTTCTCCTCACCCAGGTAGGAAAATTCCTGCAGCATCTCCTCGGTCGTGCGCAGGTAAAGCGGCGCCTGATCATCTGCATCCTTAAAGCCTTTACTGGCCATAATAATACGGCGGTACACCTCATCCTTCGGATCGAGAAAATGTACGTCACACGTCGCCACAACCGGCTTTTTGTAGCGTTCTCCGAGCACTACGATCTGCCGGTTCAGATCCTTCAGATCCTCGACCGTCTTGCGGTCCTCATAGTCCTCCCGCGTCATAAACATATTATTGCCGATCGGCTGGATCTCCAGATAATCATAGAAATTGACCAGTCTTGCGATCTCCGGCTCTGGTGCATTGCGTAACAATGCCCGGTAAAGCTCACCTGCCTCACACGCCGATCCGAGAATCAGCCCCTCGCGGTACTGCTGCAGCAGACTCTTCGGTATACGCGGCCGCCGGTTGTAATACTTCAGATGTGACTCTGAGACAAGACGGTACAAATTGACTCTCCCGATGTCATTTTTCGCCAGAATGATCGCATGGTACGTCGGAAGCTTCCGGATCTGAGGCTCAGAGGAACGCCCGAGCGCATTCAGCTCCTCCAGTGTCTCGATGCCCTGCTTCTCCAGCATCTGTACAAATTTTTCAAAAATCTCTGCCGTACAGCCCGCATCGTCCACGGCACGGTGATGATTTTCCAGCGAAATGCCAAGTGCTTTCGCAACCGTATCAAGCTTGAACCGGTTCAGCTGCTGCAAAAGAACACGTGCCATCGCGACGGTATCCACAACTGTTTTCTCACACGGCAGACCGAGCCTGCGGCAATTCTCCTCGATAAAGCAGCTCATGTCAAAGGATGCATTGTGTGCGACCATAATGCATCCTTCGCAAAATGCCATAAACTCAGGCAGAATATCTGCAATGACCGGTGCATCCATGACCATTTCATCATTAATACTGGTCAGCTCCTCGATCCGGAACGGGATCGGCACCTGGGGATTGACAAAGGTGCTGAATTTATCCGTGATCTTTCCATCGATCACCTTGACTGCACCGATCTCGATGATCTGGTTCCTCTCCGGTGAAAATCCGGTCGTCTCCAGGTCAAATACGACAAATGAATCATGGATCGTCTGCCCTTTTGTATTGACCGCGATCTCCTTCAGATCGTCGACCAGATATGCTTCCATACCATAGATAACTTTAAAATCCGAATCACGGCTTACTGTGTGATTCGCCTCGGTAAATGCCTGCACTGCTCCATGATCCGTAATTGCCAGTGCCGGATGCCCCCACTCCATCGCCCGTTTTAAGATCGCAGATGCATCAGAGACACCGTCCATATCACTCATCTTCGTATGACAATGTAGCTCGACACGCTTTTCCGGCGATGTATCCATCCGTTTTTCCCGGAAATCCGGGATCTTTTTGATCCCTGTCACATTTCCGATCGTGAGCTGGCTGTCAAACCGGTCGATCGTCGTCACTCCGGTCAGTTTAAAAAACGCCCCTACCTTAATCGCACCGGAGAGCTCCTCTACCTGTTCATTTTTCACAAACATTTTTACCGCAATCGTATCGGTAAAATCTGTAATATTAAAACAGATCAGAGTCTTTCCGATCCGAAGCTCCCGCAGGTCGCAGGAGAGCACCTGTCCCCGGATCGTCACGCCGCCGATCTCTCCGGTGATCTGCTCGATATCCATCGGCTCGGTGTCAAAGTCACGGCCATAGACGACATCCGGATTGTCGGATTTCTTTGGAGCAAAACGGTCATTGGCAAAAAAGGTATTGCGTTTCGGCTGTGCATCCTCTTTCTTTGCACCGCCGGATGTGTCCGCCTGCTTTTTTGCGGCAGCAGCCGGCTTCTTTTCCTCGGCTGCCTCTGTGCCGTCGGCCTGAGCTGTCTGCTCGCCTGCTTTCACCGACGCATAATGCTTCGTGATCGCCGCGACCTCCTGCTCGAGCTCCAGCTCCGCATTTTTCCGCCGCTTGCTCTTGGGCGGCTCGACCCGTTTTGTGCTTACATGAAAATTCAGCCCGCAGCGCTCACAGAAAATTTTCTCCAGAATCTGTAAAAGCTCCTGCTCCTTTCCATCTGCGATAACAGTATCCGGCACCTCCAGACAGAGGGTATCCTCTGAAGAAAATACCTTTTTTGAATCATGCATCAGACTGTAAAGCAACGCATTGTACGCCTTCAGCTCCAGCAAAATGCTCTCCTCATAGATCGGCATCAGGTTCTGCGGCGTATACTGCCTGGAAAGATGAAAACGCTCGATGACCTTGACTGTCATTTTGGCATCCGGAAAAAGCTGACCGGTAATTGCCTGCTCCAGCTCAAAGATGCAGGATTTCACAATCAGCTTGTCACTCTCCAGATAAATGCGCATAAAATCGCGATCCCGATTCATCGTAATCCGGTCAATACTGGCAAATTCCAGAACACTTTTAAGCTCCTCACGCAGCTGCAGCGTCGGAAATACTTCCATAAACGGCTTTTTCAATCTATCGACTCCTGTTCTATCATTTCACACTCTTCCAGTTCAAAAGCTCTTCCCGCAAAGTCGGAAGCAGCTCTTCCTCCGGCAGCTTCCGGACGACCTCGCCCTTCTTGATCAAAAGGCCCTCGCCCTTTCCTCCGGCGATTCCGATATCCGCTTCCTTCGCCTCGCCCGGTCCGTTTACCACGCAGCCCATGACAGCGACCTTGATATCCAGCGGAATATCCTCGACCATCGCCTGTACCTGGTTTGCCAGGCCGATCAGGTCAATCTGCGTCCGGCCGCAGGTCGGGCAGGAGACAACCTCAATACCGCCCTTGCGCAATCCGAGCGTCTTTAAAATCATCTTTGCCGAGCGCACCTCCTCGAGCGGATCGCCAGTCAGTGAGACACGGATCGTATCACCGATGCCCTGATAGAGGATAATGCCAAGCCCGATCGCAGACTTGATATTTCCGGAGTATAATGTCCCGGCCTCTGTGATCCCCACGTGCAGCGGGTGATCTGTCTTTTGGGCAAGCAATTCGTGTGCCTTTGCACACATCAGAACATTTGAGGACTTGATGCTGATAACCAGATTGTCATAGCCCATATCCTCAATGATCGCACACTGATGCAATGCACTCTCTACGATACCCTCTGCTGTCACGCCATGATCCCTTGCTACGATCTCCTTTTCCAGAGATCCGCTGTTCACGCCGACACGGATCGGGATATTTCGCTCCTTTGCCACCTCGACGACCGCGCGCACACGCTCCTTGCTCCCAATGTTCCCCGGATTGATCCGGATCTTGTCTGCACCCGCCTCCATCGCCGCGATTGCCAGCCGGTAGTCAAAATGAATATCTGCCACAAGCGGAATCGTAATCTGTTTCTTGATCTCGCCAAGAGCATCCGCTGCTTCCTTCGTCGGAACCGCGCAACGAATGATATCGCAACCCGCCTTTGTCAGCTTCTGAATCTGCGCTGCCGTTGCAGCCACGTCCTCGGTCTTTGTATTTGTCATCGACTGAATAAGCACCGGATTTCCGCCTCCGATGACCCGGTTGCCGATCGTTACTGTCTTTGTATGATCCCGGTACATTTCTTTCTTCCTTTCTACGTCTTCTGTCCTGACGATTTTGTTTCTTATACTTCCTCCGCTTCCATCGGAATAAATACCCGCTCCGGAAGCTTTTCGCTCTCTGTCTTTGCACGACGCACTGCCTCCTCGCAGAAATATTCCTGCGCGCAGACTAGTGTCTTGCCTCTTTTATCAATCTTCTCGTAGCTTCCGTCCGGCTGCAGGATATGCGCCTTCACATTGTCCTCCAGCTGAATCTGCAAAATGTGGCGTACCTCTTCCTTCAGTCTTTGATCCTCGACCGGGAAGGTGATCTCCACCCGCTTGTCCAGATTGCGCGGCATCCAGTCCGCACTTCCCATATAGAATTCTTCCTCGCCGCCGTTGCGGAAATAGAAAATACGGGCATGCTCCAGAAAGTTTCCTACTAAGGAGCGCACACGGATATGCTCACTGACCTTCGGAATACCGGTCTTAAGACAGCAGATGCCACGGATGATCAGGTCAATCTCCACCCCGGCTGCGGATGCTTCGTAGAGGGCTGCAATGATTTCTTGATCACACAGGGAATTCATCTTTGCCACGATCCGCGCCGGAACACCCCCACGGGCATGCTCCGTCTCCCTCCGTATCATGTTCAGGAAGCTTGCACGCAGCCACAGCGGAGCCAGGATCAGACGGTTCCAGCTCTTCGGCTCGGAATAACCGGAGAGCATATTGAAGACCGCCGTCGCATCTTCACCGATCGGCTCATGACAGGTCAGGATTCCGCAGTCTGTATACAGCTTTGCCGTCGAATCATTATAATTTCCGGTACCAAGATGCACATAACGACGGATTCCGTCTTCCTCACGCCGCACGACCAGTGTAATCTTACTGTGTGTCTTGAGGCCATGTAGACCATAGATAACATGGCAGCCTGCCTTTTCGAGCATCTTCGCCCAGTTAATATTATTTTCCTCATCAAAGCGTGCCTTCAGCTCGACAAGCACAGAAACCTGCTTGCCGTTCTCCGCCGCCTGTGCGAGTGCTGCGACTATCGGAGAATTGCCGCTGACCCGATACAGCGTCTGCTTGATTGCCAGCACATCCGGATCCGTCGCCGCCTGCTTTACGAACTGGATCACCGGCTCAAAGGTCATATACGGATGATGCAGCAGGATGTCGCCTCTGCGGATCTGCGTAAAAATATCTTCCTCATCGTTCATGCCCGGAACCGGCTGTGGGCGGTACGGCGTATAGCGGTGCGCGTCCATCCCGTCAATCCCGTACAATTTCATCAAAAAGGTCAGATCAAGCGGCCCGTTGATCCGATAAATATCATCCTCTTTTACCGCAAACTCCTGCTTCAGAATTTTCAGAAGCTCCGGCTCCATTTTATCCTCTATCTCCAGACGGATGACCTCTCCCCACTGACGCTTCTTCAGCTGCTTCTGAATCTCCTTGAGCAGATCCGCCGCATCGTCCTCGTCAATCGACAGATCCGCATTCCGCATAATCCGGTACGGGTGCGCACAGACGACATCGTAATTCAAAAACAGCTTGTCAATGTTGCGCTCAATGACTTCTTCAAGCAATGTCACACACTTTTCCCCGTTCGGTCCGTCCGGAAGCCGGATAATCCGCGGCAATACCGACGGTACCTGTACCGTTGCAAATTCAGCTCTGCCCTTTTCGCCCTTTTTGGAAATCAATGCGCCGATATTCAGTGTCTTATTGCGAATCAGCGGAAACGGCCGGGAGGAATCCATCGCCATCGGCGTAAGCACCGGATAGATCGTCTCCTCAAAATACTGATCCGCATAATGCGCCTGCTCTTCTGACATACACTCATGCTCCGTCACGACCTCCACACCGATCTGCTTCAGGGCCGGAAGCAGCGAACGATTGTATGTCGAATACTGTAGGTGTACCAGATCATGTGCCTCTGCACTGATCGCTGTGAGCTGTTCCTCCGGTGTCATGCCTGCGATATCCTTTTTATTATACTTCGCATGCACCATATCCTTCAGAGAGGCCACACGGATCATAAAAAACTCATCCAGATTGGACGATGTGATGCTCAGAAATTTCAGGCGTTCTAAAAGCGGCAGGCTCTTATCCCGCGCCTCATACAGTACTCTACTGTTAAAAGAAAGCCAACTGATTTCCCGGTTTGTAAAATACTCTGGCTTTTCAAAATCGATCACTGCCATCGCTTATGCTCCTCTCGTCAAATGCTTTTTTTCTGTCGGATCGTCGGGTGTACGTTGAACACTTCCTCGAAGAATTCCGCTTTTTCCCGAAAGGTTCCAAATTCCAGCGACAAATCCTCCTGAGATGTCACTGTGATTTTCAGCTCGCGATTTTTTAAGGTCATTGTGACATCCTGACATTTCTGCTTGTGTGTGCGGTCCATCGCATTTGCCAGCCGCAAGATCGCTGTTATCTTTGCAATTGTCAGATATTCCTCCTTCGAAATATCGGCCTCCTGCGTAAACTCCCGATAATACAAAAACGGGCTTGTATTAAACCGGACCGTATAGGCGATCATCTCCCGCTCAGAATGTGACAATCCGATGATCTCTGTCGCCATAATAATATGGAACGCACACTCGGAGACATCCTCCAGACTGATAAATTTTCCACAGTTGTGCAGCACCACCGCGATCTGCAAAAGCAGACGCTCCCGGCTGTCCATCCCGTGAATTTTCTTCATCTTGTCAAATATCTGCAGCGCGTTGCTTTCCAGATTCTTCACATGCGACTGACTGCATTTATACCGTTTGGAAATTGTACGTGCCGCCGCCAGAATATCCTCATCGAAATTATGGCCTTTCTGGATGTAGTGCTTCTTCACACCGTAATGATAAGCCAGACCGTCACTCAGGCTGAAGCCCGGAAGCCAGACGGTGTCCACTCCAAAATTCTCCATCAGCACCTTGCAGAGCACCATCGCAGTCGCTCCCTCTGCAGCTGCATCCTGCGGAAGGGAAAACTCCGCTGCGATTTCCTCCGGACGCATGACTGTGATGCGTTCGTAGAACTTCTGAAAATTGTCCCCGGAAATGGAGGCAAACTTTTTATTTCCCTTCTCCGTCGGGCGAATGACTTCAAGCAGATTTCCGCCTACCACGATCAGATTCCTGATCTGACGGTCCTTCTGAAACAGCTTGTTGAAGCCCGCCAGCTCATGATCGACGATTTCCCGCAGCATTTTTTCAAAATGGAGGCTGTTCTTTTCGAGCGGCGTCAGCTTCTCCCGCGTCGTAATGCTGCCGATCCGGATATTTTGGGTCGTGATCAGCTTATCCTTGTCAAACAGAGATACCTGCATGCTGCTCCCGCCGATATCTACGATCGCCGCCGGGTTCTGAATGATCGATTCAAACTCCGTCGTTACCGACGCGATCGACTGATAATCAATGAATCGCTGCTCGGAATTGCTGAGCACCTCAATCGTAAGGCCGGTCTGTTTCTCAATGTAATCCACAAGTATCAGCATATTGCGGGATTCCCGGAATGCGCTCGTCGCACAGGCCCGGTACGCATTCACCTTGTAGCCGTCCATGATGCGCGCAAAATCACGGAGCACCCGGCAGAGTTCCTCTACATTCCGGCTGCTGATCCGACCCATCGTGTAGGCATCCAGGCCGAGACCAAGCCGCGTACTAATCCAGTCTACCTCCTTCATCACTCTTCTGGAGGTGAATTCAAAAATTTTCATTTCTGTCACTGCGGATCCGATACTGATCGCCGCAAATGTTTTGAGTGCCATGGGCTTCCTCCTGTTCCTGAGGTTGTATAATGCGACGCTTCGCGCAGGCCACAGACCCATTCGCTTCGCGAATTATCCGCTGCTACGCAGCTCCTGTCTGTGGCTGATGGGCGCTTCGCCCATCCCAAAATGCCAATACAGCCTTACGCAAATAAATTTGCTCCAGTCTGCCTTGGCATTTTGCTGCTGCGCTAAGCTTTTCCTAACACATAGTCGACAAACTGCTGTGCGGTACGCCCTGACAATCCGCCGTGGCTCAGCTCCCATTTGTTGGCTTCAAGCAGGAGCTGGTCTTCCGGCATATCGATGCCATTGCGCTCGGCAAGCGTCCGAACGATCTGCTGAAATTCTTTTTTGTCCGGGGATCCGAAGTAAATCGTAACGCCGAACCGTGACACGAGCGAAAGCTTCTCCTGAATCGTGTCATTCGAATGAAGATCGCCATGCAGCTCCTCGTTGTCACGGAAGCTTTCCTTGATCAGATGGCGCCGGTTCGACGTCGCATAGATCAGGATATTGTCCGGCTTCTTCTCCAGTCCGCCCTCGATTACCGCTTTCAGATACTTGTATTCGATCTCAAACTCCTCAAAGGAAAGATCATCCATGTAAATAATAAATTTATAATTGCGGTTCTTAATCTGCGCGATGACCTCATTCAAATCCTGAAACTGATGCTTGTATACCTCGATGATGCGCAGTCCGCGGTCATAGTACCGGTTCAGGATTGCCTTTATGCTCGAAGACTTGCCGGTACCGGCATCGCCAAACAGCAAACAGTTATTCGCACTGCGCCCCTCTACGAACGCCTCTGTATTATCGATCAGCTTCTTTTTCTGAAGCTCATAGCCGACGAGATCCTCCAGCTTTACATGCGCGATATTCGTGATCGGCTCGATCTGCACATCGTCTCCGACATGCGCCACACGGAACGCCTTGTGCAAGCCCAGCTTTCCTACACCGAATTCCTTATAGAACGATACCATATACTCTGTAAATGCCTCGAGCGTCTCTGCATTCGCCAGCTGACCACTCAGCTCACAGATCCGGTCACGGATGCGGCGGTTGAACAGCTTCCCCGTAGATTCTGTACGTGCATAATGCAAAAATTCTTCAAACACTCCGGCCTGCAGCATGCGCTCCAGCTCCGTAAAATCGCAGAATGTCAATGCCGCTTTCAGCC
>ERZ809224.2432-NODE-2432-length-11431-cov-8.970904_pt1 | contig 11431 bp, 11 predicted proteins | sample MGYA00520513_ERZ809224 | MGnify/ENA primary metagenome ERZ809224 (study PRJEB31576, sample SAMEA3212658) | Homo sapiens | biome: human-gut; feature: human gut; material: fecal | place: Sweden | collected 2012 ...
AAGTTTGTTGTTTTGAAATTTACCTCTTGACAAAAGTCACTTCATAACAGGAGTGTGCATGTGGAGAGGGAACTTTTTGTCTGGAATGCTACGCAGAACTGGCGCAGAAGGCAGATCCGGAGATGCCGATGATCATTGAGCACCTGTGCTCCGATGAGGACTATGTGAACAGTGTGGCATATGTCCGGGAGAGACTGAAAGCATATCTCTGATTGTATTTTTTCGGGAGATAGAACTGAAAACGGAGGAAAAGAAGCACGTATGAAAATCATAATCATTGGTGCGGGGCAGGGGCTTGGCAAGGTGCTGAGTAAGATGCTGCGGGTGCGTGGACACGAGGTCGTCAGCGGATTCAGAAACATGAACTCTGATGACTGGACAAAAGAGGCGGGGATCTTAGGCCTGCCGATGGATGTGACAGATCAGGAACAGATGAAGGCGGCTGCAGGTATAGTAAAAGAGCAGATGGGTGAAGTGGATGCCGTGGTCGACGTAGCAGGTGTACTTTTAAATTCTGACCGCGAGCGGAATCTGATGGAGGAGCCTTTAGAGGATGTGCGGCAGCATCTGGAAGTAAATGCGATCGGTGTACTGGCGGCGTTCAGGGCATTTTATCCGGTTATGAAAAAAGGTGGAAAGTTTCTGGCAGTCACGTCAGAAGGTGGAAGCTTTACTTGTGCAGGCAGTCTGTTTCCTGCCTATGGCATTTCCAAAACAGCAGCAAATAAAATCATACAGACGTTGCGGTTTACGGTCGATAACGTGGAGATTCTGGCCGTCCATCCAGGCAGAATGAATACTGTGATGGGCAGGACAACCGCACAGATCGAGGCGGAGGAAGCTGCAGAGGGATTCTGCGGACTGCTGGAAGGAAGTATACCGGTAGACGGGGAAAAGGCGTGGTTTATTGATTATAAGGGCAATGAAATGCCACTGTGACGTATATTTTACAGAAAACATAGGAGGTAAAGGAAAATGGGAATTGGAACAAAGAAGGTCTGCCATATTTCTTTTGTAGTAAAGGATATTGATAAGACCGTAGAAAACTGGGCAGCATTTTTAGGCATTGACATGCCGAGAATCTGGAACATCCCGAAGCCAGAGGAAGCACCGGCACTTACGGATGGAAAGCTGGAAGACTATTCCGATTGTAGAATTTCGGTTATTGAGATGGATAATTTGGTACTGGAGTTCGTGCAGCCGGGCGAGCGTACCAGCCCGTGGAAGACCTGGATGGAAAAAAACGGAGAGGGCTTTCAGCATATGGCATTTGTCGTAGAAGACCGGGAAAAGGCAAAACAGCTCATTAGGAATGAATTTGGTGTAGATGGCTGGTACCATATCGGCTATTATCCGGGCGGAGCATATGCGTTCTATGACACGAAAGAAGCGCTTGCAATGGAAATCAATATTAAGGACAATCAGGACAACCGTGCGATCATCGCGGAGCTTTTGAAGAATTTGAAGTAGTAACTGATGTTCTGGCGGAGTGAATCAAGGGTTGGATATACACGTCGGAGCATGAAATAAATCAAATCATGTCATAAGAAAAGGAGATTAAAACAATGGCAGCACTTGATCCAAAGAGATTTTCACAGGTAGGTTTTATTGTAAAGGACATCGACGAGGCAAGAGAGAACTTTGCAAAGCTGTTTGGCTGTGAGGTTCCGCCTGCAAACCCATGTGGCTCACCGGCAGCAAAGACAGTATATAAGGGAGAACCGGCTCCGGATGCGAAGAGCAAGCTTGCATTTTTTAATCTGGTTCCGGGCGTACAGTTGGAGCTGATCGAGCCGAATGAGGAGATGTCCACATGGAGAGAATATCTGAATGAGAAAGGTGAGGGCATTCATCACATCGCAATCAACGTAGACAATACTGAGGAAGCAGTAAAAGCATGTGAGGCACTTGGTATGAAGGTTGTACAGAGAGGTTTTTATGATGACGAGAGTGGTCAGTACACTTATCTGGACGGCGGTAACATTTTTAAGTGTGTAATTGAGCTTCTGGAGAGCTTCAATAAATAGAACAGAAAGAAAGATACGAAAGGTTGCTTTATGAAGGCGAAGCAGAGCTGTTGCGCATAGATGAGAAATATTCTATGGAGCGGCAGCTCTTTTTATCGTTTTTGCAGCTGAGCCTTGATTGACGCAAGGGTTAAATACATATAAAGCAAATAAAATGTTTGCAGCTGAGTGGGTGCTATGTAAAACGGACATTCGCAATTCGCTTCGCTACTTGCTCATGAACGCAGTCGCTTCGCGTCCTGTCAGTGGGAGCTTTCAACTCCCACTGACATAAGCATCGCCCTTCCCCACCTGCAAAATACACGCACAGATTTCCTCCGCCATCGCCATTACCGTTGCCAGCCTTGCGGTCTGCAGAGAAAGATAGGGCTGACGGCTGTTTGGGCCGGTAATGCCGGTGATGGAGATGTCACCGGCGGGGGCAAGGCGTTTATGGACACCGGCGCCGGGCTGAAGGCCATGCGGACGCAGGGTGAGACAGCCGATACGGCTGTCTGGGCCAAGTGAGGCGTCGATGGCGATGACCGGGCGGTTTGGATGCATACGACGGATTTCTGCGAGGAAGTCTGCAAGGTTCAGAGCATGAACAGGCTGCGCTAAGGTGCCGTAAACAGGCAGCGGGCAGTGGGCGCGCTGCAGCAGGGAACCGGTGAGCGGGCCGAGACTGTCGCCGATCAGGCGGTCCGTGCCGATGCAGAGAATGACCGGCGAAAGTACAGTGGTATCAGACGGCTCGCCAAATGCGCGGGAGGTCAGCTTACGGAGCATGGAGCCGGAGGATTGGGGGCGAAAGCTGTGAAGCAGCTGGGAGAGACAGGCCTCCTGCAGGGGAAGAGCGGTGTCAGTGTCGGAAAGATGAAAATGTTGGGGCATAATAGTTCCTCCATTGTATAGCTGATATTGAAGCCACTCTTGATAAGCTGCGAAGCGGATTGCGAATATCCGCTTGACTCTATTCTATCCAGATTTTTTCTCGCCTATGCAGTGGCAGCCAGCAGAAAAATTTTTCTGGATTTTGTCCATGAATTGCTAAATTCCGCATAGAGTGTATGGTAGAGTATAGGCAAGCCTAAAAAAGGAGTGAGTGGAGTATGGGAAAGGAGAAGGAAACGGCCCTGCCGAAAAACATACGTCAGATCGGAGAAATACGGGGAGCGGAAAAAATCTGCATCGAGGATTATGTGATGACCTGCATTCATAAGAAGGAACCGCAGGAAAAGGATGGCTATCTCGGAATTTTCTATGGAGAACAGCGGAAGGAGGAAGACGGGATATATCTGTTCCTCCGCGGGATTCTGGAAATTCCGGACGGTGAGGAGGAAGCGGTTAAAAAGGAGCTGGAGGAGCAGAAGGAAAAATATTTTCCGGACTGGGACGTTCAGGGCTGCTGTGTGATCGGCCAGTATCCGACTGAACGCATGAAGCTGGCGGAGAAGCTGAATCCCATGTCTATGCAGCTGATCTATCATCTGCAGGAACAGGAGGAAAATCTTTACTGGACGGTGGAGGGCTGCTATAAAAAGCTGCGCGGTTATTTTGTGTTTTATGAGCAGAATCGCAGGATGCAGCAGTATCTGGCAGACGAATTTAAGGAAGACAGGGTTGAAAAAGAGAGCATTCCGGATAAAGCGATCAAAAGCTTTCGCGAAAAAGTACGGATCAAAGGGGAGAAAAGAACGGGCAGCATGCTGAAGCTGGCAAGTTCTTTTTTTGTTGTTGCTGCGCTTGTGATCGGAGCAATTGCAGTGACACGCATGGATGATATCCGGAAAAATCAGGCTGGCAGTTACCAGATGAACACGGAAGAAAATGAGGCCGACCGGATCTATACAAATGCGGACAGCACGGCGGTCGTCCAGGGCGGCAACCGGACCGCATCGGATGGATTTGCGGCGAAGGAGGCAGCTGTTGGAACGGAATCAGAAGATGGATCAGCAGTTCCGGAAGCGGCCGGAGGAAGTGCGGCTGTAGATGGAAACGAAGCTGGCACACCGTCTGTGTCAGCCGGGACGGATGAGGATACAGAAGCCTCGGCGCAGCCTGTATCAGCCGGGGTGGATGAGGGTACAGGAGCCTCGGCGCAGCCTGCATCGTCCGGGGTGGATGAGGGTGCAGGAGCCTCTGCACAGCCTGCATCGTCCGGGACAGGGAACGCGCAGATAGACGGTGCTGCAGCGGATACAAATTTACTCGCAGGGGCTGCCGTAGCATCTGAGCCAGGTCAGGCCGTCGCAGACGGAGGCACAGCAAATCCAGCTACAGCTGCTGCTTCAAATACTGGCGCTTCCGACTCGGCCACCACCGGGGAAGATGCTAGGTTAACGATGGCTGCGTCGGCAGCCGCACAGGGAATCCACGCTTCCTACACAATTCGGATGGGAGATACCCTTGCGGATATCTGTAATCAATATTATGGAAGTCTGGATAAGCTGGAACTGCTTTGCCAGGTAAATCATATTTCAGACGCAAATCTGATTATGCCGGGTCAGAGAATCGTCCTGCCGTAAAACGGACGACGATACACAGGCGGATTCCCGGAGCTCCTCTGTGGCAGGATGCCGCAGGGGAGCTTTTGTGGCGGTTGCGTTTCCTGCCGGATTCTGCTATAGTAATATCCAGTTCCGAAAGGAAACCCGAAAGAAAATCGAGGTAGGACATGAAGAAAAAAAATTGGAAGGATACCCTCGCATGGCTCGGCGAGAAGCTGAGCTTTTTAAAATTAGATGTGGATGAGGACGAGGAGGAAGAGCTGGAGATTGAGGAGCGCGCGTTTGCTCCGGGACGGGAGCTGCCGGAAGGTGATCCGAAGCAGCGGCTGGAGCGCAGCCGCCGTCAGGTCAGACACTGGCGCATCTTTCTGGCATCGCTCATTGTGATCATAGCAGGCAGCTTTTTTCTGTACAATCAGCTGCATGTATTCCGGGATTATGTGATTACAGCTTCGAAGTCTGTTGAGGCAGTCTCCGGAACGAAGTACCTGTCCGTCGGGAAAAAGCTGTATCGCTACAATTCAGACGGAGTTTCCTGTATTTCCCGTACAGGAGATACGGAGTGGAGTGTGACCTACAGCATGCAGGCACCGATTGCGGATATCTGTGACGGTACAATGGTAATCGCGGAGCAGCAGGGGACACAGGTCTATATCGTCAACCGGGATGGGCTGCTCGGTAATTTTGAGACGCAGATTCCGATCCTGAAGGCGCGCGTTTCCAGGCAGGGTGTGGTAGCGCTTGTGCTGCAGGACGATACGGTGACCTGGGTGAATCTGTATCAGGCGGATGGGACGTCTGTGGCGACGGACAAGACGACAGTCGGTGAGAGTGGCTATCCGCTCGATGTCGCGCTTTCTCCGAACGGGCAAAAGATGGCAGTGTCCTATCTGAAGCTGGCGGAGGGCGTTATGACCGACGAGGTCGTATTTTACCATTTCGGTGCGGCCGGAAAGGACAAGACGGACAATATCGTCAGCCGCACGGAGTACACCGATGAAGTGATTCCGCAGATTTATTTTACGGATGACGCACATGCGGTGGCGGTCTCGGACAGCGGATATCATGTGTTTTCCGGGAGCAATGCGCCGGAAGAGAGCACAAGCGTACAGTTTGAAAAAGAGATCATCAGCAGCTTCCATGATGCGGAGCGCATCGGGTTTTTGTTCTTGAATGACGATGGTGATGAGCAGTACCGTATGGAGCTGTATAATTACAGTGGCCGGAAAAAGTCGTCTGCGAAGATTGACGCGAAGTTTGATGAGATCAAGATCGAGAACGGCCAGATCCTGATGTATAATGACAAGAGCTTTGATGTATTTTCAAAATCCGGGCATCAGCGTTTTTCATCTGCCTACGAAAAGGAAGTAGAAGGCTTTTTCTACTTTGGAGAATACCGGAAGTATCTGGTTATCGCAAAGGACAGCTTCGATAAGATCCGGATCGGATAAGCACCGGTCAGAGAGGAGAAAGACATGATTAATCTGTTAGAGGCCGCGGTGGTGGCAGTGATGGTACTGTTCGCGATCGCAGGCTTTCGTAAGGGCTTTGTAAAAAAATTTGCCGCGATGGTATCACTTGCGTTGTCGATCGTACTGGTATCCGCGCTGCTTCCGTATATTACACAGTATCTGAAGGAAAATACGCCGGTTTATACCTTTCTCGTAGAGCAGTGTACCGGAATTATGGAAAAACAGGTGTTGAACAGCCTTACCGGTTCGGGAAGCGGAGCCGGAACGACTTCCGGATCTGCCGCAGATGCCTATGCCGATATGGGGCGGGATGAGATCAGGGCGCTTCTGGAGCAGAACGGCTATGACAGCACGATGCTTGACCAGCTCAGCGATGAACAGCTGGAAGTCTATAAAAATCAATACATACAGCAGTATTTGGACCAGTATCTGTCCGGGTCGTCAGATGGCAGTCAGGACTCACAGGGAAGTACGAAGAGCCTGACCCGGATCGAGCAGACGGAGATCATCGAGAACCTTCCGCTGCCGGAGCAGCTGAAAGATATCCTGCTGGACTACAATAATGATGAGGGCTACAAAGGGCTGGGCGTTTCCAGCTTTCCGGATTATCTGATCAATTTTGTGGCGACGAGCATTCTGAATGTCGTGGCTTATCTGGTATCGATTGTCGTTGTGCAGCTTCTGCTATGGGGGATTATTACCCTGCTGAATCTCATGGCACATATTCCGGTGATCCGCGTCATCAACCGTTTTGCCGGGATGCTGCTCGGACTTGTGCAGGCTTTGCTGCTTTTGTGGGTATTTTTCCTGATTCTCTCCTTGTGCTCCGCGACCCCGATCGGGACGCAGCTTATCGGACTTGTCGAGCAGAGCACTTTCTTAAGCTGGATGTACGATTCGAATCTGTTTTTACAGGTGGCGCTGCGTGCGGGCAGCATATTCATGTAGTTCGTTTTGCACGGGAAAAATCCCTCTTGACAAATCTCACGCCCGGTGCTACACTTTAACACAACAAAGGAACAAACCGATGAGAAAGAGTAGTAAGCATCAGTTGTGAAATCACAGAGAGCTGCAGGTGGTGGGATTGCAGTATGGAGCAGGTTGCTGAATGGACTTTTGAGGGTGGTCTGAAAGGAGCTTTCCAAAGTAGGATACACCGGGAACCGAACCCGTTATCAATCAGGAGTGTATGATAGTACATGCGAAAGTGGACGACGAGTCAAGATGAGTGGTACCGCGATAATAAGATTTTATTACCGTCTCAGATAAGAGATTATCTGTGGCGGTTTTTTTATACTATGAAGCGTGAACATAGTATAGAAGTCCTTTACCGGTGAAGATCCTTTGAAGAACAGATGGAGATCCCAGAAGGGATCAATCAAGACAGGAAAAGGAGAACAAAACTATGAAAAAGAATGTACTGACAAGCGTAACCGTATCACTGGCAGCAGCAGCAATGATTTCAGGCACCGCAATGGCGGCTGAGTACAAGGTAGGTATCATTCAGTTTGTGGATGATGCATCTCTGAATCAGATCGAGCAGAATATCGAAAAGGAGCTGACCGCAAAGTCTGAGGAAGGTGGAAATACCTATGTATTCGATGGATATGTGTACAATGGACAGGCAGATTCCACGACACTGAACCAGATCACGACACAGCTGCTTGATGACGGTGTGGATGTCATCGTTCCGATCGCGACACCGGCGGCGCAGATCGTACAGGCGGCGACGGAGGATAATCAGATTCCGGTTGTATTTTCCGCAGTATCTGACCCGGTAGGCGCAGGACTTGCAGAATCCATGGATGCGCCGGGGGCAAATATTACCGGTACGAGCGATGCATTAAATACAAATGCGATTCTGGATCTGATGTTTGTAGCAAATCCGGATATCAAGAAGGTGGGACTTCTTTACAGTCAGTCTGAGGATTCCTCCAAGAAGCCGATCGAGGATGCAAAGGCGTATCTGGATGAGAAGGGTATTGAATATGTAGAAAAGACCGGCACGAATAATACGGAAGTTACACAGGCTGCGGACGCACTGATTGCTGCAGGTGTGGATGCAGTATTTACACCGACCGACAATACCGTCATGACGGCAGAGCTCGCGATTTATGAGAAATTCATCGACGCAGGCATCCCGCACTACTGTGGCGCGGATTCCTTCGCGCTGAACGGCGCATTCTGCGGCTACGGTGTAGACTACGCAAAGCTTGGCGTAGAGACAGCGGATATGGTCATCGAAGTACTGCAGGGTGCAGATCCGGCGACCACCCCGATCAAGACCTTTGACAATGGAATTGCAACAGTCAACACCGAGACAGCAGAAGCACTTGGCATTGACTACAGCGGATTCGCAGAACTGTGCACCGGAGTCGTAGAGACGGTAACGGCCGAAGAATTTAAGTAAACAGTTTCGAGCAGCAGCCGCAAGGGAAAGCAGTCTGTAGCAAGCATGCTTGCGGAAGACTGGGTTGCCATGCGGGGATGGGCGGAACGCCCATCTTATAAAATCCCAGCCGCAGAAGCGCACTTGCTTCTGCGGCCCTATCTGTCTTTAAAAGGAGTTTGCTATGGGTTCATTATTATCGTTTTCTGTCATCGTGAGCGCCCTGGAGCTTGGCTTCATCTATGCGCTGGTGGCACTGGCTCTGTTTTTGAGCTATTCCATTTTGAATATTGCCGACCTGTCAACGGACGGCTGCTTTACGTTAGGGTGTGCAGTTGGTGCTCAGGTGGCGATCATGGGACATCCGATCCTGGCGCTGTTTGCAGCGATGGCAGCAGGCGTGTGCTCTGGTTACATTATGGCGTTTTTACAGACGAAGCTTGGTGTCGAATCAATCCTTGCGGGAATCATTGTTAATACAGGGCTGTATACTGTGAACCTGGCGGCGATGGGCTTTTCTTCGAATCTGTCTCTGTTTAAATGTGATACGATTTACAGCCTGACCAAAGGAGTGCTTGGCACGACCTGGTACAAGCTGATCGTGTCGGCGTTGATTGTAGTAGTCGTTTGCATCCTGCTGAAATGGTTCCTTGGCACACGGCTTGGCCTTTCCATTCGAGCAACCGGAGATAATGAGGACATGATCCGTGCATCGAGTATCAATCCGGGCTTTACAATTACGGTCGGCCTTTGCATTTCCGGTGCAATGACGGCACTCTCCGGTTGTCTGATCGGACAGTATCAGAAGTCATGTGACATCAATCTCGGCACCGGTATGGTGACGATTGCGCTGGCCAGCCTTGTCATCGGCGAGACGCTGATCGGAAAAAGGACGGTATATCATCGTATGGGAGGAGCCGTATTCGGAAGCTGCCTGTACCGGTTTGCGATTGCGATCGCACTGCGGCTGCACATTCCGGCAGAGTGCCTGAAGCTGGTCTCCGCGATTATCGTAGCGATTGCCATCGCGTCTCCTTACATAAAGAGACAGATTGCGTTCCAGAAAAAGAAGCGTGCAGCGATCGCAGCAGAGAAGGGAGGCAGAGCCTGATGCTGAGACTGAAGAATATCCGGAAAGTATTTAATGAAGGAACCGTGAATGAAAAGGTCGCGCTGGACGGTGTCACCCTCACAGTAGAGGACGGAGAGTTCGCAACGATCGTTGGAAGCAACGGAGCCGGAAAATCTACGTTATTTAACTGTATCGGCGGAAGCTTTTTTGCAGATGAGGGGAGCATTTATCTGGATGACCGCAACATTACCTATGTGCCGGAGCACAAGCGCGCAGTTGAGATCGGGCGGCTCTTTCAGGATCCGATGAAGGGGACTGCGCCGCATATGACGATTGAGGAAAATCTGTCACTTGCTTATCTGCGTGCCGGACAGAAAAAGTCCATATTTTCAAGGCCAAGCAATGCCGACCGGGAAATGTTCCGCGAACGGCTCTCCCTTTTGCATATGGGGCTGGAGGATCGCATGAAGCAGCCGGTAGGACTCCTGTCCGGAGGACAGAGGCAGGCACTGACGCTTCTGATGGCGACACTTGTCCCGCCCAAGATCCTGCTGCTCGATGAGCACACAGCTGCACTTGACCCGGCAACAGCGGATAAGGTTCTTGAGCTGACAAAGAAAATCGTGCAGGAAAACAACCTTGCCTGCCTGATGATTACTCACAACATGCATTCTGCACTGGAGCTCGGCAACCGCACCTTAATGATGGATTCCGGCCGGATCGTGCTGGATATCAAGGGCGAGGAGCGGGATGGCCTGACGGTGGACGGACTGCTGGAGAAGTTCAGCGTCGGTGTCGGAAAAGAGCTGGACAACGACCGGATTCTGTTTTCGAAGGTGGAATAAATAAGAGAGAAGAAACGCATTCAGATCGAACTTCTCGCGGCAAGCTCTCGGACTGTAGTGACTGGCTTTAGGGCATCCGTCCCGGCTTTCAGAAACTGTGCGTGCTCCTTGCGATTGCGCGTGATGTATTCCAGTGTCACATAGTCTGGATCAATGCGGCTGACCAGCTCACGGACACCGAGAGCGACAAAAGGACGGTGCTGGTCTACCTGAAAAATATGAAGGAAGGTCTGGGTGGCCAGCTCGGTCGGATCTGTTTTCGGGATGAGCGGATGCTTCCGGTAATCCTTCATATAGTGGCCGCTTAAGGACTGATTTAAATGGATGCCGCGGATCATCGGAAGCAGCGCTTCATGTTCATCAAGCATCTGATGCAGATATGCGAGGGCATCTGCAGGGGTCTCAAGCTCGTAATTACTGTTCATAAAATGACCGGTATCGAGCATGAGCCCTTTTTTTGCATAATGAACCTGTGCAAGCAGCCGTTCGGTGATTCTGGCATCGAGCATATTCAAACCGGGCCACCAGAGATTTTCCATCAGAAACCAGAACGGATAGTCGTGCCCGTCGAGCAGTTCATTGATAAAGGCAGCTGCGGCATCCACGACCTCTGCGTCCGTATGCTTCATTTCATAAACGAGAGACTCTGCAAAGCCGACCTGTGTCACGTGGAAGACAACGTATTCCGCGTTTATGAGGCGGGCATATTCCAGATCTTTTCGGTAATGTTCGATCAGCATGTCCTTATCCAGATCCATCCAGTCTGTGATGCAGCGCAGATGGACGCCGACAATCATATCCTTTTCAACCAGATGCGCCGGATCCTCGCCAAGCGGCATCAGCTCCAGTCCGGAAAGCCCAAAGGACTGGTAAAAACGGCGCAGGTCTGTAGAATCCGTGTAACGTCCGAGATCATCTGCTTCAAGAGAAAAATTCATGGTGATTTTCATAATGAAATCCTTTCACTTATAATAGGCAACAGGTACGGCGATGGTAATTATATACACACTTTTCCGGAAAAATGCAAGTCTGAAATATTTCCTCCGAGGGAGAAAACGTCACCTTCTTTTATTGCCCTCCCTCAAAAACCATGCTATGATAACAGGGGCAAAAGGTCATGCATTTTATAATCGGAAC
>ERZ809224.2433-NODE-2433-length-11425-cov-7.248021_pt1 | contig 11425 bp, 8 predicted proteins | sample MGYA00520513_ERZ809224 | MGnify/ENA primary metagenome ERZ809224 (study PRJEB31576, sample SAMEA3212658) | Homo sapiens | biome: human-gut; feature: human gut; material: fecal | place: Sweden | collected 2012 ...
CCCTGCACGCCGTCCGTGCCGCTCACAACGAGGATCGCCGCGTCAAGCACCGGGAGCGTGCGCTCCGTTTCGCCGGAAAAGTCCACATGGCCCGGCGTATCGAGAAGGGTTACGGCGCGGTTTTTCCATGTGAGCCGCGCCTGCTTGGAAAAGATCGTGATGCCGCGCTCGCGCTCCTGCGGGTCAGTGTCGAGAAAAGCGTCCGCATGGTCGACGCGGCCCAGACGCCGAAGCGCGCCGGAGGTATAGAGAAGCGCCTCGGAGAGCGTCGTTTTCCCGGCGTCCACGTGCGCAAGAATACCGATGCACAAAGGGGACATTTCCGTATTTGATTTTTCCGCCATACAGCGTTCCCCTTTCTCTTATTTCAGCGTCGTATTATAGCACGAAAGGCAGGATTCTCCAATAGATTTATTATTTCGCAAAATCATTTGAAACGTTTTCTACAAAAACGCTTTTCAAAATTTGACAAAATGACTAAATGGGTGTTTTTTGCAAAATGCTTTTCTGTTTGGATTGACAAAGCAAAATCCGATGACTATAATTATCATCATTCATCCGGCAAGTTTAAACAAGGTTGCAGCAAAGATCAAACCGTGTTAAACCATTACCGGAGCATTACGAAATGGAGGATCCGAAAGTGAAAAAGTATCTGGCACTGCTTCTGGCGCTGGTCATGGTGTTCGCTCTTGCTGCCTGCGGCAGCACGGCCGAAACTCCCGCCGCCACCGAAGCCCCCGCTGCGGAACCCGAGACCCCGGCCGAAGAGCCCGCAGCCGAAGCTGATCCCATGGAAGATCTCATCGCCGCGGCGAAGGCCGAGGGCGAGCTGACCGTCTACGGCTCCTGCGAGGAAGAGTACCTCGCCGCCGCCTGCCAGCATTTCCAGGAACTGTACGGCATCAAGGTCAACTACCAGCGTCTGTCCACCGGTGAGGTGCAGGCGAAGATCGAAGAAGAGAACGGCAATCCCTCCGCCGACGTCTGGTTCGGCGGCACGACCGATCCCTACAACGTTCTCGCCAAGGAAGACCTGCTTGAGCCCTACGCCGCCCAGAACGCCTCCCACCTCATCAGCGACATGTACAAGGACGCTGAGGGCAAGTGGTACGGCATTTACAAGGGCATTCTCGGCTTCATGGTCAACACCGACGAGCTCGAGCGTCTCGGTCTCGAGGCTCCGGCGGACTGGGCCGACCTGCTCAAGCCCGAATACAAAGACCTGATCTGGCTCTCCAACTACAACACCGCCGGCACCGCCAAGCTGGTCGTCAACACGATGATCCAGAAGTACGGCCATGACGAAGGCATCCAGTACCTCGTAGACCTCGACAAGAACATCCAGGTTTATACGAAGTCCGGCTCCGGCCCGTCCAAGAACGTCGGCATCGGTGAGTGCGTCATCGGCATCGGCTTCCTGCATGACGGCATCACCCAGATCGTCGATAACCAGTACGGCAATATCGCCCTTGTGATCCCGTCCAGCGGCACCTCCTTCGAGGTCGGCGCGACCGCCATGTTCAAGGGCGCGAAGCACCCCAACGCTGCGAAGCTGTGGATCGAGTACGCTCTGTCTCCCGAGTGCGTTGAGCTCGCTGCCCAGAACGGCTCTTACCAGTTCCTGGTCATCGACAACGCCACCCAGCCGTCGCAGGCTGCGGAGTTCGGTCTGGATCCCGACAACGTCATGGAATATGACTTTGAGGATGCCAAGAACAACACCGGTACTTACGTCGAGGAAGTCATGGCTGCCCTGAGCAAGAGCGGCGCTAACACCGGCGCGGACCGTTTCAAGACTGAGTAATTATCTCTAATGCCAAGGCGGCGGCTTCTGCCGCCGCCTTGTTCGTAAACCGTCCGATGGATCGACTGTCATTATGAATCCGCACGCCGGATGCGCGCCGGTTCATAATGGCAGCGGGTCTGTTTTTTAAAGAAACCGAAAGAGTCAGGAGGGATTCCGCCTATGGCAAGAACACAGGGCGCGGCGCTGGACCGGAAGAAACTGATGGGTGACCCCATTCTGGTCACGACCATCGTCGTGCTGATCACATTCCTCACGCTTTTCATTCTCTATCCGCTCGCCATACTGCTGGTGGACAGCTTTGTGGGCGACGGCGGGTTCAGCTTCAATGTGTTCAAGCGCATTTTCCAGATGCCCACCTTTACCCACGCCATCACAAACACGCTGAAAGTCGGCTTCCTCGTCGGCATTCTGTCCACGCTGGTCGGTCTGCTGTTTGCGTATGTGGAAGTGTACGTCCGCATGGGCAAATTCACCGGCGGACTTTTCAAGGTAGTATCCATGCTGCCGGTCGTCTCGCCGCCGTTCGTACTCAGCCTTTCGATGATCATGCTCTTCGGCAAGGCCGGTATCATCACCCGCTTCCTGCTGAAGATCTACGATAACAGCGTGTACGGCTTCTGGGGCATCGCCATCGTGCAGACGCTGACGTTCTTCCCGGTGTGTTACATGATGCTCAAGGGACTCTTGAAAAACATTGACCCCTCGCTCGAAGAAGCCGCCCGCGACATGGGCGCTTCGCGCTGGAAGGTGTTCACGAGCGTGACATTCCCGCTGCTGCTGCCGGGTCTCGGCAATGCGTTTCTCGTGACGTTCATCGAGTCCATCGCCGACTTTGCCAACCCCATGATCATCGGCGGCTCCTATGATACGCTCGCAACGACCATCTATCTCCAGATCACCGGCGCTTACGACAAGGCCGGCGCCGCGGCGATGGCGGTGGTGCTCCTCTGCATTACGCTCGCGATGTTCGCCGTGCAGAAGTACTATCTTGAGCGCAAGACCGCCGCCACGCTCACCGGCAAGGCATCCCGCGGCCGTATGCTCATCACCGACCGCAGCGTCCGAGTTCCGCTCACGGTGCTCTGCTCGCTCGTGGCGCTCTTTGTTATCATGATGTACATTTGCGTCCCGATCGGTGCCTGCTTCCCGACGTGGGGCTACAAGTTCTTCCCGCTCACGGGCAAGTGGTTCAAGCTCGTGTTTACGCGCTACCACGGCTTCCAGGCGTTCCGCGACTCGTTTGTTCTCAGCTTGATCTCCGCGCCCATCACGGCGCTTTTGAGCATGATCATCTCGTATCTCGTCGTCAAGCGGAAGTTTAAATCCAAAGGATTCATCGAGGCGGTCTCCATGCTTGCCATGGCGGTGCCGGGCACCGTTCTCGGCGTTGGCTACATACGCGGCTTCTCGGGCGGCCTGTTCCACTCCGGATTCCTGCAGGGGCTTTACGGCACGGGACTCATCCTCATCATCGTCTTTGTCGTCCGCTCTCTGCCGACCGGCACACGAAGCGGTATCTCCGCTCTGCGGCAGATCGACAAGTCCATCGAGGAATCCGCCTACGACATGGGCGCGGACAGCTTCCGGGTGTTTATGACCGTAACGCTGCCGCTCATCAAGGATTCGTTCCTCAGCGGTCTCGTCACCGCGTTCGTCCGCAGCATCACCGCCATTTCCGCCATCATCCTGCTGGTGACGCCGCAGTTTCTGCTCATCACCGTGCAGATCAACGAGTTTGCCGAAAAAGGCTCCTACAGCCTTGCCTGCGCCTTTGCGACGATCCTCATCGTCATCACCTACGGCAGCGTGCTGCTGATGAATCTGGTAACAAAGCACTTCGGCACCAGCAGAAAAATCAAGGAGGGAAAGTAAGCCATGGAAAAAGTGAAAAAAGGCGTGCGTCTCGAACATATCTCCAAGATCTATCAGGACCCCAAGACCGGCAAGGATTTTTACGCCGTCAAGGATAACTCTCTCGTCATCGAGCCGGGCGAATTCGTCACGCTCCTCGGCCCCTCCGGCTGCGGCAAAACGACGACGCTGCGCATGATCGCCGGCTTTGAAAGCCCGGACGAGGGCGAGATCTATCTCGGCGACGAGGCCATCAACGCTCTCACGCCGAATAAGCGCGACACCGCCATGGTGTTCCAGAGCTACGCCCTTCTCCCCCACTACAACGTGTTTGATAACGTTGCCTACGGTCTCAAGCTGCGCCACGTGCCGAAGGAAGAGATCCGCGAGCGCGTGATGAAGATCCTTGATCTCGTAGAGCTCACCGGTATGGAGGGCCGCATGACCAACCAGCTCTCCGGCGGTCAGCAGCAGCGTGTGGCGCTCGCCCGCGCGCTCGTCATCGAGCCGAGCGTTCTGCTCTTCGACGAGCCGCTCTCCAACCTGGACGCCAAGCTGCGCGTCACGATGCGCACCGAAATTCGCCGCATCCAGCAGGAGGTCGGCATCACCGCCATTTACGTCACGCACGACCAGAGCGAGGCTATGGCGCTCTCCGACCGGATCATCATCATGCGCTCCGGTGTTGTGGAACAAATCGGCTCTCCGCAGGAGATCTACTATCACCCCGTCAACGAGTTCGTCGCCGACTTCATCGGCGAGGCGAATTTCCTCAAGGGCAGACTGGAAGCGCTCTCGGACAACCGGGCGCAGCTCAACGTTTCGGGCGATATCTGTCACGCCGCTCCCGTGCCCGGCATGGAGGTCGGCAAGGATTATACGATCGTTCTCCGTCCTGAGGCCGCGTCTCTGGCCGAAGAGGGCGGGCTTCCGTGCGAGGTCGTTCTCTCCTGCTTCATGGGCAGCTACCAGAACTACCATGTCAAGGTCGGCGATACGCTCGTGAAGCTGACCGACCCCAACCCCAAGAACAAGCGCATTTACAAGGTCGGCGAGCGCTGCCATCTGGTCTTTGATCCGGAGAGCGTGCACGTTCTCTGATGCCCCCTATTTTGCCGCACCCCGTCCGCCCAAAGCGGACGGGGTGTTTTTCTGCCGCCGCGAATTGGCAGAACCGCACGGTTCCACGTATGCTGTAAGGGGTGCGCCTCAACATCTTGATCTTGGAGTGTGAACTATGGCAAGCTTTACCAACTTCGCCACGCTTTCCTATAACGGCGGTACAACAAACTCGAATATTGTCACCGGCGAGATTCTCGAAGCTCTCACCGCCGTCAAGACGGCGGTTTCGGCAAACTATTCGGCGGGAGACCGCATCACCTACGCTCTCTCGCTCATGAACACCGGCACAGCGGCCATCACGGACTATACCGTCACCGATAATCTTGGCGGCTATACCGTCGGCGCAAACACCGTCTACCCGCTCGCCTACAACGCCGGAACGGTGCGCTATTATATTAACGGTGTTTTGCAGACAGCGCCGACCGTCACCGCCGGACCGCCGCTCACCGTGACCGGTCTCACGGTCCCCGCGGGTGGCAGCGCCGTCCTCATCTATGAGACGACCGCAACGCCCGTCGCACCGCTCGCAACGGGCAGCTCGATCACGAACACCGCGACCATCACCGGCGGCGGTCTCACAAACCCGATCACCGCGCAGGCGACGGTGGAGACCGCGAACAGCGCCGAGCTCTCCATCAGCAAGGCGCTCTCGCCGACGACCGTTACGGAAAACGGTCAGATCACCTATACGTTCGTCATTTCGAACACCGGCAACACCGAAGCGACGGCGGCGGACAACGTTGTCGTCACCGACACGTTCGCCCCCATTCTCCGCAACATCGCCGTCACCTACAACGGCACGGCATGGACGGAGGGCACAAACTACACCTACAACGCCGCGACCGGCGTTTTCACAACGCTGGCCGGACAGATCACCGTTCCGGCGGCCACGTTCACGCAGAACACAGACGGGACGTTCACTGTAACGCCCGGTACGACCACGCTCGTCATTACCGGCACGGTCTGACCATTCACCGTACAATCGTACAAACGATTCCGTCCCCGGCTTCGGCCGGGGACTCCGCCTGTCAAAAAGCCTCGCAGAGTTTGCGCCCGCAGGTGCAAATAGAGTGTTAATCATTTTCTCCGATGACATGTGCGTCGGAGAAAATACCTCTCGGCTCGCAAACGTGCGAGCGAAGCGAGTGCGCTGCGGCGAGCCGCAGCCCTTTCAAACGAGAGCCCAACGAAGTGGGTCTCGTTTGAGAGCTTGTCAAAAAAAATTTTTTGACAAGCTCTGTCCCCGGCTTCGGCCGGGGACTTTCCTTACCGAAAAAGCACTTCCCGTTCCGGTGTTTCCATGGTATAATAGCCGCAATTTACGCCTTTCGACAAACTGTGCACGTATTGGACGGAGTAAGAGAGACTTATGGAAAAGAAAACCTTTTATCTTACCTGCGAGCGGACATGGGTGTACGACACGCTCATATTCGCCGCCGGTATCCTCGGCTCGTATACCTATATGCTCTGCGGCGGCATTTTCTGCAACGCGCAAACCGGCAACATCGTGCTTCTCGGCATCGCGCTCGGCACGCGGAGCTGGACAAGCGCCCTGTACTATGTTATCCCGATCTCCGCCTATGCGCTCGGCGCGTTCATTTCCGAGCTCATTCCCGACGATGTGAAGCACCGCTTCCATATCCGCTGGGAAACGATCCTCGTCGCGCTCGAGATCGTATTCGTCGCCGTGCTCGGCGCACTGCCGGCATCGACGCCGGTGCAGGTCTTTCAGGTGTCCATCAACTTTATCGCCTCCATGCAATACAACACGTTCCGCAACTCCGAGGGCGTGCCGATGGCCACAACGTTCGCCACCAACCACGTCCGTCAGCTCGGCATCGGTCTTGCCAAGGAGCTGCACCGCCGCCACGGTGACACGTCTCACCGCCGCGTTCTCAAGCGGCATTTTTCCATGGTCCTCTTCTTCCTCGCCGGAACGATCCTCGGCGCGGTAGCGTGCATTTTACTTGGCCGCCGGGCGGTCTGGGTCGCAGCGCTCCCCTACGCCATCGTTTTCGTTGCCTTTCTCCACGCCGACCTCACCTCGGAAAAAGAGTGGCTGGAGCGCGATCCCGCGGGACACTGAGCGGCGGCGCACGTTTCTCTTGCTTTCCGGATCATTTCGCGCTATAATGCGCTAAATCGTAAATACAGGAGAAACATATTATGTCCGGATACCATAAAAACGAAGTTTACGCCCTTCTCAACGATAAGGGCATTCCTTACGAAGCCGTTGAGCATGAAGCGGTATTCACGATGGAGGAGATGGAACGTGCCGGGATCGATGCTCATGGCTGCATCTGCAAAAACCTCTTTCTGCGCGACGCAAAGGGCCGGCAGCATTATCTCGTGACCGTCCCTGATGAGCGGCGGGTCGATCTCAAATGGCTCGCGGCAGCGCTTGGCTCCTCAAAGCTCAGCTTTGCCTCCGCCGAACGGCTCGATACATACCTGAAGCTCCCGCAGGGCAGTGTTTCTCCGCTTGGGATCCTCAACGATGAGAGCCGCTCCGTTATCTTCGCCGCAGATGCCGCGCTTGCGTCACTGCCGGCGATTGGCGTTCACCCGAACGATAATACCGCCACGGTATTTCTTTCCTTTGCCGATCTCCGACGGATCATTGAAGCGCACGGCAACAGCGTCGTTCTCATCGATTTTTCCGTCTGCCCGCCGCAAACGTGATCTTCCGCCCCGCTCCCGGCATGCGCAGTGCCGGAAGCGGGGCTTTTTTCGCCGATGAGATTTCAGCGATTTTTACAACCATTTCTTTCCCTTGTTAAAGAATTTGATGTATATCTTCTCTTGAAAATCCGACCGACGCGCTGTAGAATCTCTCCATAATTTTTTACCGGAAGGAAGCCCGGCATACTGCCCGGCGCTTCTCCCTTTGCGGGGGCCGGAGTTTCGCGGTTCCGCCCCTTTCGGCGGGACCGCGCTCTTTTTTATTCTGCTGCGAAAGGATGGGTTTGGCCATGGCAAAAAAGAGAATCCTCGGAGTGATCGGTTTGGGACACGTAGGCGCGCATGTCGCTTACGCGCTCGCCGTACAGGGTATTGCGGACGAACTGATATTGATCGACAAAAACGAACAGAAGCTCGCAAGCGAAATACAGGATCTGCGCGATGCCGCAGCGTATCTCCCGCACCGCGTCAGCTTTCAGGCCGGGGAGTTTTCCGATCTCGGCGAATGCGACGTGATCGTCAACTGTGTTGGAAAGATCGAGCTTCTCCGCGAATCGCACGACCGTACCACAGAGATGGATTTTACGATCCCGGCGGTGCGCGGCTTTGCCGAAAAAATTAAAAAAAGCGGCTTTAACGGCGTTGTTATCAACATCACCAATCCCTGTGATATTGTAACGCATGAGCTTGCTCTGGGGCTTGGGCTTCCCAAAGGGCGCGTATTCGGCACCGGCACCGGACTGGACACCGCGCGTCTTCTCAGCGCGCTGGCCCGGCAGACCGGCATCGACCACAAATCGATCACATGCTACATGCTCGGCGAGCACGGAAATAAGCAATTTGCCCCATGGTCGTGCGTCAGCTTCCGCGGTATGCCGCTGGACGTCTGGGCAAAAACTGACGAACGGTTCCGGTTTGACCGCGAGGCGCTGCAAAAAGAATCCATCGGCGGCGGATGGGTCACATTCTCCGGAAAATACTGCACCGAATACGGCATTGCGACGACCGCCGCGCGCATGGCGCACATCGTTCTGCACGACGAAAAGGCCATTATGCCTGCCAGCGCGGAGCTTTGCGGAGAATACGGCGAATCCGGACTGTTTGCCGGAGTCCCCTGCGTGCTCGGCGCAAACGGCGTGGAGCAGATCGTCGAGCTGCCGCTCACAGCAGAAGAGCAGGCGCAGTTTCACGCCTGCTGCGACGGCATCCGCGCCAACATGGAGCATTGGAAAAACATCCGCAATATCTGAAAAGAGGAGCTTCGTTATGAACATCACAATCACTAAAAAAGAGAACCCCGGAAAGCTGCCGGAAACGGATGAGCTCGGCTTCGGAAAATACTTTACCGATCATATGTTTCTCATGGACTATTCCGATACCGACGGCTGGCACAATGCGCGCATCGTCCCCTTCGGGCCGGTCAGCATGTCGCCCGCCGCGGGCGTGCTGCACTACGGCGCTGAGGTATTTGAGGGGCTCAAGGCCTACCGCCGTCCGGACGGCGGCGTGCAGCTTTTCCGCCCCTGGGAAAATATGGCGCGTCTGAACCGCTCGTGCGACCGTATCGGTCTGCCGCGGATCAATGAGGAGGACGGGCTGCATGCGATCCGGGAACTGGTGCGCGTAGATGAGCGCTGGGTTCCCTCTGAGCCGGGTACGTCGCTCTATATCCGTCCGTTCCTGTATTCCACGAATCCGACACTCTCTCTGCACGGCGTCTATTCGGCGACGTTTGCCGTCATCCTCTCCCCCTCCGGGAACTATTTCAAAAATGGGCTGAAGCCCGTCCCCATCATGGTGGAGACCGAAGACGTCCGCGCCGTCCGCGGCGGCACTGGTGAGGCGAAATGCGGCGGGAACTACGCCGCTGCCAACCGCGCCGCGGACAAAGCCGCCGAAAAAGGCTATGCGCAGGTTTTGTGGCTCGACGGCGTCGAGCGTAAATACGTGGAAGAGGGCGGCGGTATGAACGTGATGTTCAAGATCAACGGCACCGTTGTAACGCCCATGCTCACGGGCTCCATTCTTCCCGGCATCACGCGCAAATCCTGCATCGAGCTGCTGCGCAGCCAGGGTATTCCCGTGGAGGAGCGGCTCATCAGCGTGGATGAGCTCTTCGCGGCCGCGAAAGCCGGCACGCTGGAGGAAGCATGGTGCGTCGGCACCGCGGCGGTCATCTCCCCGATCGGCGAGCTTGCCTGGAACGGGGAAAAATACGAGATCAACGGCAACAAGATCGGTCCGCTCTCGCAGATGCTCTACGATGAGCTGACCGGCATCCAGAGAGGCACCAAGCCCGATCCCTTCGGCTGGGTCGACCGGGTCTGCTGAGCCGAATATAATATAAAAAGCTCCGCGCAGAAAAATTTCTGCGCGGAGCTTTTTGATGGTCGGAGTGGCGAGACTTGAACTCGCGGCCTCTTGGTCCCGAACCAAGCACGCTACCAACTGCGCTACACCCCGATACCGATATCAGCAAGACAGAATTATATTGTCTTTCGGCGGAATTGTCAAGTATTTTTCGGAAACTCTTTTTCTATTCTTGTAAAAAACTTCAGACTGTTATAGAATGTACGTACATTTTACGCACACTCTGTGCAGGAGCCTTGATGTATGGACAAGAAACTTGAACGGATTCTCCCGCTCGTACAGAAGCCCGCCCGGTACACCGGCGGTGAGTACGGCGAAATTCAGAAAGATAAAAGTGAAGTCGATCTCCGCATGGCGCTCTGCTTCCCGGACACGTATGAGATCGGCATGTCGAACACCGGCATGCGTATTCTCTATCAGGTGCTCAACGACCTTCCCGGCGTATGGTGCGAGCGCGTGTTCGCTCCCTGGTTTGATATGGACCGGCAGATGCGCGAAAAGGGTCTCCCCCTCTACGCGCTCGAAAGCGGCGACCCACTCAGCGAGTTTAACGCGATCGGCTTTTCTCTCGGCTACGAGATGGCGTATACGACCGTTCTCGAAATGCTCGATCTGGCCGGCATTCCGCTGCGCAGCGCCGAGCGCACAAGTCTCACGCCGCTCGTATTCGCGGGCGGCAGCGTATGCTGCAACAGTGAGCCGATGGCGGACTTTTTCGATCTTATGATCATCGGCGAGGGCGAGAGCGTGGACGGCGAAGTTTTGCAGCTTCTGCGCGAGGCGAAAGCCGCCGGTTGGAGCAAGGCGGAATTTCTCCGCCGCGCCGCGCTCATCGGCGGCGTGTACGTCCCTTCCCTCTATACGCCGGAGTATAACGGCGACGGCACGCTCAAGGCCATGCACGCCGCGCCGGGTGCGCCCGAGCGCATTACGAAGCGCATTGTTACGGACTTTGAAAACAGCTGCTTCCCCGTGGACGCGATCGTCCCCTCCACGGAGATCGTGCACGACCGCGTCGGTCTTGAGCTCTTCCGCGGCTGCATCCGCGGCTGCCGGTTCTGTCAGGCCGGACACATTTACCGCCCGGTGCGCAGCCGCAGCGTGGAAAAATGCATGGAGTACGGCAAGGAATCTCTCGCCTTCTCCGGCTATCACGAGATCACGCTCCTCTCGCTCAGCACGAGCGACTACCGCGGGCTGAACGAGCTTTGCGACGGACTGATGGACTACTGCGAAAACCGCGGCATTGGTCTCTCGCTCCCCTCGCTGCGCGCGGACAACTTCTCCATGGACATCATGCAGCGCGTTCAGAAGGTGCGCAAATCTGGTCTCACCTTTGCGCCCGAGGCCGGTACACAGCGCCTGCGCGACGTTATCAACAAGAATGTTACAGAGGAAGACCTTCTCCGCTCGTGCGCCGTGGCGTTTCAGGGCGGTTGGAACAGCGTGAAGCTCTATTTCATGCTCGGTCTGCCGACGGAGACGGACGAGGATGTGCTCGGCATCGCCGAGCTTGCCGACCGCGTTGTGCATTGCTGGCGGGAAAACTCGCCCAACCGCAGCCACGGGCTGCGCGTGACGGTGAGCACGTCC
>ERZ809224.2439-NODE-2439-length-11411-cov-9.314459_pt1 | contig 11411 bp, 8 predicted proteins | sample MGYA00520513_ERZ809224 | MGnify/ENA primary metagenome ERZ809224 (study PRJEB31576, sample SAMEA3212658) | Homo sapiens | biome: human-gut; feature: human gut; material: fecal | place: Sweden | collected 2012 ...
GGCAAATTATGTAATTATCCTCAATAAGACTCTTATACCCTTCCGAATGTTTAAACCAGTCAATTTAACAACTCTTTTTTATGATTCTTTAACATTGGATTGCGGTCTTTTGCCTTAAGGATTTTTTTCAAAAATCAGTACTGTTCTGGCGGGAATATACACCCGGATATAATGCTTTCCTTCTGCCGGATAACTGAAAAAATCCGTCTCTTCCCGGATATTACCGAAACCGCCGAATTCTTCCCGGTCGCTGTTCAGTGCGATGTGATACTTTCCCGGAGGGCACGGAATCGGATAATCCGTGTAAGAATGTGCCGGGCTAAGATTGGCCACGAAAAGACGATCTTTCCGGAAATAAGCCGTCGTCTGATCTATACGGTGTTCCCAAAGCAGGGTAGGGGAATCTTCCAGGATATGGTTTCCGGAAATGTATTGTATTAAAGCGCGGTCGAAATTCTGGAGAAACCGGTATTTGAGATCCGGGTTATCAGCAAGGTCCCAGCGCCGTAAAGCGTGGTCATATGACCATTGGTTGCCGGCCCGCGGGAAATCGATCCATTCCGGATGCCCGAACTCATTTCCCATGAAATTAAGATATCCGCCGTTTGCCAGCGTTACGGTAAGAAAACGGATAATTTTATGTAGCGCGATACCCCTGTCGATGATGAGGCTGGGTGTAGAAACCGACATAAAAGAATAGATCTCCTTATCTACCAGCCGGAACATCAGGGTTTTATCTCCAACCATGGCCTGATCATGGCTTTCGGCATAACTGACCGTACTTTCCTCTTTTCGTTTGTCGGACAGGCGGAAATAGATTTCCCCGACATCCCATTTTTCGTCCGGGGATTCTTTAATAAGTTTTTGCCAGAAATTCGCGATGCCCATAGCCATGCGGTAATCGAACCCGATACCGCCCTTTTCAACCGGAAAAGCAAGTCCCGGCATGCCGCTTACATCTTCCGCGATAGAAAAGGAAGAAGGATTGATTTCCTGCCTTAATTTATTAGCTAAGGTAAGGTAAGTAATGGCGTCCTCATCCACATTATCATCAAAATATTGACTATAGCCGGTGAAATCCACGCCTATTCCATGATCTTTATAACACATACTGGTTACCCCGTCAAACCTTAATCCGTCGAACCTGAATTCCTCCATCCAGTATTTAATATTGGACAGGAGAAAAGTGATGGTTTCGGGTTTTCCATAATTGAAAAGCCGTGAATCCCAGACAGGATGCTTTCCTTTTTCTCCGGGAAAGAAATAGAGGTCATCACTGCCGTCGATATAGCCCGGCCCTTCTTTTTCATTGGATACGGCATGCGAATGGACGATATCAAGAATGACGGCAATCCCCATTCCATGAGCCTGATCAATAAGAAGTTTAAGATCTTCAGGAGTACCGAAACGGGAAGAAGGAGCAAAAAAACTGGATACCTGATAACCGAAAGATCCGTAATAAGGATGTTCCTGTACAGCCATAAACTGTATGGCGTTATAACCCAAATTCTTAATGCGAGGTAGAATATCTTCCCGGAAAGCATTATAAGTGGATACCTCAGGTTTTTCCGACGACATCCCCACATGGGCTTCGTAAATGAAATAATGAGACTTTTTTTCCGGTTGTCCGAATCGCCACCGGTAAGTTATTTCCGGATCCCAGACCTGTGTCGAAAAGACTTTCGTATCATCATCCTGTACCACACGGGTAGCATAAGCCGGGATTCTTTCCCCGCCGCCACCTTCCCATAAGATCCAGAGCTTATAAAGCATTCCGTGCTTTAAAACCGTTCCGGGAATTATAATTTCCCAGTCCCCTTGTCCAACGGACCGTAATTCATATTTTTCCTCGATCTGCCATGCGGAAAAATCGCCGTAAATAAAAATACGCTTTGCATGCGGCGCTTTCTCCCTTAAGATCCATGAGCCGTTTTCCTTATGCAAACCGTAATACAAATGATTATTGATACAATCTTTCAGGGAATGTTTTCCATCCGTAAACTCTAATTCCCGGAGAATAGCCTTACGTCTTCTCTTTTCCAGAACAGAGGCATAAGGTTTAAGATAAGGATCGATCGCAATCAGAGGAGACTTATCCATTTATTTTTTGGAACAAAAATAATAATAAATCAGCTTTGAGCAAAATACGTTATCCTTATCCTAAACCTTTAATATGATCACGTTCAAAATAGTTTATATATTGAATTTTAGTCCGATAAAATATGTTCTGGGCATGCTGGGACCATAAACATAACCGGCGTCACGATCTTCCCCTTTATCGAAATCATCCTGGTAACTGTTCAATATATTTTTCACCCCCGCATTGAGTTGTAATGTGGTCCTTTCCTTTAAATTAAAGGTATAAGCTATTTTTGCTCCCAGATCAAAGAAGGGATTCGTTATTTTTTCAGTATCTTTCGGTATGGCACCCGCGAAATGTTGCACCAGCATTTTTCCGGTATAAACTCCGGTCAGGGCTATATCCAGCGATTTAACGGGAGTATAGATCGCCGTGATATATCCGTAGGTATCCGGGGAACGGAACATTTTACGTTGCGGCTGCACATCTTCACTCCATTGTTCGGGTTCTTTATACCTGCTTAATTGCCAGGTGAAACCGAGATTAAATTGCAGGTCCCGGAACGGAATAATATTGCCTTCCAGGTTGACACCGGCTACGGTTGCACCCGCTCCGTTTCTTCTTTCGATCAATAGATTACCTCCGTCGTCATGTCCCATTTCCTCCAGTACGAAAACATTATTCAGGTTGGTATAAAAGCCTTCCGCTAAAAAGAGGAGAGACGTTTTTCCGACGGTTTTGCTGAATTCAACGGAAAGTAAAGCGCTATGGGATTTCTCAGGTTTAAGGTTCTCCGCCAGTCGGATCAGAGATACTCCGCCTCCGACGGCAGTCACGTGAAGATCTTCGTCAAACGCCTGCGGGCCGCGGTAACCGCTGGCATAACTGGCACGCAGGTTTAACCAGCCGATGGGAGCATACCGTACACTGACCCTTGGACTTACAATAAGGTTGTCGATAAGGTTATGTTTATCCATCCTGGCGCCGATCAGGAAAGTGGCTCTCCGGTTACTCCATTCGTTTTGGGCGAAGAGGGAATAAATGTGGACCGTTTGGTCGATTACCCTGTCGTAACCCAACATTTCATCTTTTAAAGAGTTATAGGAATATTCGGTTCCCGCAATAAAAGTAGCCGGCATAAAAAGGAATTTCTTCATTTTGAGCGTATATTGTACACCGGATACACTGGAAAGATCCGTGGTATTTCCGTATGCATTCGGATCTTTCCCCGCTCCGTAATAGCTTTGGCGGGCGATATGTTGAAGGGAAGAAAATACCTGGATGGCATGTTTGCCTCCTTTGAGGAAAATGTCGTATTTCAATCCGCCGGAATGGATGTTATGATCCGTTTGCTCGGCAATATCGGCTTCGTGCGGAGGGAGTTTAAAATTATTGCCGCCACGTCTGAATTCGTCAATGGTGTGATATTCCGCGGTTAATTTACTGATATTGTTTATCCGGTAATATCCTCTGAAGCCCACACTTTTACTGTTTAGTGTTCCGATTTCGGAAAATCCGTCCCCGTTATCGTCGTAATGTCCCCGTTGGCGTGCCGCAGCGAAAAGGGTTACGCCGGCCCTGCTGTTATTGGATACGACCGATGCATTGATATTCAAGCTGTTTTCCGGTGTTATCCCTTTGATAAGGCTGAATGTATTGCTTACGGTAAGAGAATTTTTCAAAGGTTCCCGGGTGATGATATTTACCGTTCCCGCCACAGCATTGGATCCGAAGAGTGCGGATCCTCCTCCGCGAACGATCTCCACACGTTCGATCATGTTGACCGGAATATGTTCCAGTCCGTAAACACCGGCAAGCGCGCTGGTGATGGCCCTGCTGTCTATCAATACCTGTGTGTACGGTCCTTCCAGCCCGTTTATCCGTAATTGGTTAAATCCGCAATTCTGGCAATTATTTTCAACCCTTAATCCCGGCTGGTAATTAAGACCGTCGGCCAGGCAGGAGGAGTTGGTATTTTCAAAACTTTTAGGGGTAATAACATTCACGATGCTGACGGCTTCTTTACGGTTAGTCTCGTTCTTATTGGCCGAGATCACCACATGATCGAGAAGTACCGCGTCTTCTTCCAGTTCGAAATTTAGTTCTATCGTTTTTCCTTTTTCGAGTGTTACTTCTTTTTCTGAAGATTTATAACCCACAGATGTGGCCACGACAGTGTAGGTTCCTACGGGAAGATTATTCATACTGTAATGTCCGGTGGCGTCCGTAATAGTACCTAAAACAGTTCCTTTGATTCCGATGGTAATGTATGGAAGGTGTTCGCCGGTCTGGCTTTCTAATACGTGTCCTACGAGATTGGCATCACTATTTGATTTTTGAGAGAAAGATTGCAAAATACCGAACAATATGATAGTAATAATGAGAATTTTTTTCATTGGTTTTGTTTATTGGTTAATAAAGGCTTCCTGTTACAGTTGTAAAATCAGATTACTTTTTATGTAATCATAAAGAATTGATCGATCTTTCCGGGGAAGGAGGCCCTCTGAAATGCAGGAGAACATGATAGTTATCTTTTTCTTCTAGACATTCCGGAATAAGAATTTTATACAGGACAGGGAATAATAATCCCGGTATATCTACAGGATGCAACAGGTAAAAAAAGTTGGAAACCTTAATATCCAATACCGAAAATTCCCGAAGCGTATGCGTGTGTGGTATTTCCGGATTATCGGAATAGGGGTGCGTATGTGCAATTATCTGATTATTAACAATATGTATATGCGTAAGGGTTGTCGCCCTGTACTGGAATCCTATGAAAAGGCAAAGTAAAAGTAATATCTTGATCCGGTAAGTATTTTTAGAAAAGGCCATCTTTGGATTCCATAAAATTGGAATGCAAAGTTATTTTTTATTCCGGAACGACCGGATAACCATAAATAAGGAGTTTGCTGTGATGAAATCCTCACATATGGGGAGAACGCGGATCTTTGCCGATCCCAATTTCCTAATATTACCGTTTTACAAATTTGGCGGTGTAGTTACTCCCGTCGGCATGAGATACCGTGAGCAGATAAATACCGGGAGCCAGGCCGGATATGTCGGTTTTCGTGGTATTGCTTTCGGGGAAGAATTGTCTGTATCGGCGGCCATAAATATCGTAAATGGAAAATGTATACTTATCTGTATGAATATCGTCTATTGAAATAAGAAGATGATCTGAAGCCGGATTTGGGAAAAGATTGACCGTAAACGCCGGGGTATTGCTTTCCGCTACATCTGTGGTAATAATATCAAAGGCATAGTTATAAATCAGGCCGAAATTCAATTTGGCTATTTCAGTAATGTAAGCCATATTACTGAATTCGGTTTTATCCATAGGAGTGTGGTAATACGGGGTAAACTCATGTTCCATAAAGTAAAGCGCTTTGTATCCTCGTTTGGCATACTCCCAACTATCACTCCTTTCGTTAAATCTGGATATTTCGGTATCGGGGAAATAAGGCGTCATAGAAGTGTAAGTCCGGCAGATCTCCAATGCTGTTTCGATGAAACTCCAGGCATTATCGTAATGGAGAAAATCCACATACCATACACCTTGTTCCGGCTGGTAGGAAACCATATCGTTATTGATCATCAGCAATATCTCTTCTTCCTGTTCATAACGTTTTTGAGCATCATAAGCGGCTCCTAACAGACCAAGTTCTTCCCCGTCATAAGCCATAAAACAAAGGTCCATTTTAGGTGTGAGCTCAAAATGGTGAATCAGGCGCGCGATCTCCAGCATCACGGCGATTCCCGAAGCGTTATCATCGGCGCCCGCGGTTCCTTCTTCCAGCATCCATGAAATCTCTTCATTAAAACTGATCGCATCCAGATGCGCCCCGATGATCATGGTTGTTTCCCGGTTTTCATTTCCCGGAAGAATTCCTTTCACATTATACATCCACCCCTGGAAAGGTTCGTCAAACCAGGGATTGATTTCTACGTAAAAAGAATCTATCCCGGCATTATCAATACCGTATTGTTTCAACCGGTTAATGATATATCCGGCCACATCCTTATTCCCTCTGGGAGCGTAACGGCTTTCGAATGCTTCCATATCCGACATTGTTTTTTCCAGGGAATCGGGGTTGATGCGGGTAATGATCTCACTGAAAGAAACAGCTTGGGCTGTTACTCCCGTAATAGTAAACACCAGGATAATAATGATAAAATTGATTCTTTTCATCGGGTTAACTTATTTAATGTGAAACAATAAATCCGGAAAAATGATCAATGTATTTTTCCGGATTATAATGGTGAGCCATATCGTTTGATAAATCTCTGATCACTGTTTCGTTACAATAACCAGAATTCTCTGAGGCTAGAATACCTGTGTTATTGGTTCATGAGCTGGAAGATCTCCATTTCCAGCTGTTCTTTCCTGAGTCCTTTTTCCAGGTAACAATCAGCCTTGATCCAGCTTCTTTCTTCATCCGAATCCAGTCCGAACATCATTCCCGTATCGGAAGTAACGGCACTAAGGATAATGACAGGTACTTCCGGATATTTTTTCTTCAATTTATAACCCAGGATGAATCCGCTGTCGCGGTTATCCATCATAAGGTCGAATATCGCAATATCGGGACGGGTATCGTTAATGAAATCTTCAGCCTCTCTCTGGGTTTCGGCGGATACAACACTGAATCCCATATTTTGCAGTAATTGAGAAAGTTCCGTTAAACTATCAATGTCATCATCTGCGATTAAGGCTGTTTTGTTTTTGAAAGTTTCCATAAATATATATTTATATTATTCTTTAGCTTTTGTTTAAATGTTATACCTGCTTCTTATGTTCTAAACCGGCTGAATTACAGGTATTTGTCCTAAATATAGATTAGAGTAATACATCCCTTTCCATGTAATGGGTATGGAGAAGATGGTGGCTCTTGTGCCCCAGCGGTTTGCCCAGGAATTTATCGTATAGTTCGATAATTTCCGGATTCTTGTGGGAAACTTTGATCGTTTCACGTTCATCGATGTCGTACAAACTCTTCATACGGGCTGCAATGACCTCTTCATCGGCGCCGATCCTCTGTCCTCCTCCGGCAATACATCCGCCGGGACAGGTCATGACTTCTATAAAATGGATATCGTTCCTGCCGTTTCTGATCTCTTCAAGAAGGGCGGCGGCATTGGATAATCCGCTTACCACGGCCACACCTACTTCCAGGTCACCGATCTTGATCTTCGCTTCTTTCCTTCCTTCAAAACCTCTTACGGCTCCAATCCTGAAATCTACTAATTCTTCTCCGGTAAGCATTTTATAGGCGGTTCTTAAAGCAGCTTCCATTACACCTCCCGTAGCACCGAATATCTTTCCGGCCGAACTTCTTACCCCGAGAGGAGAATCCGTTAATTCCGGCTCAATATTATTCAGGTCGATACCGTAAAGCCTGATCATTTCGATAAGTTCGCGGGTAGTCAATACGATATCTACATCCGGAACTCCGTTCTGATTCATGGTAGGCCGCTGTGATTCGAATTTTTTTGCCGTACACGGCATGATGGAAACAGAAACAATATTTTCGGGTTTGAGGTCCATTTTTTCGGCGAAATAACTTTTAATGACGGCTCCGGTCATTTGTTGGGGAGATTTGCAGGTCGAAAGATTTTCAAGGAAATCCGGTGCAAATTCTTCGGCGTATTTGATCCATCCGGGGCAACAGCTGGTGAACATCGGCATTTTTCCGCCGTTGGATATCCTGTCGATCAGTTCCGATGCTTCTTCCATAATGGTAAGGTCGGCTCCGAAAGTCGTATCGAATACAAAGTTAAATCCCATTTTACGCAAAGCGGCATTCATAACTCCGTTGAGGTCTTTTCCGGGAGGCATGCCGAAAGCTTCGGCTATGGATACGGAGATCGAAGGCGCATATTGTACCACAACGGTTTTTTCATGGTGATGCAATGCTTCCCTTACGACGCTGACATTATTTCTTTCTGTTAAGGCTCCTGTAGGACATGCCATGATACATTGTCCGCAGTTTACACAGCTGGAAGTGTTCAGCGGTCTCTGTAAAGTAGTTCCTATGAGGGTTTTGCTTCCCCTGTTGATATAATCGATACAGGCTACGTCAATCACTTCTTCACAAACCCGTACACAACGTCCGCAAAGGATACATTTTTCAGGATCACGGACAATACTAGGTCCGGAATGGTCAAGTTTGAAACTGTTCTTTTTTCCGCGGATCCGGCGTTCGATAACCAGATATTCTTTGGCAAGCTTTTGCAGTTCGCAATTGCCGTTGCGGAGACAATACAGGCAATCGTCGGGATGATTGGACAATAATAATTCGATGATGGTTTTACGTGCTTCCGTCACCCTGGCAGAATGGGTAAGGATCTGCATACCGTCGTTTACCGGGTAGGAGCAGGCGGTTACCAGCTTGGGGCTTCCCACAAGTTCCACCACACAAATCCGGCACGCACCGGTCGGGATAAAATCCTTCATATAACATAAAGTAGGGATTTTTATTCCGTTTCTGTTGAGCGCGTTCAATATGGTTTCGCCTTCAAAGGCTTCTATTTTTTTACCGTTAACTTCAATTTGAATACTCATAACTGTTTTTTTTAAATCATTTCAATGGCGTTAAAATTACATGATTCTTTGCAGCTTCCGCAACCTATACATTTATCGTCGATAATGTAGTGAGGAGATTTTTTAGAACCGATAATGGCATTGGTCGGACATTTTCTCGCACATAAAGTACATCCGGTACAAAGATCAGGTAATATTTTGTATTTCCTTAACTCTTTACAGGTTCCGGTCGGACACGTCCTTTCGAAGATATGGGCTTCGTATTCGTCCCTGAACCATTTCAGGGTACTGAGTACGGGATTTGGTGCCGACTGGCCCAGTCCGCAAAGTGAAGTCTCTTTGATCACTTTTCCGAGTTTCTCGAGTTGCATAACTCCTTTCATTCGTTCGAGAGCCGAATTAGGTCCGTTGTGAATGGGTTTGGTAGTGATGCTTTCGAGGATTTCGAGCATACGTCTTGTCCCTTCGCGGCAGGGAATACATTTCCCGCAGCTTTCACGCTGGATAAAATCCATGAAAAATTTAGCCACATCAACCATACAATTATCTTCGTCCATCACGACCAATCCTCCGGATCCCATCATGGCGCCTACTTTTAGCAGGGATTCATAATCGATCTGGATATCCAGGTTCTGTTCCGTGATACATCCGCCTGACGGTCCTCCGATCTGTACGGCTTTAAATTTCTTCCCGTTGGCAATCCCGTCGGCAATATCGAAAATGATCTGGCGCACGGTAGTCCCCATGGGGATTTCCACCAAACCGGTATTTTTGATTTTTCCTGATAGGGCGAATACTTTGGTCCCTTTACTGCTGTCGGTTCCTACCGAGCTGAACCATTCCCATCCGTTGGTCATGATTTCGGGCACATTGGCAAAAGTTTCCACATTGTTGATGACGGTCGGTTTGCCGAATAATCCGCTCACCGGCGGGAAAGGAGGTCTCGGACGAGGCATTCCCCTCTGGCCTTCTATACTGTTGATTAATGCTGTTTCTTCTCCGCATACAAATGCGCCGGCACCCATTTTGATCTTTAATTCAAAATTAAATCCTGTGCCGAAAATATTTTCTCCCAATAAACCGTATTTCTTGGCATCGCTGATCGCGATCTCAAGACGTTTGATAGCGAGCGGGTATTCTGCCCGGATATAAATATAACCTACTGACGCACCGATGGCATAAGCCGCTACGGTCATTCCTTCCAGCAAACGGTGCGGGTCGCCTTCGATCACCGCGCGGTCCATGAAAGCGCCGGGATCACCCTCGTCTGCGTTACATATAATATATTTTTGTTCGCTTTGTTGTTGCTGTGCGATCTTCCATTTCCTTCCGGTAAGGAATCCGCCGCCGCCACGGCCGCGCAAACCGCTCTTTTCAATCAGATCGCATACTTCCGCCCCGTTCATTTCCCGCATGGATTTGAGCAGGGTTTGATATCCGCCGAAAGAAATATATTCTTCAATACTTTCCGGGTTGATAAGACCGCAATTTTTTAAAACGATCCTTTTTTGGCGGGCAAAGAAAGGATGTTCGAAAAAGTTGTTTACATTATCCCATGGCTGATTCCCGCCAATCTGGAATTGGCCGAGTGTTTCCTGGCTTTTCGCATCCATGGCGAAAGCGGCATCCAGTACTTCATCCGCTTTTTCTTTGGTTACATTTTTAAACGACACCCTGTTTTTGCCGGGGAGCTGTACGTCCACGATAGGTTCAGCGGTACATAAACCGATACAGCCTACTTCCATTACATCGGCGGCAATTTTATTCCTTGTCAGGTAATCTTTAATAGCTATGATAGTATCACCGGCACCGGCGCCTAAACCACAGGTTCCGGCGCCTACATATATGATAGGTTGATCGATAATTTCTCTTTTAATGATACTGAGTTCTTTTTGGTTTTCAGCATTATCCGACCCCTGGCCTCTTAAAATACCCAGGAGCATTTCTGTTCTTTTTTCTGTATTAATACCGGCCATATTATTCTTTATTTCTGTATGATTCAACAATTTCATTAATGCTTTCGGGGGTAACGTTAGCATGGAAAGTCCCGTTAATGTTGATAACGGGTGCCAGACCGCATGCCCCGATACAAGCCACGATCTCAATACTGAAAAGGCCGTCCCGGGTAGTTTGCCCTGCTTTTACTTTCAGTATATTTTCAAGTTCCTGTAAAACGGTGAGCGAACCGAGCACATGGCACGCTGTACCCCGGCAAACCTGGATATGATATTTACCGGTAGGTTCGAAACGGAACTGGTTGTAAAAAGTAGCCACACCATAGATTTTACTGGTGGGTATTCCCAGTTTCTGTCCTGTTTTAACAATAGCATCCTGGGAAAGGTATCCCTCGGATTCCTGGATTTCCTGTAAGACTCCGATAAGAGCATCCCTGCCCCGGTCTCCGTATTTTTCTAAAATCGTGTCAATTGATGTTTTCATATTGTGATTATGATTTATTAAGGTCTTTATTGTCAATTGTATGCCTAAACATTAACGTTTTTTATCCGCTCTTATTCTATCTTGGGAATGTCCAAAATAGAATAGGACAACATTACTTGCAAAAATGGAAATTTAAGAAAAATAATAAAAGATGAAAGGAAAGCTGTCGATGACTCCTGAGTCCGGATTATTCTGAGATATCTGACCGGTGCTTATGTACGGGAATCTTACCTAAGATAAAGTCTTCCAATTTCTTCGGCTCTTGTCAGGCCGTCATAACGACACGTGAATTCAACGCCCGTTATTACTAAATCAGGTTTTTCATTCTTCATTTTGCCCCCTTTTTCCTTT
>ERZ809224.2441-NODE-2441-length-11400-cov-4.879242_pt1 | contig 11400 bp, 9 predicted proteins | sample MGYA00520513_ERZ809224 | MGnify/ENA primary metagenome ERZ809224 (study PRJEB31576, sample SAMEA3212658) | Homo sapiens | biome: human-gut; feature: human gut; material: fecal | place: Sweden | collected 2012 ...
CTTTGAAAATAAAAATATTTGTGAATCTTTTTTCTGACAGCAGTGCTATAATTGCACCGTAACAAAGAAGAGGTTATTTAAAAAGAATAACCGTAAAAAATACTTATCAGACCTGATAAAGTAGGGCCTCTAAGCATCAGACATTTTGGAGGAAAAGACAAATGAATACTTTAAGTGCTGAAAAAAGAGATATGCAGATCAAGGCAAAAAAGCTTAGAAGGGAAGGATTTGTTACAGGCAATGTGTTCGGTAAGAACATGGAAGGCTCCATGCCGCTGAAAATCGAGAAAAAAGAGGCAGAAAGAATCTTAAGAACCTGTAATAAGGGAAGTCAGTTAATTCTCACTGTTGAAGGACAGAAAATGCCAGTCTTATTAAAAGAGATTGACTACAATGCAATGAAACATGAGATTGTAGAAATGGATTTCCAGGCATTAGTAAAAGGTGAAAAAGTACATTCTGTAGCAGAAGTTGTACTCTTAAATCATGAGAAAGTAAAATCTGGTGTCGTAGAATTATTATTAGAGGAAATCAGTTATGAAGCATTACCAGAAAATCTGATTGAAAAAGTTGAAATCGATTTAGATGGTAAGACAGCAGGTGATACTATCAGAGTAAAAGATTTACCAATCGCAACTGCAGAAGGTATCCATCTGAAGACGAATCCGGAGGAGACAGTTGTACAGGTAACAGAAGTACACAATGCTCCAGAGGAAGAAGAGACTGAGGAAGCTGCTGAAGAATAAGCGGTGTAGCTTGTAGATAATAAGATATAAAAGGCTCCAGTATATTATATATACTGGAGCCTTTTATATATGTAGGTTATGAGCTGCACCTGATTTTTACTAATTAATTCAACTAATTAATTCAACTAAATCCAGTCACTGTCAGCCCACGAAGAGAAACGATAGCCTATCGTTTCTCTTCGTGGGTGTCTGTTGGTTAATGAATCAAATCATAGTATACCTTGCCGTTTTGTTTAGATTTGCTTATCATTTCCTGTCGTTCCATATAAGGCAGTAGCGAATCCAAAAACTGATTTGGATTAGTGACTCCGATTCGCTGTTTACTAAATGGCTGGCTGGCGGTTAAGTCTTTTACACAATCAGCAAGTTCCTTTTTTGTCATTTTCCCATTGCGTTTTAATTCTTTTTTTATCCGGCTGATTCCCTTAGAGGTCAGGAGATTGTTTAAGTCCTGATTCTGGTGCATGGAACGCCACAATCCCCAGCCGTAGATTAACATGGTGGCTACGGCAAAGAGCAGGATATAGGGGAGATAATGTATCAGATTTTTCAGTAATTCCATGGGTGCTCCCTTCTTATCTTAATTTTTTATGTGATTTTTGTTAGCGATTCTATTTGTAGTTTATATCTTTTTTATTTTAATTTTTCTGAATAAGTAATTAAATGATGGTCTTTCAAAATTTCGAGAAATTTAATAAGGCGGGAGAGTGATTTTTCCATTTTAGGGAAATGAGCATCGAGTTCCTGGGAGAGTGTGTGAATGTCTTTTTTATCATCAATAATGTTCCAGACGAAGCTGCCGTAATCGTCAAGGTCGATAGAACTTACTTTTGGACGGTGGAAGAATTTCTGGGCAATTTTGTTAAAGAAACCTTCCCAGCGAATGAAGACGGTAATGTTTCCCTTGTCGTTTGTTTCATATTTTATTTCTGGATTTTTTACTGGGATAAAATCAAGGTAGTTTTTATCTATTTTCTGTTTTGCCATAGGGACTCCTTTCATATATTTGTAAATATGATTATAACGGTTAGAATATAGTTCGTAAAGTGTATAAATAATTTTGGCAGTGAAAGAGGTTCTCTCACTGCCAGAAATGAAATATGTTTTGTAATTTAATTGTTAATTAGTTTTGTTGTTCTTTTTTACACATAAGAAGTATAAATAAGCAAGTAAAATGATGAAAATAACTAAGCTAGCAATCTGTGGAAGGGCAACAGGGGAAACAAACTTAGAGTCAACTTTTGCTACCGCACAGATAGCAAGGATAACTCCCATGAGTCCCTCTCCGGCAATCAGACCGGAAGTAAATAATGTTCCACGTTCAATGCAAGCTTTCTTTTCTTTTTCTTCGTTTTCATTTGCTGCTTTACGGCGTTCAAGAATCCAGCGAACTACACCACCAGCCATAATACCGGCACTCAGTGAGAATGGAAGGTACATACCAACAGCAAATGGAAGTACTGGAATACCAAGAATCTCAACAACGATAGCGATGAATACACCAACAAGGATCAGTGCCCATGGAAGTTCTGCATTCATGATACCTTCAACGAGCATCTTCATCATTGTAGCCTGTGGAGCAGGAATTTCGTTAGAACCGAATCCCCATGCAGCATTTAACAGATATAAAACATATCCGATTGCAGCGGAAGAAGCGATAACACCGATCATTTCACCAATCTGCTGAAGTTTAGGTGTAGCACCTACGATGAAACCTGTCTTTAAATCCTGTGAAGTATCGCCGGCGATAGCAGCAACGATACAGATAATACTACCGATACAGATGGAACCGATCATACCTGTAGTTCCTGTAGCTCCTGTAGCTTTTAAAATTAAAGTAGAAATAATTAAAGTAGCAATTGCCATACCGGAAACTGGGTTGTTAGAAGAACCGATTAATCCAACCATACGGGCGGAAACAGTTGCAAAGAAGAATCCGAATATAACAACAAGAACTGCACCAAGGAAACTTACAGGGAAAATTGGAAGTAACCAGATGGCAACAGCAATAACAGCGATAATACCAAGAATAATCGGCATTGGTAAGTCGCGCTGTGTACGAGAAGCATCAGCAGTAGCGCGGTTTTTAGCCATGCTGCCTATTGCCTGTTTAAATGTACGGACAATGAGTGGTGAAGTCTTGATTAAGCTCATGATACCACCAGCTGCAACGGCACCGGCACCAATGTACTTGATATAAGTTCCCCATAATGATCCTGGAGCAAGAGTAGAAATTACTTCACTTCCAGGGAAGATGGTAGCATCTTTACCAAATAATGCAATCATAGGCATGAGTACAAATCAGCTTAAAGTGCCACCTGCGAACATGTATTTTGAAATCTGAGGTCCACAGATGTAACCAACACCGGCAAGGGCAGGAAGAACCTGAATACCTACGGAAGAGCCGGCATATGCCTGAATATCATAACCAATTTCACTAGGGAAAAGTTTAACTCCATCAGCGATGAATTTGTAAATAGCAGCGATACCAAGACCGGAGAATACGATACCAGCTTTGTTACCACCTTCTTCTCCGGCAAGGAGAACCTCTGCACAGGCAGTTCCTTCAGGGAAAGGAAGAACACCATGTTCTTCAACGATAAGAGCCTGACGAAGTGGAACCATGAAACAGACACCAAGGATACCACCAACAAGTGCAACTAAAAAGATAGTTAAAATACTAGGAGAATCAATCTTACCTTCTTTTGCCCATAAGAATAAAGCAGGGAGCGTAAAGATTGCTCCGGCAGCAACAGACTCACCGGCTGAACCGATTGTCTGAACAAGGTTGTTTTCCAAGATAGAATTCTTACGAAGAATGATACGAATAATACCCATGGAAAGTACGGCTGCAGGAATAGATGCGGAAACGGTCATACCAACTCGAAGTCCAAGATATGCGTTAGCAGCACCAAAAATAACTGCAAGTAAAATACCAAGAATTAAGGCTGTGACTGTAAATTCCGGAACTACCTGGTCCGCAGGAATATACGGTTTAAAATCGTTTTTGTTTTCCTTCATTACGTTTATCCTTTCTTTTTTACAATTTCCTTACAAAAACATAACAATTATAACATTTATATAAAATGAAATAAAGGTAAAAAAATGTGCTTTTTTTGTGGTTTATGGAACTTATTAGGTATAAATAATAACTATAAAGTAGTAGAAAATGGCTGTAAAATTAGTGAAATTAACTTTTTTTGCGTACTTCTTCATTGACTTTCAGCTAAATAATGCAGAATATTTTTCATAACAAGATGACTCAGCGAACGATGTGGAGGTATCATCGAGTAAAGTCAATAAGAAATAGGTAATTTACATACCAAAATGTCAATGAGATATTATTATGTACAAAATAAAAAAATAAAAAAAGACTTACATAAATTTTTTCTTTATGCTATAATGTCAAGCCGTATCAAATAAATTAAATATCGTAAAAATATTTTGGTCTAATTGGAAACGCACAATATTTTAAAGGTATGCAGTTTTAAGAAAGTACTATATTTTAGAAATATTTAAAGGTGTATGAAATATAAAATTGCAAACATATAAAATGTTGATAACGAACAACACAGCCTATTTTTATGCTATTTCATCGAAGTTTAAATAGCTAGAGCGTGTTTGAAAAATCATTCCAGCAATCTGCACGCCTCAATTTAAAGTATTTATTTTGAATGAGAAAGATTATTTTAAGAAAAACAGCTATTTAAGATTTTGATAAACAGAATGAAAAAGGAGGCAGCTGATTATGCCAAAAACAAAGTTACAGAACGTTATTTTTACAATTATCATGGCTTTTGTCATGGTCTACGCAATGGTTTGCTACAATATCGCAATCGATAAAGGTGGTATGAGCAACCAGATTTTCTTACTCGCATTTCACGAGATGCCAATTATGTGGCCGATTGCAGCTATTTTAGAATTTTTCGTAGTTGAAAAATTATCAAAATTCCTTGCATTCCGTATTGTATCCCCAACAGATAAACCAATATTCATTACACTTGCAATCTGTTCTATGATTGTCTGCCTGATGTGTCCGGTCATGAGCTTTATCGCAACTGCATTATTCAAACATCCAGGAAGTGAGATTATCGCACAGTGGTTACAGACAACAGTAATTAATTTCCCAATGGCACTTTGCTGGCAGATTTTCTTTGCAGGTCCGCTGGTAAGAAATGTGTTCGGAAAATTTGTAAAATAAACTAAATTACCCTCCTATAGCAGTCCCCAGTGTTCAGTGACGGTTTTCTATCACAGCTCTGGTTTTCGCCCATCCCCCTTTACAACCTCCCAAGAATCTTCTATATTATATGGTGAGTTTTGCAGAAAGGAAGGCATACTATATATGAAGAGTTCTTTATTTCCTACATTGAAAAATTATAAAAAAGAATATCTGGGAAAAGATATCGCAGCAGGTATTATGATAGCGGCGGTTTCTATTCCTATCTCTATGGGATATGCGGAAGTATCAGGATTGCCAGCAGTTTTTGGACTGTATGGTTCTGTGCTTCCCATTTTATTTTTTGCACTTTTTTCCACATCACCGCAATTTATTTTTGGAGTAGATGCGGCACCGGCGGCCATTGCGGGAGCAGCACTGGCGAGTCTTGGAATTGAGAGCGGCAGTGCAGATGCTCTGCGGTATATCCCAGTTATCGCATTATTTGTTGGTTTGTGGCTGCTTTTATTTTATTTTTTGAAAGCAGGCAAGCTTGTTACATTTATTTCGACTCCGGTTATGGGCGGATTTATCAGTGGGATTGCGTTGACGATTATTTTGATGCAGATTCCTAAAATCATGGGTGGCAAGTCTGGTTCGGGTGAACTCCCAGAATTATTAAAGCACTTATATGAGACAGCACAGCATATTAACTGGGTGTCAGTAGCATTAGGTGTTGGCGCATTGGCAATTCTTATTATTTCTAAAAAGGTTATGCCTAAGTTTCCGATGGCGGTTGTGATTATGGCATTAGGAATGATTGCAACAATGGTATTCCATGTAGACAGGTACGGAGTTACTTTGCTAGCAAAAGTTGAGCCAGGACTTCCTAAGTTTATTTTACCAGACATTTTCCATGTGGATTTAAGCCACGCGGCAGGCAGAGGCCTGATGATTGCAGTTGTTGTTATGGCCGAAACTTTGCTTTCTGAGAATAATTTTGCAGCAAAAAATGGTTACAAAATTGATGATAATAAAGAAATTTTGGCCTGTGCAGCAGGAAATATTATCTCTGCGTTTACAGGCAGCTGCCCGGTAAATGGAAGTATTTCCAGAACTTCGATGAATGAGCAATTTGACGGAAAGACGCAGGCAGTTTCGATTACAGCAGCGGTTACAATGGTGGCAGTTCTGCTTTTTGCCGCGGGCTTTATCGGATATTTGCCTGTTCCGGTACTGACAGCTATAGTCATTTCGGCGCTGATGAATGTTGTGGAATGGCATTTGGCAGTGCGATTATTTAAGGTAAGCCGCAAAGAATTTTATATATTTGTGGCTGCTTGTATGGCGGTATTATTCCTGGGAACTATTTACGGTGTAATTATTGGAATAATTCTTTCCTTTGTTGCAGTTGTTATCCGTGAGACAAATCCACCAAGGGCATTTCTTGGAGGGATACCTGGAAGAGATGGATTTTATGATTTGAATAAAAATCACTATGCACATCCGATTGAAAATACAGTGATTTACCGCTTTAATGCAAGCCTGTTCTTTGCAAATAGCAAGCTGTTTCAGGAAGATATTGAAAATCATTTAAAAGAGGATACGAAAACGGTAATTGTGGATGCGGGAACAATCACGAATATTGATATTACAGCGGCAGATACGCTTCTTATGCTGAAGAATAATCTGGAGAAAAAAGGAATTGCTTTCTATATCACAGAACATATGCAGGGACTTAACACACAGCTTCGCAATTTGGGAATGGGATCTTTGATTGAAGAAGGCTGTGTCAGACGAACAATTACGGCGGCTCTTTTAGATTCTGGATTACAAAAGCCATTTCCATTAGAAGGAGTTCCGGCAGATTTGCAGGAAAACTTAAAAGAGTTACAGGAAAATGCAGAAAAAGCATTGTCGTCACATAAACATAACACAAAAAATATAGAAAAAATTAAAAAGACATTGTGGCTGCATACTCTCCCAGCTGAGGAAGAAAATACACTCGAAGAATTTGCATGGGCATTTGGTGAGGATACTGTAAATGAGATTGAAAAACGGGTTCATCAGGTCATTTCCCATTTACATCACTGGCCAGAACTCGAAGCAATCTCAGAAAGTGGTCTCGCAAGACAGATGAGGGCATGGCATAATCTCGGAGTTATTGATGAGGATGAGGTACTTCGGAGGATGGAGCTTCATTTGGATGAACTCTCAGCAAATCTTGAAGAAGACAAGAACAAACAGCTTATCTTCCAAATGATTGAAAAACGCCGCCAGCATCTCGAAATGGAATTAAAACAGGAAAATCCAGAAATCTGGCAGAAGTTAGTAGAAAGCCGCAAACATTTAGAAAGAAGACTCGAAAAACAGAATCCAGAAGCAGCAAAAAGGTTACATGAATTGGAAGAAAAATTTCTGGGTTAGTTAGACAAACAGACGAAAATCGAAGCAACATCTCTGTGGCTGTAGTCGCAGCGAGAGGAAGTCTTCTATGAAAAGCCCCTCATTAAAAGTTATTGATTTTGACTCCGTTGTAAAAAACACAAAAGTCGCAAAATCAATAATTTTAATGAGGGACCTTTCTAACGGAGGTTGTTTTCTCACAGCTCTGAAGTCGTAGATTGGGTGAGATGCTGCTTCGATTTTCTGTCTTTGGCTACATTGAAATCAGAAATTTTTTTATAATTTATGGGGAAGAAAAAACATCTCAGTTATAAAGAAATATATCCATAAAAATATTTTGATAATATTTTTATAAATTAAAAAAATATAAGGTCATTTTGAAAAATGATATAGAGAAAAGAAAAAGAATGTTTAAGAAAAATTAATAATATTCTTTTTCTTTTTTAGTGTATAATAAAAATATTAGAGAAGATTTTAAGAGAGAATAAGATGTAGAGAAGTAAATTAACAGGAGGATGAAAAATGTCAGATTCTATATGGAGTGATGGTGGTAGAATACAGATGCCTCAATATGAAAAGCTGACTCGTATCAAAAAAGTAGATGTCACGATTGTCGGAGGAGGATTATGTGGTCTTCTATGTGCGTATTTCTTAAAGGAGGCGGGAGTGGAATGTCTGCTTCTTGAGGGAAGCAGGATAGGCAGTGGAACTGTGAGACATGCGATGGCACAGGTTACGTCGCAGCATGGCCTTATATACAGCAGATTGCTGGAAACTTTGGGGGAAGAGAAGGCCCGCATGTACTTTGAAGCGAACGAACTCGCATTGCATAAGTATCGGGAATTGGCAGCATCTATAGATTGTGATTTTGAGGAGAGAAGTTCCTATATTTATTCAAGAACAGACAAAGAATGCATTGAGAGGGAAGTGCGTGCAGCCAGTCTTCTTGGTATGAAAGCAGAATTTTGTGAGACACCGGAGCTTCCATTTGATACGGCGGGAGCAGTACGTTTTCCGAATCAGGCGCAGATGAATCCTGTAAAGTTTTTATATGGTCTGGTAAAAGATATTGAAAAGTCAGATAAGGTAACTATTTTTGAAGAAATGCCTGTAGATGATTGGATAAATGGAACAACATGGAGCGGACTCTATATAACAATTCCGAAAAATATCATTTGTACAACACATTTTCCATTTTATAAGAAAGCAGGAGGATATAATAATAAGCTATATCAGAATCGTTCCTATATCATGGCCCTTGATCATGTGCCGGAGCTTCATGGAATGTATGCAGATGCGTCTGATAACGGACTGGCATTGCGAGGATATAAAGATATGATTTTTGTAGGAGGAGCTACCCACAGAGTAGGGCAGGAAGAACGTGATTGGAATGAATTCAGAGAGAAGATTTTATCGTATTATCCAGAGGCAATAGAGCGGGAGCATTGGGAAGTAGAAGATTGTGTGAGTTTGGATGGAATTCCGTATATCGGACCATATTCAGATAAGACCCCGAACATGTATGTTGCTACAGGGTTTAATGGCTGGGGAATGACTTCCGCAATGACAGCAGCCATGTTGCTAACTGATGCTATCATAAATGGACAAAAAACAAATGGGGCTACAGAATCTTATCCATGGGGAGAAGTTTTCTATCCGGAAAGAAAGATTGTGCGTTCACAATATTTTGCGAATGTAAAAGAAAATGTAAGAGAGAATATAAAGAGTTTTTTGACCAGAAAAAGTAAAATAAATGATTGACAAATATTTTTAATAGTGCTACCATACACTCGAAACAAGGAAAAGCGATGAGGGAAACGAGTAATATAATCGAAATCATACAGAGAGAGTAACAGTTGCTGAGAGTTATTTATGAGGAAGTATATGAAAACCATTCCTGAGCTGCGATGCGAAAAAGAAATATTTTAAAAGAACTATACAGATTATATGAAGATGTTTCAAGAGAAGCATCCTGATGAATGTTAAGATATTTCACAAGTGTTGCCGTATGCCCGCGTTAAGGGATAGGATTTAATTTAGAGAATCTGAAGTGAAACTATAAGGTGGAACCGTGTATTTAATGCACCCTTAGATTATAGCTATGCTGTAATCTGTGGGTGCTTTTTTGATATAAATTAAAAGTAAGACATGTAGACTTTTTAATCAAATATGTTTTAGTTGTAAGCTGCAGCGGTCTATATTCATTACTATTAACGTTCCCAAATCAGATTCATTCTTATTTTGGAGGTAAAAAGAAATGAAAGTTCTCGAAAAAAATGGACAGGTAATCGAAGGTAATTTTGAAGAAAAAGAAGTAAAAGAAGCGTTTTGGCACACAAGCGCCCATGTATTGGCACAGGCAGTAAAGAGATTATATCCAGATACGAAATGTGCGATTGGACCAGCAATCGATAATGGATTTTACTATGATTTTGATTTCTCTTTCCCATTTACAGAGGAAAATCTTGCAGCAATCGAAAAAGAAATGAAGAAGATTGTAAAGCAGTCTCTGCCATTAGAAGTATTTGAGGTTACAAAAGAAAAAGCCTTAGATTACATGAAAGAAAGACAGGAAGATTACAAAGTAGAAATGATTGAGGAACTTCCAGAAGGAGAGACAATCACATTTTATAAACAGGGTGACTACGAAGAATTCTGTGCAGGCCCTCATGTATCCAATACTTGTGTAATCAAGGCAATTAAGCTCCTTTCTACAGCAGGTGCGTACTGGCGCGGCGATGAAAAGAACAAAATGCTTACAAGAATTTATGGAATTTCTTTCCCAAAAGCTGCTGAGTTAAAAGATTATCTGAATATGCTCGAAGAGGCAAAGAAGAGAGATCACAGAAAGCTTGGAAAAGAACTTGGATTATTTACCATCATGGAAGAAGGTCCGGGATTCCCATTCTTCTTACCAAAGGGAATGATTCTGAAAAATACTCTGATTGATTACTGGAGAAAGATGCATACAAGAGAAGGATACGAAGAAATCTCCACACCAATCCTCTTAAACAGACAGCTTTGGGAAACATCAGGACACTGGGATCATTACAGAGAAAATATGTACACAACAGTAATTGACGACATGGATTTTGCTGTAAAACCAATGAACTGTCCAGGTGGAATGCTTGTTTATAAGATGGAGCCTCGTTCTTACAAAGAACTTCCACTTCGTCTTGGGGAACTTGGCCTTGTGCACCGTCACGAAAAGTCCGGACAGCTTCATGGACTGATGCGTGTAAGATGCTTTACACAGGACGATGCCCATATCTTTATGACAGAGGCGCAGATTGAAAATGAAATCCAGAAAGTCGTAAAATTGATTGATGAAGTATATAAGAAATTTGGATTTACTTATCATGTAGAATTATCCACTCGTCCAGCTGATAGCATGGGAACAGAAGAAGAGTGGGAAGTAGCAACAAACGCATTGGAAAATGCAATCAAAGCCATGAATATTCCTTACGAAGTAAATGAGGGAGACGGCGCATTCTATGGTCCAAAACTTGACTTCCATTTACAGGATTCTATCGGAAGAACATGGCAGTGCGGAACAATCCAGCTTGACTTCCAGCTTCCACAGAGATTTGAGGCAGAATATATTGGAGCAGACGGAGAAAAACATCGTCCAATCATGATTCACCGTGTTGTATTTGGTTCTATTGAGCGATTTATCGGAATCTTAATTGAACATTATGCAGGAAAGTTCCCAACATGGTTAGCACCGGTACAGGCAAAAGTTCTTCCTGTATCCGACAAATTTGCAGATTACGCAAAACAGGTTGCTGAAGCACTCAAAGCAAGCGGCGTTCGTGTAGAAGTCGATGACCGCGACGAGAAACTTGGCTATAAAATCAGACAGGCACAGCTCCAGAAAGTTCCTTATATGCTTATTCTCGGAGAAAAAGAGCAGAGCGCAGGAACGGTTTCTGTTCGTAAGAGAGATCTTATTGATGAGAATGACAGCCCAGAACTTGGCACAATGAGCGTGGAGGAATTTGCCGCAATTATCAAAGAAGAATCTCAGTATTAAATTACTATTTAATTCATTAAGCGAACTACAGACGAAGCCATTGCCCCCAATAAGGC
>ERZ809224.2452-NODE-2452-length-11362-cov-5.451313_pt1 | contig 11362 bp, 4 predicted proteins | sample MGYA00520513_ERZ809224 | MGnify/ENA primary metagenome ERZ809224 (study PRJEB31576, sample SAMEA3212658) | Homo sapiens | biome: human-gut; feature: human gut; material: fecal | place: Sweden | collected 2012 ...
TACATTGCAATTCAAAAACAGATTCACTACAGTTTTCACCTTTTTCTCGGAATATGTCTTCATAAGGTGTTTTCAGATTATATAAACCGGAGTTAATCACTTCTTCAGCGGCAGCCTTCATATTCCCCCAGTCATTACGCATCATGTATGTGCGTGCATGAAGAGAACGAGCAGCTCCCCAAGTGAGACGACCTACATAAAGTTGCTCCCACGTTCTGGGCAGACTGTTTTCGGCTTCCGTAAGGTCAGAATCTATTAATTCATATATCTTTGCCACAGAAGACTTTGGAACATTTGCCTCAGCTGCATCATAAACTTTAAAGTCAATCAAAGGCACTTCACCAAAAGCGCGTACAAGGTTGAAATAACAGAAAGCACGTACAAACAAAGCTTCCCCCTTATTGACGAGGTCACCTTCTGTCAATGACGGATTTTGGCTCATCTCATCAAGCAAATCATTTACCTTATGTATCAATGAATAGTTATCATTCCAATAACTCTTAATCATCCCATTACTTGCCAAATATTCAAAGTCATCGAACATCTTGCCGGTAGCTGCTCCATCGGACAATGTACTTCCTTTCTCTGCGTCCTCAGAACGCATACCGTGGATTGCCAATGCAGTATTGCCGCTTGTCAAATGAAAACCGCGCAACTTGGCATACATATTAAAAACCTGTGTTTCATAAGTACCACCAGTCAAATCATCCTCTGTCTGTTGTCCAAGCGGTTTTCTATCAAACATATCCTCACACGAAGTTAGTGCAAAGCTTACTGCTAAAAATGCTATATAATAAAATATCTTCTTCATAGTCTGTCTCTATATAATTTTAGAAAGTCAAATTAAAACCAATCGTATAAACTGTAGGCATAGGATAGCCTCCACCATCAATACCAAACGAAATAGCACTTCCGCCCACTTCCGGAGTATATCCTCCATTACGGCTCCAGGTCTTGGGATTCTGCACATTGGTATAAAGACGCAGTGACTGTACCTTGATACGATTCAACAGTCGTTTGTCAAAGTTATACCCCAATTCGATATTACGGATTCTGAAGAAACTGCCATCTTCGATGAAATACGTGGAAGCCTCCTGATTTATTTTGTGTGAAGGGTCGAGCAAGGGCTCCCAATTGGAAGTGCCCTCTCCATGCCAACGATTCAATTGCTCTGTGCGATAATTCAGTTGTGCATAGCTACTGCTTCCCCAATTACGGTAAATTTCATTTCCATAAACACCCATCATGTCAACAGTCAGGTCCAGATTCTTCCATCCCAAATTAACATTAAAACCGTAAGTAAAATCAGGAGTTGGATTACCTATCATTGTACGGTCATTATCAGTAATTTTGCCATTACCGTCAACATCAGCAAATTTCAAGTCACCCGGTGTTACCGAGCCAACCGAGTTAATCGGAGAGAAACGGATGTCGTCTTCGTTCTGATATACACCCTCAACCTTGTAACCATAGAAATAGCCAATCGGATAACCTTCGGAAACACGTGAGGGACCACTGATAATATTATAGTCTTTGTTTACCAGTGAAAGCACCTTGTTATCAATAGTGCTCAAATTAGCACCTAATCCATATCTCCAATCTTCCCCAATCTTGTCGTTCCAAGAAGCACTAAGTTCAAAACCGCGATTGCGAATCTCACCCACATTCTGTAATCCGGGAACAGTACCTGCAATACCCGGAATGGAAGTCAACATATCTTTTGTTGTTTTGTTATAATAAACCGGAGAAAGCTGCAAACGATCATTGAACATATGCATGTCAAAACCTACTTCCCATGAATAATTACGTTCCCATCCCAAAGTAGGTGAAATCAGTTTGTTGGGGCCTTTACCCGCAATGATATTGTCACCGAACACAGCTGAACCCGAACTAACAATGGTGGCATATGCCGGATAACTGGAACCAGTATTCTGGCTACCCAACACACCCCAAGAGCCTTTCAACTTCAAGAAGTTAATTACATTCTGGTTCTGCATAAACTTCTCTTCGGTCATTACCCAACCGGCACCGAAAGAGTAAAAGTTGTCCCAAGTATTACCTGTCTTATAGAAAACAGATGAACCGTCCCTACGGAAAGAAGCATTAAGTAAATAACGATTCTTGTAGTTATACAATACTCTGAACAAATAAGACATGGTAAATCTGTCACTCTGAGAACCGCCATTAGTTGCCGTAGATACATCGTCGATGGTAGAGAGCCACCATCTGTCCGGGTCATCGCCCACCAAAATGCCGTAGCCCGCAAGCTGGCTGCGTCCACCACTCAAACTGGAAGACTCATTGTAATTGGTTGTAAGACCGGCAGTCAATGTCAATCCATGATTGCCAAACTGTCCGAGATAAGTCAACACATAGTCAGACTGTGCAGCAAGAGAGGTAGACTTGCTTTGGTTCACACTTTCTCTTTCAGTCAACCGTTCTTTCCCCCCCTCCACATCGGGATTATAAACATAAATCAGCGGAGAATATGAACGTCCCTGACTGGAAGCATAGTCCATAGAGAAAGTTGCTTTGAACGTAAGGTTCTTCAGAATATCTATCTCTCCGAACACATTACCTGCCACGCGATAGTTTTCAGACTTGTTGTGAGCACCGCGCAGCTCTGTTTCAATAAGAGGATTCCACACTTGTGCACGCTGGAAGTCGGGCAGCGTATGTATCAGTCCCGATTCAAGGTCATGAGTAGGAGCAATAGGAGCAGCCTTCAAAGCACCATCCACACCCTTTGCATCAGGATACTTGGCACGAACTCCATTAAGCTGGAAACCAAAACGCAGGAAATCGGTTACGCTATATTCACTGTTCAAGTTTACGGTAAACTTATTGAGCTTTTCCGTTTTAATGGAACCTTCTTCCATGACGTAACCCAAACCCAAATAAAACTTACTCTTATCCGTTGCACCCGTAATGCTCACATTGTTATTGGTCAGAAAACCTGTCTGGAATATCTCATTCTGCCAATCAGTATTACCAGTCCATTGAGTATAATCATAAGGGTCGCTTCCTTGAGATATCAACTGCTCGTTGTACAGCATCTTAAACTCTTCGGCATTCGTCACACCTACACGGTCATAAATAACCTTCCAACCCACTGAAGAGTTGATGTTGACCATCGTCTTCCCTATTTTTGCCCTTTTAGTAGTAATGATGATTACACCATTGGCACCACGCACACCGAAAATAGCCAAAGAAGAAGGGTCTTTCAAGATTTCCATAGATTCAATATCCGCAGTGTTCAGATAATTGATATTGTCCGTGAACAGTCCATCTACCACATAAAGGGGTTTGAAACCGTTAATGGAGTTCGTACCGCGAACACGGATTTCAGGGTCTTGTCCTGCACGACCCGTATTCACCACCTGTACACCGGCAACCTTACCCTGTATGGATGCCAGTGGATTGGTAGAAGGCTTAGAGGCAATCTCGTCCGCTTTCACAGTAACGATAGAACCGGTCAAGTCGCGTTTCTTGGCACTACCATAACCAACTACAACCACCTCATCAATGAGCTGGCTGTCCTCTTCCATCTTCACATTGATAGTTGAACGCCCATTTACGGCAATCTCCTGCTCACGCATACCTATATAACTAAAAATCAAGGTAGCATTAGATGCCACATCAACAATCTGATATTTACCATTTATATCAGTAATACTACCTTTACTCTCCTGCCCTTTCACACGAACAGAAGCACCGATAACAGTTTCGCCTGTCTTGTCCGTAACGACACCCGAAATCGTAATTTTGTTCTGTGCCATCGAAGTAATGGCAAACAATAACATCACACATGTAATTAGTAGATTTTTCTTCATTTTGTATTGATTTAAAATTCTTTTGCAAACATACCGGAGAAGTTGATATATGTCAAAAAACAAGCTACCACAAGAGTACCACAGTTCACCGGAGGGGTACATCATTGCTACTACTGTATAACATAAACGACAGATTATAAGGAATATAAAAGTACAATAAATATTTAGGTACTATTCATATATATAGAGCAAGAAGATAGAAAAGCAAAGGGGGCTTTTATCCTATTCTGAAGTTTTTTATCCCATATTCAAGAACGTCATACCTTTCACTGCCTCAAAGCCGACCATAAGATTTCCATAACCGATTGCCATTATACGATAGATTATATACCAAGCAAATACTGCAAAACGTTTGCAGTGAAGATGTAGACAATATGCAGCAACAATGCCATCTCAACGCAGTGGCTCGAATGCTGCATATTGCCGTCTTGAGAATCAGTTAGAGTAACTTGAACGCTGCTTTCTTTACGTCCTGGCTATTTCTGCCAATCATCACCTCAAAGTCACCGGACTCGCATACAAAATCAAGATTGTAGTTGTAGAACTTCAGCAATTCGGGAGTAATCTTGAAAGATACTTTTTTAGATTCACCGGCTTTCAGGAAAATCTTCTCAAAGCCTTTCAACTCTTTCACCGGACGGGTTACACTTCCCACAAGGTCACGAATATAAAGTTGAACCACTTCTGCACCGTCTCTCTTGCCCGTATTGGTCACAGTCACGGTAGCAGTCAGTTCGCCCTTATCCGTCATGCTAGTCTTGTCCAAAGACACGTCGCTATAAGAGAATGTGGTATAGCTCAAGCCGAAACCAAAAGGATAAAGCGGTTCATTGTCTATGTCTATATAGTTGCTGCGGAATTTCTGGAACCATGCACCGTCGGCAAGAGGGCGGCCCGTGTTCTTGTGGTTGTAGAACAAAGGAATCTGTCCCACGCTCTTCGGGAAAGTCGTAGTCAGCTTCCCACTCGGATTCACATCACCAAACAGTACATCACCGATGGCAAAACCTGCCTCACTGCCCGCAAACCATACATTCAGAATGGCCGGCACGTTTGCCTGCTCCCAGTTCAGTACCAGTGGACGACCGGTAAACAGTACCAGTACCACTGGTTTTCCTGTTTTCAATAATTCTTGTAACAGCATGCGTTGGGTGTCGGTCATTTCAAGATTCGTGCGGCAACTGCTCTCTCCACTCATTTCCGAAGACTCACCGAGCGCAGCCACAATAACATCCGATTTGGCAGCCACGGCAAGAGCCTCGTCCAGCAACTCCTTGTCCGAACGATTGTCACGGTGTAAAGAACGTCCGAACATAGTGGCACGTTTCTCATATTCGGCATCACTCATCAAATTACAGCCTTTCGCAGTCAATATTTCGGCTTTATCGCCTGCTACCGCCTTCAAACCTTCAGCCAAAGAAGTTGCATTCTTCAATACAGCAGCCACACTCCAAGTACCCGGCATATTACTGCGGCTGTCTGCCAACGGACCTACCACAGCAATAGTGCCTTTTTTGGCCAGCGGAAGCACATTACCCTCGTTCTTCAACAACACCAAGCTCTCCGAAGCAATCTTACGCGCAACAGCACGATGCTCTTTGGTAAAGATTTGCTTCTTGGCACGCTTCACATCACAGTATTTATAAGGATTATCGAACAAGCCCAACTTGTACTTAGCTTCCAAAATACGGCGACAAGCCGCATTAATTGCTTCTTCTGTCACTTTTCCTTCTGTCAATGACTTCTTGAGCGTACCTACAAATGTATCGCTCACCATATCCATATCCACACCTGCATTCAGTGCCAAGGCGGCAACAGTCTGCGTATCGCCCATACCGTGGTCGGTCATCTCAGCAATTCCAGTATAGTCTGTCACCACAAAGCCGTCAAATCCCCACTGCTTACGCAGTATATCCGTCATCAACCACTTGTTTCCAGTGGCAGGAATGCCATCGACCTCATTGAAAGAGGCCATCGCACTGCCCACACCGGCATCAACCGCCGCCTGATAGGGCAACATGTATTCATTGAACATGCGCTGATGACTCATATCTACTGTATTATAGTCACGTCCTGCCTCACCGGCACCATACAAGGCAAAATGCTTTACACAAGCCATGATTTCATCATTACGGCTCATATCCTTTCCCTGATAACCACGTACCATGGCCTGCGCAATGGCTGCTCCCAGAAACGGGTCTTCACCGTTGCCCTCGGACACACGCCCCCAACGGGCATCACGGCAAATATCCACCATCGGACTGAATGTCCAGCAAATACCGTCGGCGCTGGACTCAATGGCTGCAATACGTGCCGATTCTTCAACCGCCTTCATATCCCATGTACACGACAATCCCAAAGGAATGGGAAACACCGTTTCATATCCATGAATAACATCCATACCAAATAAGAGAGGAATACCCAAACGACTTTCTTCAACCGCCTGCTTCTGTACATCGCGGATACGTTCCACGCCTTTCAGATTGAAAAGCCCGCCCACTTCACCGGCACGAATACGTTTGGCCACATTACTACTTTTAGCCTGACCGGTCGTAATCTCACCGGTAACCGGCAGATTCAACTGACCTATTTTCTCTTCCAGGGTCATCTTCTTCATTAAATCGTCGATGAAACGATTCATATCGACCGGAGATTTCTGCGCATACGCACTAACGGCAGTAAACACCAACAAGACTAAAAATGATTGTAACTTGAAAAGTAAATGCTTCATGTCTTTCATGCTTTTAATTTATAGAAATATTATTTTGCTGCAAATAAAAGAAAAGCATGCGACAACCTCCACATCTCGCACTACAACAAAAGTACACCCATCACTAAGAAACAAAAGAGGAAGTACAATATTAATACTTCCCCCATTAATATTCCACTGTAAAACAGTTATTTAAAATTTATAAGGAAATCAGTCAGACTTTCTTCCGGAAGCAGATTGAATTTCTTGCGCAACCGGTATCTTGCAGCATCAACCCCACGCGTGGAAATGTTGAGCAACTTCGCTATCTCCTTTGTCGGCATATTCAAGCGAAGCAATGCACAAAAGCGCAAATCTCCTGAAGTCAAATCAGTATATTGAAGTTTCAGATTCCGGAAGAAATTTTCATGTATACGGTCAAAATTAGCTTGAAACATTATCCAGCTCTCTTCATCAGACACTATATTATTGTTAACCAAAGCGAGAAGCTTATCCAAATTCTTACGACTATGCTGTCCCGACAACTTTTGCTTCTGTATCTCCTCTTTCAATGAATTCAAAAACTCCTGATGAGCGATATTCATCATTACCACGCTGGACAATTCTTTGCTTTTAAAACGCAAATCGGCCTCAAGCTGTTCCTTTTCCAACTCGATAATCTTCTTCTCTTGCCGTTCAAGCTCTGCCTGATGGGCTACACGTTGCTGCTCAATCACACGATCCTTCTTTTTCTTCACAAAACGATAAACAATATATTGCAGCAAGGCCAGCAGGCACAACCCTATCAGAATGTAGCTTCCCACAGCCCAATAAGACAAATACCACGGAGACAAAATCTCAAAGGGAAACTCTACCGATGCCAAAACTCTACCAGTATCATATATCTCCGCCCGAAAAACATAACTTCCATAAGGAAGACGGGCATACTTTTTCTGCAAATTGCGTCCATCGGGTATCCACTGATCAGAATACCCTTCCAACCGGTATCTTACTTTATAAGTATAATCGTTATAAACCGGATAGCACAATGTAAAACTCACTGTATTAAACTCATGTTCGACCTTGACTCCCGACTGCACGACCAATGTTTTCCGTTTATCACTGAATTCCTCAGTAACCTGCATCTCTGAAATCCATAAAGAACGCCTAGTCTGAGATTTATATAACGAGGAACTATCTGTTTCAATACGGGCAATAGCATTATTCAAGCAAAGATAGGAATGATTATTTCTCTTGTCATAAACCACGCTTCCTCGTTCTTCCACAGCCAGACCGTCAAACAAAGAATATGGAATCCGAAGTTCGATATTGAAAGTATTTATCGCACACTTCACCAAATACACAGTCCTGTCGCCCACAAACCAATAGTAATCTCCGTTCGCATGACTCACAGTCTTGATTCCCTTCAATTCCATCAATTGTTCATTCATTGTTTCATAGGGAACAATCGAATCAGTCATATCTTCGTAAGTATAGAAATATTCCCCATTAGAAAAAACTACCCGACCATTGATTTTGAACAAAGTAAAACTCCCACCTTTCACTTCTCCCAAACTCTCATACTTCCGCACATCCTTTACCTGCTTCATATCCGAATCAATCCGAAAGCGATACAAACCATTCCTTAAATGTTTCGCCCAAATATTCCCTTGATGGTCCACTTCTATATGACGAATCATGTGACTGAACCCACGTAAGGACCGAGTAAAGCAATACTCTCCCGAAGCAGTCTCCGTATATAAATTCAGAAGCGCATAAGCTCCCTCCAACAAAAAAGATTGTTCCTTCAATTCAATTTTTTCCATACACATCCCTCCTTTTACATCAGATGCCAGCTTTGATTTCAGTCCTGATATAAGGAAAGTTCCCTTGTTGTGCCCGCAGAAAATCTGTTTTCCCCATTCATCGACGAACCACGCTTGTTCTTCCAAACCCGGAACTAATTCAGTCTTTCCATCCCTAAGCCAATAAAGTCCTTGATTAGAAGCAATATAAGCTTCATTTTCCCTTACCAAAACATCATATACCATGCCTATTTTACGAAATGGAGGTTCATAATAATAGATTAAAGAATTGTTGTGTATATAGGCAATACCTTCATCCAAAGCTGTCCATATATTGTTGTCATCATCACAATACAATCTCAAAACAGTATTGTTCTGTAGTTTATTATCCGTATTGACCTTCCAAATCAGCTTTCCCTTTTTATCCAACGCATATATGCCATCGGATATTGTGCCAACAACGTAGCAACTATCTTTGGTCATCACCGCACGATTAATGGTATGCTTCTTGAATATATCATCACATTCAGTTTCCCATTTTTCTACCCTCCCATCTCGATACAGGAAACCTCCCTGATTACGGGTAAACATTAAAACCGCATCATCATAAGGGAGCCCGGCCAGGACATCACTATCTCCAAATGCTTTTCTGGGAATAAGTTCTTTCATTTCCCTACCGGCAAAGACATAAAGTCCACCGTTTATTCTTTGAGAATAAAAAGTATTTCCAACCTGGAACAAATTCAGTGGAAGGTTCTTCATTCGAATACCTTCTACCGAATTTCCATTATAAAAAAAGAGAGAACCGAATGATTGAAATATAATTTCTCCTTGAACGCAAGCAATATCCCAGATTTCGTCATTATGAAACGCAAAATCTTTCACCTTATTTTTCAATGAATGATATTCAAGAGTGTCATAAGGAGTACGGACAAAATAACCGAATTCTTCGTAAGAGCCTACATAAATTCTTCCATCTTCACTGATATATATAGCACGCACAATTCCTTTTGTCGGTAATTCATACAGCCGCCAAGCACTTCCATCAAATTCCAACAGCCCACTGTTATTACCGAAATACATCACTCCTCTTTCGTCTTGAGCAATGGCCCAATTCTGAATACCGGCATTATAATCCGACACCGAATAGTTCCTCACTATAGGAGAAAAAGGTATGGGTGAAGCTTGCAGCAAACTACTGAAAACCAAAAACAAGAGAAACGTTATTGCAATTCTCATGAGTACTGTTTATAGGTATTTACCAGCAAAGATAAAGCTTTTTGCGTTTTCGTAAAAACAAAATCGCAGATTATCCTCTTTTATAGAAAGATAACCCGCGACAACTGATAACTCACTTTATTAATTTTCAGCCGTTTTCTGTTTTCCCAAAGGAATAGAAACCCCCAAGTAAGCATTGACATTCTTCGTATTCTTGCCAAAGAACATATAGTCTGTTCCCGCAAAGAAAGGACCCAGTTTCAGTGCCAGACCGAAGGTTTTACCGGCTCCTTGAAGTACGGAATAGCTGGCAGCTACATTGAAAGCATTCGTCGGACGGATGCAGGCAGAGAAAGTCAGCTCATTCAAAGTTTTCGGTTTGGCAAAACGACCGGTATACAAGGCACCCACTACCAGCCAATCATTCAGTAAGGCATATTCAGCGCCAAGAACCATTGTAGAAGTCAATCCACGGGTACGGCTCTTCTCAGAAGCCTCCTCTGTCTTGAGCTGCAACATGTCATAGTTAAGAATCTCGCCGCTGTTCACAATATTCATGAATTCCTGCTGCGAGGCCGGATCAAGAAGATCATAAGTCTGCTCCGCATTGGCTCGCGCTATACTGGTATTCGATTTAGACCATTTGATAAAGCCCAAATCAAGAACTGAAGCAGAAAGTGTCAATTTATCCAGTAACTTGTAAGATACTCCCAAATCAATAGCCCCACCATATCCGGCAAAACCGAAACTGCCAAAATCGATTTCATCGAAAAAATCGCCACTCTCATTCTCGGGAAGCTCCAACAGCTTTGACGAGTTCTCCAAAGTTGCATCCACTTGAATGGAAGCTTTACTCGTCACTCCTGAAGAGCCGACAGAAGGAGTTTCCACATGAATCTGGTTGATGTTCAGCTTTAAGTTACCGATACCCAGCAGCATCTTCACTTTACCGCCCACAGCCAGCCGGTCTGTGATATTCCTTGCAAAGCCAAGGCCGACTTCCGCATAGGAATTTATCTCAAGCTTCTGTCCATTAATGGTTTCGTTAATACCCAAATAGTCAGAAATATTGTCACCAAACTCCCGGCTGCTCATGTTATTCATAAACTGGAACATGGTTTTCGGTATGGCGGCACCGATATCATTACGCAACCCCACATTGACTGACCAGAAGTTCTTTCCTTTATACCACCCGGCAGACAGAATGTCGGTACTCAAATTCACATTCAAGTTATTGGTAGCATCCAGTCGGTTCATAAAGTCATTGCTCATGAAATAGTCGCTGTCATCACTGTTCTCAATAATGTCCATAATATCCCTATACCCCAGGGAACTGGAGTTGACGGTAGCATTCAACGAACCTATCACGGGAATATTCAGATAACCGCGTCCCGGCATCAAGGCCGGATTGAGCTGCATACGCTGGTTACTTCCTTCCATAAAGTAGGAAGTGCGCAGGAACTGGGCTTGTCCGGAAAGAGAGAAGCAAAGCAACAATACCACAGACAGCCATACTTTCAGAGAATTCAATTGTTTCATAACCTTGTCAATATTTTCATTATCACCTGCAAAAATATAAAACAAGTTAATACCCTACAAACAACTTAACCGAATAGTCGTGTATAAAAGGCTTATACAGAGACTATCCGGTATAAATTAAGGAGCAAATAAAAGAATCCTCTTAAGAGTGTCCTTATACTATTTCATCATAAACATGTTCATTTGCTCTCGTAGCGGTACTCAGAAAAACCGGGGCTGTCTCCTTTCTTTGTTGCAGAGACATTGACGTCACTGCCGGAGCAGACAAGATCGGAAGA
>ERZ809224.2454-NODE-2454-length-11358-cov-4.232682_pt1 | contig 11358 bp, 6 predicted proteins | sample MGYA00520513_ERZ809224 | MGnify/ENA primary metagenome ERZ809224 (study PRJEB31576, sample SAMEA3212658) | Homo sapiens | biome: human-gut; feature: human gut; material: fecal | place: Sweden | collected 2012 ...
GGGAATTGAGGTACTCACGGACATTGTTCTGAATCAGATGATGGGAGCGGATGAGACGGAAGAAGTGACAGCGGAGGAAAATGCCCAGCATAATCGGGAACTTGACGTGCGGGAGAATCTTACGATTTCCGCCTGGACGAAATTTACCTTTCCGGGGCGCAAGGGAAAGTACTCGGACTTTTGCTGGAGCGCCGAAAATTTCAGCGGGACAGACTGGGATGAGAAGAGCAAGCAGGGAGGCATTTACAAATTTGAAGGAAAGGAATGGAGCCGGCAGACGGATACGGAGAATGTAAATTATGATTATCTCATGGGGGTGGACCTGGATATGGACAATCCCCAGACGGTGCAGGCGCTGGAAAACTGGGGGAAATGGTACATTGACACGGTGGGGATGGATGGATTCCGCCTGGATGCGGTGAAACACATCAGTTACGATTTCTACGAATACTGGTTGAAGCAGATGCGGGCCTACGCCGGCAGAGACCTGTTTGCGGTGGGCGAATACTGGTCACCGGATCTGCAGCGATTGCTGAAGTATCTGGAAGAGGTGGGGGACAGCATGGCTCTCTTTGATGTGCCGCTGCATTTCGCCTTTTTGTCGGCGGCGACCTCCGATGGGAATTTTGATATGGGAGCGCTCTTCCGGGATTCCCTTGTGAAGGCCCGGCCGAACCGGGCTGTGACTTTTGTGGATAATCATGACACTCAGCCGGGACAGGCATTGGTCTCCTTCATTCCTGCCTGGTTTAAGCCCATCGCCTACGCATTGATCCTGCTGAGGGCGGATGGTCTTCCCTGCGTATTCTATGGGGATTATTATGGGATCCCCCATGATGGAATTGCCCCTGTGCCCGGACTGCGGGCGCTGCTGAGACTCCGGAAAGAGTGGGCTTACGGAGAGCAGAGAGACTACTTTGATGATTCCTCTCTGGTGGGTTTTGTCAGGACGGGGGATGGGGAGCATCCGAATTCCGGAATGGCGGTGGTGATGACGGATTCATCGGAAGGAACAAAGCGAATGGAGCTGGGAGCCCGGTTTGCCGGAGCCGCTTTGTATGATGCCCTGGGACATTTCAGTACGCCGGTGATCCTGGATGAAACCGGTGCGGGAGAGTTCCCGGTTCAGGGCGGTTCTGTCTCTGTGTGGGTTTTGGAACCCGTATACAGAGCTCTCTGCACACAGGTTGAATTTTAGGCTGTGAAACGTAACAATTTTAGCCCATTCTGCCGGCAAATTTCTCTGTAAGATATTGACATTGTTACGTTTTTTTAGTAGTATTTTAAATAAGATTTAACAAAATCGTAATGATTTTTCCGAGGGGGATTCGGAGAAAGTTTGGGACAGGGAGAAGGGAAAGAGATATGAAAAAGAAATTAGCCGCATGGTCGCTGCTGTGTTTTCTGCTGTGTGCGCTTTTGCCGATTGGCGCCCAGGCGGCATGGAAGAGCACATCTCAGGGAATGATGTATACCACCAACAAAGCTCCGGGATATTATACGGGCTGGCAGACCATTAAGGGGGCCCGCTATTATTTCTCCAAGAGCGGTATTATGAAGACCGGATGGGCCAAAATTAATAAGAAATATTATTATTTTGGTACGGACGGCAAACTGCGTACCGGGTGGCAGACGATACAGGACAAGGTTTATTATCTGGGAAGCGACGGAGCGCGCAGAACCGGGTGGCAGACTATTAAGTCCGGCAACTCTTCTCTGAAATATTACTTTAATGACAAGGGCGTGATGCAGACCGGCTTTGTCACCATAAAGAAAAAGACCTACTTCCTGAATGAAAACGGTATCCGGCAGCATGGCTATATCCGGGTGAATGGAAAGGTCTATTACGCGGACAAGTCCACGGGAGTGCTGGCCCAGGAAAAGTGGGTGGGGCAGTATTACTTCCAGGAGGACGGCACCATGGCGGTGAGCCAGTGGATCGATGGCAAATGGGTCGGCGAGGACGGGCGGTTTACCGGCGTTGTGAACAACGTGGGATGGGTCTCCAACAACGGGGTGAAATGTTATTATGACAGAAACAGCCAGAAGGTTTACGGCTGGCTGACCCTGTCCGGGAAAAAATATTATCTGACTCCGGGAAGCGGCGCGTTGAAGACGGGCTGGTTTACCGTGGGAAATAAAAAATATTACGCCAACAAGAATGGCGTGGTGCAGACCAATACGTGGAAGGGTAAGAAGTACCTGACCAGCAGCGGCGCTATGGCCACCGGCTGGCAGACCATCGGCACAAAGCGCTATTTCTTCAACCGGAAAACCGGCGAGAAGGTGACCGGCTGGAAGAAACTGAGCGGAAAATATTATTATCTGAACAAAAACGGGGTTCTGCAGAAGAACAAATGGATTAATAAGAAATATTACGTGGGATCGGACGGCGCCCGCTGCCTGGGCGTGACAAAGATCGGGAATAAATATTATTACTTCAGTCAAACGAAGAACGGTGTCCTGATGAAGGGCTGGATCAAATATGGAAATGACCAGTACTATGCCAACACCAAGACCGGTGTTCTGAATGTGAACAAATGGTTCATCAAGGGATCCTACAAGTATTACGCAGGCAAGGACGGCAAGCTGTATAAGGGACTGAAGACCATCAGCGGCAAGCTTTACTATTTCAATACCTCCAACGGCCGCATGGTAAAGAACACCAAGAAGAAGATTGGGGGAGCCACCTATTATTTTAACGGCAATGGTGTGGCGGCGAAAAACAAGTGGGTAAAGATTAAGAAAAAGTACTATTACTTTGAGAGCAATGGCAAGATGGCTGTGAATAAATGGATCGGTCAGTATTATGTAGGTTCCGATGGGGCCCGCACATCCAAGACATTGACGGCCGGAATTCAGACCATTGGAGGAAAGAAGTATTGTTACGACTCTAAGGGCAACATGCTAAAAGGCTGGCAGACCGTCAGCGGAAACCAGTATTATTTCGGCTCTGACGGGGCTGCGGTGACCGGACTGCAGGTGATCAGTGATAAAAAGTATTATTTTTATCCCACCGGCATTATGGCAGCAAATCTGACTTTAGCGGTGAGTGATAAAGAGTATACCATCAATAAGAACGGTGTGGTGACGGCGGAGAAAACTATCAATATTACCGGAAATACCACAGGTTCCAAGCTGGCAAAATTTGCTATCAAGTATGTGGGAAATCCCTACGTGTACGGCGGTACCAGTCTGACCAAGGGGGCGGACTGCTCCGGGTTTGTGCAGACGGTGTTTGCCAACTACGGGATTAAGTTGCTGAGGGTGGCGAATGACCAGATGAACGGTCCCAGCAGTTCCTACGTGAATTTAGGATACAAGGAGGACGTGACAGTGAGCACCGACAGCATGCTTCCCGGTGATTTGATTTTCTACGGATCTTCCAATTACGCCAGCCATGTGGCTATATACATAGGCAACGGACAGATTGTTCATGCCAGCAACTCTCAGCCCTATCCGCTGGGAGGAATCAAGATTTCGAACTACGATTACCAGACACCGATCAAGGTGGTACGGTACTGGTCGTAAATCCGTGCAAGCAGAAAAACAGCGCTTCATAAAAGCTGGCAGGCTTTTATGAAGCGCGCTTTTTTGGTCTTATCTTTGCAATCAATCAACAAAATTCCCGTTTCAGCGCATCGTACATGACCTCATAGGGGGCTTCCCTGCCGGTCCAGATGGTAAAATTCAGTGCGCCCTGGCATACCAGCATCCCCAAACCGCTGATGGTTTTCGCTCCGCGAAGCGCGGCAGCTTTTAAAAATTCGGTGATATCGGGGTTGAATACCACATCAGAAACCACCATGCCCGGCGTGATGGTGTCGTAGTCAATATCCGGCTTCTGAGTCACATTTGGGTGGAAGCCGATGGGGGTGGCATTGATCAGGATTTCCGTTCCTTCAGGAATGGGCTGATGGGCTTTCCAGGGGACATAGGCGGCTTTGGCTTTGGTATGCTCTGTCACAGTGAGGGCCAGCTCCTGGCCGGGAGCGGTGCTGCGGTTGATGATGGTTATGCTGGATGCGCCTGCCAGCGCGCATTCCACAGCGATGGCCTTGGAGGCGCCGCCGGCGCCCAGAATAGTGACCTGTTTGCCCCTGGGGGAGACCTGTTCCATCTCCAAAGCCTGCACAAAGCCCTTTCCGTCGGTATTGTCACCGAACAGGCGGCCTTCCCGGATGTCAACGGTATTGACAGCGCCGATAATTTTTGCCGCCGGAGAAATTTCATCCAGATAGGGAAGAACCGCGATTTTATGGGGCATGGTGAGATTGATGCCCTTCATGTGAAGCGCTTTCAGGCTTTTCATGGCAATGTCAAAATCTTCGGGGGTGACTTTTAAGGTGAGATAGCGATAATTGAGTCCCAGGGCGGCAAAACCCGCTTCCTCCATCACCCCGGTGGGATTCCCGTCCACGGGATCGCCGAATACGCCTACCAGCTCAGCTCGATAATTCTTTTCCATAAATCTTCTCCTTTCAAGCTTGGTGTAGCATTTTACTTTGAAATTATTATATAATAGATCCCAGGGAAAGGGGAAGCTTTTGAGACAGGCTTTTTGCAACAAATATTTAGGAACTGTAAAACAAAATGTCAGACCGGATGACAGCCGGATTGACGCAGGGGATGCCAGGTATCCCGGGACAGAGGTGGAGTAGATGAAAAAAGGACACAGAGGAATCAAGCGAACAGCGGCATGCGTTCTGGCCCTTCTGCTATTTTTACAGACAGGGATGCTTCCCCAGGGAAATGGTACGTTCACCGCAGCGGCAGAGGCGGAGGAACTTCTGGGGGAGGAGATTATTCCGGAAGAAAGTTTTCTGGCGGAGGAGTTCTCCGGGAATCAGGCCGTGGAGCAGGAGACAGAGGAAGCCGGACTTTCCGAAGATGCGGGATGGGAAGAACTGATCCTGGATGAGTCCGGCCTGGCGGATGGAGCGGGCCAGCCGGCAGGAACGATTCTGGAGGATGGGAATCAGGAGACGGAGACTGCGCAGGAACCGGAAGAAGAACAGGAAACCCAGACGGAGGAAGAGACGGAAACTCCTCTGATTGAGGAAGCGATCGAGGCAGATACCGAGGAAGCGACTGAGGAAGAGACGAATGGTCTGATCGAAGATCCGGATCGCCAGATGATCCCCGGCCAGGAGCCGGAGGAGACGGTGACCCTCAAGGATGCTGTGGAGGTTCCGGACAGCGCCCCGGCGGGAATTATGACCTTCAGCCTGACAGCCTATGACGGATGCTTTGGCAATCAGTTGGAGGGCGCAGCCCGGAAGATGTACGATGAGAGGGTGAACTACTATGTGACGGCCAGGGGGACCGGCAGTATGGAGGTGACCTACAGCTTAGATACGTCTCCCATCACCTTTGACGCGGAGGTGGTTTTGCAGGAAAACGGGACCTATCTGCTGGACCGGACTACCCAGGATTATCAGGAGTTTCTGACGGAGGTCCGGTTTGCCATGCAGTCCTCAGTGGACGCCTTTTTGTATGACCATCCGGAGATTTTCTGGTTCCGGGGCGGAAAATATTCCTACATTCCAGGGAAAGTCTACGATGAGACTACTGGCCGGTGGCTGGGGTATCTGGAGAAAGTCACGTATACCCCGGGTGTGGCCTTCTCTGGAGCAGATTCCGCCTCCATGACAGGGGCCTATGACAGCGCTCTGGCCCAGGTGGCCCAGCAGATCTATGCGGGAGCTGATTATGATGGGGATGGATACCGGGATGAAGTGGAGCTGGTGAGAGGGATTCATGACTATCTCTGCGATACCTTGTACTATGATTCTGCCTCCTACTCCAACTACACCCAGACCGGGGATTACCGGATTTTCTGCTCAGCGGGGGCTATTTTGCCGGGAAGTGTGGGAACCGGAGTGGTCTGCGAGGGATATGCCAAGGGCTTCAAGGTGCTCTGCGATCAGATGGGGATTCCCTGCGTGTGCATCGGAGGAACCGTGACCCAGAACGGGGTGACGGAAGGACACATGTGGAATGGGGTGCAGATCGGAGGAAAATGGTATCTGGTGGATGCCACCTGGGATGACAAGGATACCTCCATCTCTTATCAGTATTTCCTGGCGGCCAATACGTTTTCCAACCGGGTTTCCTCCGGCAACTTCGGCGGTTCCGCTTCGGGAGCCTCCACGATTTTCGTTTATCCCTATCTGGAGACCCAGGGGATCGTCTACTGTGACGCCATGGGGCACGATTATGATGGGGAGGGGACGGTAACAGCGCCTACCTGTACCGAGCCGGGGTATACGGAGCATACCTGCAGTGTGTGCGGAATATCCTACCGGGACAGCGAGACAGAGGCTCTCGGGCATGATTACCAGGTGACCAAAAGTGAGGTGACGGCGCCCACCTGTACTTCGGGAGGCTATACCACCATCACCTACACCTGCAGCCGGTGCGGGGCCTCCTATACCCAGCAGGGATCCTACACATCGGCTCTGGGCCATACTTATGTCCAGACGGCAAACAGCGCTGCATGCACTTCGGCGGGATACCTGACCTATACCTGCAGCCGGTGCGGGAGCAGTTATCGGACGGCGCAGGCAGCGCTGGGACACTCCTATGTAAATGGAGTGTGCAGCCGATGCGGAAAGGGGAACACCATCGCCAGCGCCACGGTGGCATCTATCGCGAACCAGAGCTATGCGGGGAAGGCCATTACTCCGGTGGTAAAGGTAAGCTTTGGCAGCCGGGTGCTGAAACAGGGAACAGATTATACACTGACTTACCGAAACAATAAAAATGTGGGAACGGCTTCCGTGACCATCACCGGAAAGGGAATATATTCAGGAAGCAAAACCGTCACCTTTAAAATTGTGAAAACTTCGGTGGCAACGCTGAAGTACAGCAGCGTGTCCAACAAGACCTACAACGGGAAAAAGAGAACGCCCAGTGTGACAGTGAAAAACGGATCGGTTAAGCTGACGAAAAATAAGGACTATACCATCAGCTACTCCAAGAATAAAAATATTGGAAGGGCTGTCATCACCATAAAGGGAAAGGGATCCTATACCGGAACGAAGAAGATCTATTTTAATATTGTCCCGAAAAAAGCATCTCTCACCAAGGTGGTGTCAAACACAAAAGGCCGGATGGGCGTGATCTGGAAAAAGGTATCCGGCGTAACCGGGTATCAGATCCAGTACTCCACCAGCAGCAGCTTTCAGAATGCCAAGACCGTCACGGTGAAGGGGAAGACCAGCCGTGTCATCAAAGGGCTGAAGAGGGGAAAGCGCTATTATGTCAGGATCCGCACCTATAAGACGGTGAGTAAGGTGAAATATTACAGCGCATGGAGCGATGTCAAGAAAGTGAAAATTAAAAAGTGAAAACTAAAAAATGATAGAAGCGATTTAATACGCGTTTTTCTAAGAATCCCGGGCTGCCGCAATCGCCGAAACTTTTGGGACAGCCCGGAAAAAAATTATTTCATCATGGAGGCCAGCACCTGGTTGACCAGTTTACCATCGGCCTGCCCCTTTACCTTGGGCATCAGCACCTTCATAATGCGGCCCTTGTCCTTGGCGGTGGGCTCCTGGATCTCCAGCTCCGTCAGCACGGTGCCGATCACCTGGCGGATTTCCTCCTCGTCCATCATGTGAGGAGCAAACTCCTCCAGCACACTGATGCGGAATTTACACTCCTGGATGATATCGGTCCGGTCCGCAGGGGTTAGCTCCAGCGTCTCTTTTGTCTGTTTTATTTCTTTTAATACTACTTCATTTTCTTCTTCGGGAGTCAGATCTTCCCGTTTGTCAATGGCCTTGTTTTTCAGGGCGGCCAGAAGCATAGACAGAGCGTCTTTGCGGTCCTTGTCTTTTGCCTTCATGGCGTCCTGCATGGCTTTTCTCACTTCATCGATTCTGCTCATGAATGTTCATCCTTTCTCAAATTGTTTCATTTATCGTTACTATTCACAGCCACCCCGCCCCATGCGCACTCGTCGCCTCTTCGAGGCTCCAGTCTCGCTCCTTACGGAGCTAAGGCGCTGATAAAATCAGCACTTCCTTAGCCGCTTCGCAAGATGCGCACGGATTTGCAACGGAAAATGCCGCTTTGCGGCGCAAATCCGGCGCGGAAAACGCTTTAATCAGCGTTTTCCAAGACTGCTTATGTGGGCGGGGTGACTGCTTCGCAGTCCATTTTCAGAATTGCCAGCAAATGCTTACGTGCAAGCACGACACATCTGCTGGCAATTCTGAAACGGCTGTGAATAGTAACATTATACCAGAACGGAAAAGAATTTGAAAGTCTTAAGGAATTATGCGGAAAATATCTGTTGAAATGAAGATTCCCGGACGATATAATGAACGAAAGGAGGAGGATTCATGCAGAAATTGTGGAATGTTGTAGTCGCGGCACTGGCGGCGGGGGTTTGTATTTTTATTACAGTGCTCACCATGGACACGGACATTTACTCCATGGCGTTTAATCTGGTAGTTCTTGGGATTATGCTGGTCATTATGCTGTTTGCCGGGATACTGGGATTTGGCAGGATGGCCGAGACCGCCCGGGGACTGGACGCAGCTTCCAGGAAGCTGGTGGCAATTTTTAAGAACAAGGGAAATAAGGAGGAGATTACCGCCGCGGGGACCAGGATTTTTGAGGTGGATTATCTGGACCGGAAGTACCAGGAATACCTGGCCTATCTGCGAAAGACCAACAGCCCCTGCGACATCGGTGACTATATCGGTGAGTATGAGATCAATAACTATACTCACCGCCGGCTGGTGGAGATGGTGCCGGATATTCTGACCAGCCTTGGTATTCTGGGAACCTTCCTGGGGCTGGTCTGGGGCCTGAAGGGCTTCGATCCGGTGAGTTATGAGGCTATGACCAGCTCTGTGTCGTCACTGATTGACGGGATTAAGGTGGCCTTTGTCACCTCCATTTATGGGATCACGCTGTCCATGGCGTTTTCGTTTTGGATGCGGGGAGCACTCTCCAGGGTATCTGAGAGCCTGGACAATTTTCAGGATAAATATTATCTGTGCGCGGTTCCTCCCACGGACGCCACTGCTATGAATCATGTGATCGACAACCAGAAGCAGCAGATTCAGCTGGCCCGGGATATGTCAAAGGAGATGACGGAACAGCTGGCCGCCGGGTTTGAGCGCTATATGGAACCGGCCATGGAACATATGAATAAGACACTGGATCATTTTACCGATGTGGTGACGCTCAACCAGGAGGAGCTGATGGAGCGCATTTCCACCCAGGTGATGGAGAGCATGAAGACGGAATTGATGGAGGAATTCTCTGAGATGCGGGGGCTTCTCGGGGATACCAACCGGGTGCAGCGGGATTACGTGCGGTTTCTGTCGGAGCTCCAGCAGACCCAGGGGCAGTTTCAGCAGGATCTGATGGAGGTGCGAACCCAGTTTCAGCAGGATTTCCTGGCGGGTGAGGAGGAAATCACCCGGGCCATGCAGACAGCCGGCAGCAGCCAGGAGGAGTGTCTGGCGGCCATGAAGACCCAGCAGGAAAATCTGATGGAGTTTGTGGAGTATATGAGCAAGGTGATGGAGCGGATGGCCAGACTGAATGAGGCCAGCGTGCAGACTCTGGAGGAAGTGACAAAGCAGATAGAAGAGCTGTCCCAGGATCGGGAATCCCAGAATATGGAGGGATTAAACAGCCGTCTGGACCGCTTGATTGAGATGATGGAGAAGCAGCAGAGCAGGAAAAAAGGATTTTTCCGCTGAGAAAAGGATGCGGGGGATAAATCATGAAGAAAGTAAACCGGAGAAAAATGGAGGATAGCTCACCCCATAACGTGTGGCGTTCCTATTCGGATATGATGTCAGGACTGCTCCTTCTGTTTGTGCTGATTATGGCGGTATGTCTGATGCAGGCTCAGAAAAACTATACGGAGAAGCTGAATGAGCAGGCCAAGCAGCTCCAGACACAGAGCGCGCTGAATGCCAGTCAGACCCAGCTGGATGAGCAGTCTGCCCAGTTGGACGAACAGGCGGCTCAGCTGGCGGATCTGGAGGGGACGCTGGCGGAGCAGGCGGCCCAGCTTGCCCAGCAGCAGGAGGATCTGACAGCCAGCCAGGAGGCCCTGGCCCAGAAGGAGTCGGATCTGGCGGCCAGCCAGGCTCAGCTGGATGAGCAGAATGCGCTGGTGGCGGCCCAGCAGGAGAAGCTGGATGAGCAGACCGCCCTGATGACCCAGCAGCAGGAGCAGATTGATCAGATCATCGGCGTAAAGGCGGATCTGATTGCCTCACTGAATCAGGAATTTCAGTCGAATCAGATTTCCGTGGAGATTGACAGCGAGACGGGGGCCATGGTGCTCAACTCCAGTGTACTCTTTGATTACAATGAGAGTGTGCTGAAGGAGGAAGGAGCCCAGATTCTGGCCCAGGTACTGCCCTCCTACTGCAGTGTGCTGCTCAGTGAGGAATATGAGCCCTATCTGGCGGAGGTAATCATTGACGGCTATACGGATACCACCGGAGCTTACATCACAAACCTGGATCTGTCCCAGCGGAGGGCCTTTGCGGTGGCCGAGTACCTGTTAGATTCCATGGGATCCTTTCTGGATAGTGGGGAGCAGAGCGTCCTTACTGAAAAATTGACGGTGAACGGGCGCTCCGAGAGCAACCCGATTCTGAATGAAGAGGGGGAGGTGGACATGGACGCCTCCCGCCGGGTGGAGATCAAGTTCCGGCTGAAGGATGAGGAGATGATTGCCTCCATGAAGCAGATGATAGAAGAGAGTGGACTGGAATGAGGTTTATGCATTTATCAGACCTTCACATTGGAAAGAGGGTCAATGAATTTTCCATGCTGGAGGATCAGGAGTATATTTTCAATCAGATTCTGGAACTGGCAGAGAGCAGCGGGGTGGATGGAGTGTGGATTGCCGGGGATATTTACGACAAATCCACCCCCTCCGCCGAGGCGGTGCGCCTGTTTGACCGGTTCCTGACGGACCTGGCCGGGATGGGGAAGCAGGTGTTTCTCATCAGCGGCAACCATGATTCGCCGGAGCGGCTGGCCTTTGGCGGGCGGCTGATGGAGGGGCGTGGGGTATATATTTCCCCGGTATATCAGGGCTGTGTGGCCCCGGTGGAGCTGGAGGATGAGTACGGGAAGCTGAATATTTATCTGCTTCCCTTTTTAAAACCTGCCCAGGTGCGTCATGTTTTCCCGGGAGAACAGGTGGAGACCTATCAGGATGCGGTGAGGCTTGCGGTGGAGGTGATCTGCGGGAGAGCCTGCCCGGAGGGGATGGAAAAAACAACCGTCTGGAACCCCGACATCCGGAATGTGCTGCTGTATGGCCGTGAGGATGTGCGTCTGTCGGCGGGTGATGGGGACGCCCTG
>ERZ809224.2458-NODE-2458-length-11349-cov-6.459093_pt1 | contig 11349 bp, 8 predicted proteins | sample MGYA00520513_ERZ809224 | MGnify/ENA primary metagenome ERZ809224 (study PRJEB31576, sample SAMEA3212658) | Homo sapiens | biome: human-gut; feature: human gut; material: fecal | place: Sweden | collected 2012 ...
CAGTGGGTTCTGATGAAAATAGCACTTGGCAAATACAGCCATTAGGTAATTATTTGTATGAAGGACTTGCTGGAATTGCAATATTTTTCCATGCATTATGTCAAAGTTTGAAAATTGAAAAATATAAATTTGTTTGTGATGCTTTAGATCAAAACCTATTTACATATACAAAGGAGATGGAACAAAAAGTAGAAGGTATAGAAAACGAAAGTTCAGGTATATTCTGCGGTGAAGCTGCATTGGTCTACACCTATGAAATTTTATATCAAATTACTAAACATAAAATATATCTTGAATATGCTAGGAGACATTGTGAAATTTTAAAGAAAACTATTGATAATGATATGTATTATGATTTAGTGTACGGAAATGCTGGAGCTATTTTAGCATTACTTAATTTGTATGATCTTACAGGAGAAGAAGAGTATTTACGAATTGCAGATTTAGCGGGTGAAAAATTGTTTGCCTCCCAACAATTTGAAGAAAATACCAGAAAAGGATGGCTAGGTGCTGGAAGTAAATATCCGTTAGCAGGTTTTTCTCATGGTGTTGCAGGAATTGCTTATTCGTTAGTCAAGCTATGGAGCTACACCCAAAAGGAAAAGTATATGCAAGCTGTAGTCGCAAGTATTCGGTTTGAAAATTCCTTATATGATGACAAAATTGGGAATTGGAAAGACGAGCGTGAGTATAATGGACATAAATCATCTGAACAAAATATATATATGACAGCTTGGTGTCACGGTGCGGCGGGAATTTTGCTTAGCCGATGTAAGATAATGCAATTTGATATTGATAAAGAGCTACAAGATGAATTAAATAAAGATATTAAAACGGCATTAGCAACCACTTTGAAGTACGGATTTGGAGAAAACGATTGTTTATGTCATGGGAACTTAGGTAATACTGAAATATTAATGGAATACGGTAGAATGTTTAATGACATAAAGACACTAGATTTGTGTGGAGAGATACGGGAAGCAGCTTGTAAACGTATTTTGGGAGCAAATTATGACTCTGGAAGGAGTTATTTATATGGATACCAAATTCCAGGATTTATGACAGGATTGAGTGGGATGGGATATTCATTGCTTAGAGATATAAATAAGGAGCTACCTTGCATATTGTCATTAGAGATTTAAGAAATATTGGGCAAAATAGCAGATTGTTATTATGCCCAATATTTTTTGAAAGTAAAAGGAGTACTAATATGAAGCAAAAAAGAGTGCCTTTGATTAGGCAAGTTGGTATAACTGATTGTGGATTTGCCTGTTTGACGATGCTTTTTAATTATTATGGTTATAATATCGACATTAGTGAACTAAAGGCTAAGAATAGTGTTGGTAGAAATGGATTAAGTTTAGCAAAATTAAAAGAAATTTGCCAGGAAAATTATTTCCAATTTAAGGCATATAAGAATTTTTCTTCAGAAAATGATTTGTTGATGAATTTACCAGCAATATTGTTCTCTAAAACCAATCATTATGTTGTTGTTTCAAGGAAAAGAAAAAATACATTTGAACTGTTAGATCCAGTAAAAGGGAAGATTCAGGTTTCATTTGATGATATTCAAAGAGAATACATGGATATTCTTGTTGTTATTAGACCAAGGGATAAATTTATATATAGTAAAGAAAAATCCAAATTTAAAATTCCTGTAAATAGGTTCAAATTAGCAATAGTAATATTAATGACGTTGATTGCTCAAAGTATAATAATAATTCCGGCAATTTTTGTTCAAAAAATTGTAAACAACTTAACATATGCACCAGAATCGTTTGAGTTTAGAAAAATGATATTATTTATATTGGGTATAACTATAGCGTTGTTTTTAAGTAATTTCATAAAAAAAAGGTGTATTTTGATATTGCAAAGTGACATATATAAAGAAACAATACAACAAATGATTGATAAAATATTTAAAATCGACATAAGTTTCTTTGAAGGTCATGCATCTGGTGATATTCAAAACAGATTTAATAGTGTATCAGAAATTTATCAATTTATTTCAATTACACTTATATCAGCTATTATAAATGCCGTAACGGCAATAATGTGCGCGTTGGTTATGATGTTACAATCTTTTTATCTCTTTCAAATTCTATTTATTATAGCAGCGGCACAAATTTTGATAGTATATTTTCTTAATAAAAGGGCGCGTATCAAAATTAAAAACTATATTGCGGATCAAAGTGAATTACAGGGGAAAATGGTAGAAATTTTGACTAATATTCAGCAGATTAGATGTATGCGTATTGACACAATTCTTTGTAAAAACATAAAGGGAGATTATCAACATCTTATACAGAGGTTAAAAGAGAAAGCCCAAATAAGCGATTTTATTGAAACCATTGCTACGACATTTACAACTATATCACCAATGCTATTGTACACTATGGGAGGATTTTTAATTATAAATAGCAATTTAGAGTTAGGAGCATTAGTTTCGTTTATCACTTTGTCAACATATTTTACAGGACCGTTTCAAACGTTATCACTTATTATTCCTCAAATTAGTGTACTGCGTGAGACTATGTTGAGAATTAACGAGTTAATGAATTATAGTGATGAAATCCAAAGTGGAAAACAGAGTATTGGTAGATTTGAAAGCATTTCTTTAAAAAATGTAACATTTAAGTATTTGGGGAGTAATGAACCAGATTTAAAGGGAATTAATATAACCATTAAAAGAGGTGAAAAAATAGCTATTGTTGGCGAATCTGGGAGTGGAAAAACAACTATTTCAAAATTGTTATTAAATGCCCTTACAAAATATGAAGGTGAGATTTTACTTAATGGTTATAATATAAAATCTATTAAACGTGAGGCGATTGATCATATATTTACTATAGTGACACAGGTTCCTATGGCTATTAGTGGAACGATTAGGGATAATATAGATATATCGCATGATTTATCAGATGATGAAATTTATTCTTGTCTTAAAACGGCAGAATTAGAAAATGATGTAAATAAATTCCCTATGAAACTAAACACATTTGTGGGAGAAAATGGGCAGAATATATCAGGAGGACAAAAGCAAAGAATTGCTATTGCAAGAGCATTAGCATTGAAACCAGAGGTATTAATTCTTGATGAGGCGACAAGTAATTTAGATCCTATAACGGAAAGAAAAATATGTGATAATTTAAAAAAGTTGCACATTACACAGATAATAATTACGCATAGATTGTCGCAAGTAGAGGATGCAGATATGATATATGTGCTTAATCATGGGGAAATCATGGAGAAAGGTTCGCATGAGCAGTTGATGAAGGGAAAGGGGTTATATTCAAAGCTGGTGAGGATTGCTTAAATAAACATATTTTTAAAGCATTAAATTTGATAGGATATGGATATAAAAACAGGCAGTACTATGTATTGTCTGTTTTTTTTGAATAAAATAAGTAATTGAATACTCCTATTATTTGTATCAAGAAAATGCGAAAAGGGTAGCATGGTAGTATCACGTATATTTAAGGAGTAAACGATTATGGAAAGCCGGATTAAAATGCTTCGGGAAAAAAGGGGCTTGATACAGGAGCTTCTAGCAGTAGAGATAGGAGTAACACAGCAAATGCTCAGCAAATATGAAAAGGATATTACCATCATAAAAGTAGATGTCTTAAAAAGGATAGCGGAATATTTTAATGTAACAACAGATTACCTGCTTGGGCTGTCTGACATGAAGCGGGATCTGTCCGGTCAGATCAAGATGAATGAAACATTGGATGAGTATTATGACCTGATAGAAGTGTACAGAAGAATGGACGGGTATGACAGGGAAATGGTATGGTCGATCATGCAGACTGTTGGAAAAACTGCAGAGAAAAGAAAGCGGGGTGTGGGAAATGATAAAAGTAGCGATCTGTGATGACGATATTGCGACAACCGGAAAGATAGAGGACATGTTGTGCCGCATAGCAAAGAGAAACTTTATTCCGATAGAAACAGAAGTGTTCTGGGAAGGAGAGCATCTGTCAGAGGCAGTAGAGAGTATGAACAACTTTGATGTTATCTTCCTGGATATCGAGATGGGGCAGGCTGATGGGATCACAGTGGCACGGAAAATCCGGGAGACAGATAAAAATGTCCTGATCATCTACGTCACGAGCCATGAAAGCTATATGCAGGAGTCATTTTCCGTAAGACCATTCCGTTTTTTGGTAAAACCCGTAGAAGAAAAACAGATAGCGGGTTGTCTGGAGGCGGCATATGAAGAAATCAGCAGCGCCGACAGTTATTTCCGGTACAGCTACCAGAGGCTGAACTGCAAAATACCGGTGAGGGATATCCTTTATTTTGAAAGCAAGAGAAGAAAAGTGTACATAGTTACAGAAAAAGAGACCTTTGAATTTTACGGAAAACTGAATGAGATTGAGGAAAGCCTGAGAGCGAGCAAGGGCATTTTCCTCCGGATACACCAGTCTTTCCTGATAAACTATAAACACATAAAAGGGCTGGCATACGATTTTGCCGTAATGGATAATGAGGAAAGGCTCTCAATCAGTGAAGACCGCCGGAAACTGATCAGTGAGCAATACTGTGCGATGGAGGATACGTTTTATGTCGGCATGTAAGTGGATGACAGATATGCTGCTGGCGATGTTTACGGTATATCTCTTTTTCCTTTATTTTGGGATGTTTTTTGAGAGGAGAAAAAAGAATATCCGTGTATTGCTTGGAATTATCGTGCTTGTACTCTGGCAGGTAGGAATCCCGGAGGTTATCAATGAACTTCCGAAAGCATGGAACATAGGGACAACAGTGGGGCTTGCCCTGTTCGTTGTGGTAAATGTGTTTGAAGGAAAGGCATGGATGAAAAGCTTTTTTGCGGTTACATTTGCAGCCATCTGGATGCTGGCGGAAATGCTGATTGGCAGCGTGCTGATGATTTATGGGGAAAGCATCGTGGAACGGCAGATTTTTGGTGCGTTTGCTTCAAGGCTCCTGTTCTTCCTGATCATCCTGGCTTTAAGGAAAGTATTTACAAATGAAAAGGTTACGGGTCTGCCGACGGGGTACAGCATCCTGATCATATTTATCCCGACTGGGAGCATATATATCATGAACGCAGTGTTTGTACTGGCTTACAGGACTGACTGGGAATATGCCGAGGGGTATTCTCTTGTTTCCGGTCTGATACTGCTGTTTATCAATGTGCTGATTTTTTATATTTATATACGGCTGGCAGATGATTTACGGATACGACGGATGAATCTGGTGTATGAACAGCAGCTAGACCTTTGTGCGAGGCATCAGGAAGAGAGGGAACTGTCCGTGCTGCAGATGAGGGATGTGCGGCATGGTATGAGAAACCATCTCCTGTCGATCCTTGCATATGCAGAGAGAGGGGAGAGGGAGAAGCTTATCCAGTTTGTAACCGATATAATAGAGGATGGCAGGCTGAGACCGTCCGAAGAGATCAATACCGGGAATATCGTGACAGATTCCCTGGTAGGATACTGGAAGAAAAAAGCAGAAGATGCGGGAATAGAATTTCTGACGGATCTCAGCATCCCGATGGAGATGCCGTTCCGGGGAGCGGATATAAGCCTGATCATGGGAAACCTGTTGGAAAATGCAGTGGAAGGCGCCGGGAGGGCAGAAGGCCGGAAGTATATACGGCTAAAGATGAAATATGACAAAAACAACCTGCTGATAATGATAGAGAACAGCTACCGGGGAAAGCTGGCGAAAGGGAAGGGGGAGGAACTGAGAACAACAAAAACGGATACAAGCAATCATGGGATCGGCCTGCCATCTGTCCGTAGGGCGGCGGATAAATATCAAGGGGTGTTGTCTGTTGACACCACAGAGCCGGGACGGTTCCTTGCCAGGGTTGTGTTGTATGGAAGTTGAAAGTGTGGTGAAGGGAAAAGTTACATGAACACTCGATATTTTGACATTAAACAGCACAATGAGCGGAGAAGGTATATACTAATAAAATTATAGATTGTGGAAAGAGTGGCATAGGTGAGAATATTATTGTTTAGTGATAGCAGAAGGGTATTTGAAAAGACGAATGAAATTATTCAAAGTAAATTTGAACTAATGTGGTATAAGTATGATGACCTGCAAAAAGGGCAATATCCTTTGGCAGATGTTGTCATTATACATTTTGATAAGGATAGAATTCAAGATGCGACTATACCGATAATAAGAATAAAAGGCAGGTTGGGTACACATGTTTCTATTCTAGTAATAATGAATGGAACACCACAGGAAATTTATTCTGTACTGAAAGTAGGCGCATATGATTATATAACTAATATAGATGACATGCAAGAATATAAGCAGAAATTAGAGGATATTGTTTTATGGAACAGGTATCAGAGATACGTAGATTTTTGATAAATTGTATTTGTGAAAAGTATATAAAGATGGCTTTTTTGGTGTGGATATGTTAAAATAAAACAAGAATGATGAGTGAGGATTGTACTGGATGAGAATAGAAAGCATATTGTCAAAGAATATTGATGCAATGGGAGATAAAGCGGCATATGATGCGGCCTGCAAGCGCTTGTTGGCAAACAAAGTGATACTTGCCTGGATTATGAAAGAATGTTTGGAAGAATATAGAAATTGTAATATACAGGAAATAGTTTCTCGATACATTGATGGAGAACCGGATATTGGACAAGTGCCTGTAAATGTAGATGAGCGATTGTCTGGAGAACAAATAAGGAATGTATCTGTGGAAGATGCTTCTGTTTATGAAGGCACGGTTACCTATGATATTCGTTTTTGTGCGGAAGCTCCAGGAACGGAGAACAGAATCCAGCTAATAATCAATATTGAAGCGCAGAATGACTTTTATCCGGGTTATCCGATTATAAAACGTGGAATATATTATTGTAGCCGTATGATTTCATCACAGTATGGGACAGAATTTACTTCATCTCATTACGAAAATATAAAAAAGGTATATTCGATTTGGATTTGTATGAATCCTCCGCAATATAGAGAGAATACCATTACAGAGTATTATATTGCAGAAAAAAATCTGGTGGGAAATGTCAAAGAGAAGATTGAAAATTACGACTTATTAACTGCAATCATGATTTGTTTGGGAACTACGGATGATAATTCATCTGGTATATTGAAATTATTGGAAGTATTGCTTTCGACGGAGAGAGAAGTAGAAGAAAAAAAGAAGATTCTGCAGGAAGATTTTGCAATTGAGATGACAAAGACTTTGGAAAGCGAGGTGTCTACTATGTGCAATTTAAGTAAAGGTGTTGAGGAGAAAGGAATTGAAAAAGGAATTCTTTTTTCAATTAAAAGCCTTATGGAGACAATGGGATGGTCTGCAGAACAGGCGATGGGTGGTTTGAAGATTCCTGAGTCGGAAAGAGATAAATATATAACCGAACTGAAAAATGAGAAACTGTAATTAATTATAAGAAGATAATTAAAAAATAGAAGGTATAATGCAGGAAGTGGACAGCGAATAGAGCTGCCCGCTTCCTTTTTTTGATACGGCGTAATTGAATACTCCTATTATTTGTATCAAGAAAATGTGAAAAGGGTAGCATGGTAGTATCACGTATATTTAAGGAGTAAACGATTATGGAAAGCCGGATTAAAATGCTTCGGGAAAAAAGGGGCTTGATACAGGAGCTTCTAGCAGTAGAGATAGGAGTAACACAGCAAATGCTCAGCAAATATGAAAAGGATATTACCATCATAAAAGTAGATGTCTTAAAAAGGATAGCGGAATATTTTAATGTAACAACAGATTACCTGCTTGGGCTGTCTGACATGAAGCGGGATCTGTCCGGTCAGATCAAGATGAATGAAACATTGGATGAGTATTATGACCTGATAGAAGTGTACAGAAGAATGGACGGGTATGACAGGGAAATGGTATGGTCGATCATGCAGACTGTTGGAAAAACTGCAGAGAAAAGAAAGCGGGGTGTGGGAAATGATAAAAGTAGCGATCTGTGATGACGATATTGCGACAACCGGAAAGATAGAGGACATGTTGTGCCGCATAGCAAAGAGAAACTTTATTCCGATAGAAACAGAAGTGTTCTGGGAAGGAGAGCATCTGTCAGAGGCAGTAGAGAGTATGAACAACTTTGATGTTATCTTCCTGGATATCGAGATGGGGCAGGCTGATGGGATCACAGTGGCACGGAAAATCCGGGAGACAGATAAAAATGTCCTGATCATCTACGTCACGAGCCATGAAAGCTATATGCAGGAGTCATTTTCCGTAAGACCATTCCGTTTTTTGGTAAAACCCGTAGAAGAAAAACAGATAGCGGGTTGTCTGGAGGCGGCATATGAAGAAATCAGCAGCGCCGACAGTTATTTCCGGTACAGCTACCAGAGGCTGAACTGCAAAATACCGGTGAGGGATATCCTTTATTTTGAAAGCAAGAGAAGAAAAGTGTACATAGTTACAGAAAAAGAGACCTTTGAATTTTACGGAAAACTGAATGAGATTGAGGAAAGCCTGAGAGCGAGCAAGGGCATTTTCCTCCGGATACACCAGTCTTTCCTGATAAACTATAAACACATAAAAGGGCTGGCATACGATTTTGCCGTAATGGATAATGAGGAAAGGCTCTCAATCAGTGAAGACCGCCGGAAACTGATCAGTGAGCAATACTGTGCGATGGAGGATACGTTTTATGTCGGCATGTAAGTGGATGACAGATATGCTGCTGGCGATGTTTACGGTATATCTCTTTTTCCTTTATTTTGGGATGTTTTTTGAGAGGAGAAAAAAGAATATCCGTGTATTGCTTGGAATTATCGTGCTTGTACTCTGGCAGGTAGGAATCCCGGAGGTTATCAATGAACTTCCGAAAGCATGGAACATAGGGACAACAGTGGGGCTTGCCCTGTTCGTTGTGGTAAATGTGTTTGAAGGAAAGGCATGGATGAAAAGCTTTTTTGCGGTTACATTTGCAGCCATCTGGATGCTGGCGGAAATGCTGATTGGCAGCGTGCTGATGATTTATGGGGAAAGCATCGTGGAACGGCAGATTTTTGGTGCGTTTGCTTCAAGGCTCCTGTTCTTCCTGATCATCCTGGCTTTAAGGAAAGTATTTACAAATGAAAAGGTTACGGGTCTGCCGACGGGGTACAGCATCCTGATCATATTTATCCCGACTGGGAGCATATATATCATGAACGCAGTGTTTGTACTGGCTTACAGGACTGACTGGGAATATGCCGAGGGGTATTCTCTTGTTTCCGGTCTGATACTGCTGTTTATCAATGTGCTGATTTTTTATATTTATATACGGCTGGCAGATGATTTACGGATACGACGGATGAATCTGGTGTATGAACAGCAGCTAGACCTTTGTGCGAGGCATCAGGAAGAGAGGGAACTGTCCGTGCTGCAGATGAGGGATGTGCGGCATGGTATGAGAAACCATCTCCTGTCGATCCTTGCATATGCAGAGAGAGGGGAGAGGGAGAAGCTTATCCAGTTTGTAACCGATATAATAGAGGATGGCAGGCTGAGACCGTCCGAAGAGATCAATACCGGGAATATCGTGACAGATTCCCTGGTAGGATACTGGAAGAAAAAAGCAGAAGATGCGGGAATAGAATTTCTGACGGATCTCAGCATCCCGATGGAGATGCCGTTCCGGGGAGCGGATATAAGCCTGATCATGGGAAACCTGTTGGAAAATGCAGTGGAAGGCGCCGGGAGGGCAGAAGGCCGGAAGTATATACGGCTAAAGATGAAATATGACAAAAACAACCTGCTGATAATGATAGAGAACAGCTACCGGGGAAAGCTGGCGAAAGGGAAGGGGGAGGAACTGAGAACAACAAAAACGGATACAAGCAATCATGGGATCGGCCTGCCATCTGTCCGTAGGGCGGCGGATAAATATCAGGGGGTGTTGTCTGTTGACACCACAGAGCCGGGACGGTTCCTTGCCAGGGTGGTGTTGTACGGAAGTTGAAAGTGTGGGTAAGGGAAAAGTTACATGAACACTCGATATTTTGACATCAAGGAAATGGATGCGTTTTTTTGTGATAAAGTGTTAAAAACAAATGAAAGGAGTTTCAAAATATGAAAACAAAAGATTTAAAACTTCAGTCCGCCAAAGCATTGGCAAGTGCATCTTTGAAGATTGGAAAAGTATCGGCAGACAGCGCCTGCGCATATATTTTCCATCAGCCTAAAATGCCGAAAGAACTTAAAGCATTAAAGGAAAAATAAACATGAAATATTTATCGGAGAAAATAACAGATTATGTTATTAAAACCGGTGCAGCTTCCGAGGAATCATATGCGATATATCAGTATGGATTTCAGATAGGACTTGAAATGGTAAGTTGTTTTCTGACATGCTTCTGTATAGCGATATGGCTGCATATGATTCCGGAATTTGTAGTCTTTACTATTGTTTTTATGCTGTTGCGAACTTATGCCGGTGGTTTGCATCTGAATAGATTTGGAGCATGTTTCTTGTGTTCGGTTTCTGTTCAGACGTTGATATTAGTAATAAACAGTAAGTTTACTTTTCCTGTAATTTGCTCATGGATTTGTATTGTAGTAGGTCTGAGCATGGTTTGGATGTTAGCACCAGTAGAAAATATCAACCGGGAACTTGATCAGAATGAGAAAGAACATTGTAAAAAAGTTACGGAGAAAACCATAAGCGGGATACTTGTTTTTGCTATTTTCTGTACACTTGGCAGGTTTTTAGAAATGGTATCTTTGGTTGCTATGACAGTTTTATTGGTTTTGATTTCTCAATGTATTGGTGTATTAAAATTTAAAATTGAAAAAAATGTGTATAGCCGGGAGTGATAGCGATATTATTCCCGCTTTTTTATGTCTGTGATACATAGTTGTATTAAAATGTGGGTGGTAACTGAAACAGCTATAGAGTGCGTCCGATGGGCAATGGCTCATATGGGCGCATTTTTATATACGGAAACATTAAAAAATTTCTTCTTGTTTTTTCGATTTTTTTTAAAATTTTGACTGTCCTCGTTACAAAGGGGGCAATAAGATGTTTTCGAAAATAGCTTTCAGGCAGAGGGGAGGTGATCCCCTTGAATCTGACAAGACTGGAAAAAGCTGTTGTGCAAAGAAAATTTATCAGGTATTGCATTAAAGTGCTGGATGGTGAAGCACTGAATTATTTGGATGAAATGGACAAGATCTGGGAGCGGGAAATCAATTTCTCTGAACTTCGGGAAGAAATCCTAGACGGGTTTTGTTCTTATGACGAATTTATGGAAATTCGATATTTCCAGATTATGGGTATGGAAGTGCCTGTTAAGGATGAAGCGATCAGTGAAGCACTGTACCGTCTGCCGGAAAAGAAACGGAAGATAATTCTTATGTCTTATTTTCTGG
>ERZ809224.2467-NODE-2467-length-11302-cov-6.613052_pt1 | contig 11302 bp, 8 predicted proteins | sample MGYA00520513_ERZ809224 | MGnify/ENA primary metagenome ERZ809224 (study PRJEB31576, sample SAMEA3212658) | Homo sapiens | biome: human-gut; feature: human gut; material: fecal | place: Sweden | collected 2012 ...
GGTGCCTGCCGAAAGGGGGGCCTGATAGTCTGGGATCACCCCCGCGTGTGCGGGGAACAGTCGTTGCCTGCCCCTCGTTCCTGCCATGGGGCAGGATCACCCCCGCGTGTGCGGGGAACAGCTGACCCCTAGCATCGTTACCACCATGCTGGTGGGATCACCCCCGCGTGTGCGGGGAACAGGCACCGGCGCCCGCTTGCCATCCGTCTCCCGGAGGATCACCCCCGCGTGTGCGGGGAACAGAAGATTCCGGCGAAATCAAGTGCTGTCGACCAGGGATCACCCCCGCGTGTGCGGGGAACAGCAAGACGTATACATGATTCTGCTGTCAGCCAGGGGATCACCCCCGCGTGTGCGGGGAACAGGACAGGCCCCGGGTATATGCGCTGGCGATAGAGGGATCACCCCCGCGTGTGCGGGGAACAGCCGCCTTCGTCGAGAAGGATAGCGGGTAGTCGAGGATCACCCCCGCGTGTGCGGGGAACAGCCTTAATCGCTCTCGAGGCTCCACGAGAGCATAGGATCACCCCCGCGTGTGCGGGGAACAGCAGGCCCCCACCCAAGGGAAGTCGAAATACTTGGGATCACCCCCGCGTGTGCGGGGAACAGCCTTGCCACCCGAGGTAGTGGCCAAGCGCGGCAGGATCACCCCCGCGTGTGCGGGGAACAGCAAAACTTTTGTTGGATAGTCTGCCCACTCACAGGATCACCCCCGCGTGTGCGGGGAACAGCCAGCGTCCGCCAGTTTCTTGAGCTGCAAATAAGGATCACCCCCGCGTGTGCGGGGAACAGGTCTTGGATATGATGCTGGCACGGCGGATGGCAGGATCACCCCCGCGTGTGCGGGGAACAGACCATCGGAGCGAGCCTCCTCCTCGTCTTTACCGGATCACCCCCGCGTGTGCGGGGAACAGCCGAACCGGGGGAATGGTTGAGCCAGGGGCAGGGATCACCCCCGCGTGTGCGGGGAACAGTGCTCCCGCAGCTGCAAAAACCGCCGGGCCTCGGGATCACCCCCGCGTGTGCGGGGAACAGGCCAAGGCTTATTGCCCGGGAGCAAAACAAAAAGGATCACCCCCGCGTGTGCGGGGAACAGTCTGTACGTCGTCCGCTCCGTATACTGATGTAAGGATCCCCCCCGCGTGTGCGGGGAACAGTCTTCGTCGCTCATGGCCCGGATTCGGTCGGCGGGATCACCCCCGCGTGTGCGGGGAACAGTCTCGATTTCATTTTGTGTTCCCCCATTCCCGGGGATCACCCCCGCGTGTGCGGGGAACAGTATATTCGTGATACATATGGTGGCCCTGACTTAGGATCACCCCCGCGTGTGCGGGGAACAGAATTTTTATCCGCCACTTATCAAATGCAACATAGGATCACCCCCGCGTGTGCGGGGAACAGGGTGCGCGGTGCATCTTCGGTGCGTGGTGCGACGGATCACCCCCGCGTGTGCGGGGAACAGCGCCTGGCCAAATTGTTAAAAGCTCATACACCGGGATCACCCCCGCGTGTGCGGGGAACAGCCGTATAATCGCGCCAGGGTGGATAAGCACAAGGGATCACCCCCGCGTGTGCGGGGAACAGCTTTCTTGTTGCCGAACCATATATCTTGTATAGGGATCACCCCCGCGTGTGCGGGGAACAGCTTGGGCGGACCAGCATTACATGACGCTGAATAGGATCACCCCCGCGTGTGCGGGGAACAGCGTGCAGAACGGCGATATTAAGAGCCTGATTCAGGATCACCCCCGCGTGTGCGGGGAACAGTACAAATTCACGCTCACATTTGTTTGTGAACCAGGATCACCCCCGCGTGTGCGGGGAACAGGCCGTCTGGCTGGTGAATTCCTGCGGTCTTATGGGATCACCCCCGCGTGTGCGGGGAACAGTCTTCATATTCCCTCCTATATTTCAACACCTAAGGATCACCCCCGCGTGTGCGGGGAACAGCACTCACCGGGTCAGCATCCCCAGCCATAGTCAGGATCACCCCCGCGTGTGCGGGGAACAGTGGTGGAGCTGCCATTAGTGTACGGGACAAGCAGGATCACCCCCGCGTGTGCGGGGAACAGGCAGTCACATGATGCAGCGGTGGGGGGATGTGAGGATCACCCCCGCGTGTGCGGGGAACAGACCCTGGGCAGATCAGTCCCTGATCACCAAAAAGGATCACCCCCGCGTGTGCGGGGAACAGAAATACCGATTAGGATACGCGAGAATGGGAGAAGGATCACCCCCGCGTGTGCGGGGAACAGGTGACTATTTCTGGCACGGTTCCTACTGTAGATAGGATCACCCCCGCGTGTGCGGGGAACAGTATAATCTCCATCGGAGATACAGTCGCTTTGAAGGATCACCCCCGCGTGTGCGGGGAACAGCAGTCTACGCCGTTGTAAACGCGGTCAAAAGTGGGATCACCCCCGCGTGTGCGGGGAACAGACGCTGGCGGGGAAGGAGATGGAGGCGGGGTCAGGATCACCCCCGCGTGTGCGGGGAACAGCCCCAAAGGGGGACAATCGGAAATCCAGGATAAGGATCACCCCCGCGTGTGCGGGGAACAGAAGGCCGTTGCGAACACTTCTTCTTCCGTCACGGGATCACCCCCGCGTGTGCGGGGAACAGACTAAAAAAAGCCCGTCATTTCTACATTCTTTTTTGTCAGATCAAGAGAATTCATTTAGTTTGAAATACAATTGCAGCATTAGTTCGCAGTCCTTTTGCGCTCGATGGACCTCTTTACAGGGCAGCTCCAAATGTTTTGCCAAAGTGGACAGCTGATAGTTCGGCACACCATATATTCTTCGTCGTGCAAGGCTTAACAAATCAGTACAGCGGTTAGTAAGCACTGGTTTTCCTAATCCAGTGCAAGCTGATCTGAGGAACCCCATATCAAAGGCAATATTGTATCCTACCAATCTATCTTTCCCAACAAAAGACAAAAATCCCTGTAGTGCTTGCTCCAATGGCGCTCCTTGCTCCTTTAACAGTTGGTCTGTAATACCGGTCAGTTCTGCTACTGTTTTTGGCAACTTTCGATTGCACTGAACCAAGGCAGCAAACCGCTGTGTTTCCTTTCCTGCTTCTATCCGTATTGCTGCAAGCTCAATAATGCCGTCCTTAGCCGGATCCAGTCCCGTGGTTTCTAGATCAACAACCACGAAAGAATCTGGGACTGTCCCCGCTTTAGCATGGGCCCTCTGGGCCATTTGACGTTTGGCAGCGTGGCTAAACCCAGGCTTTATCATCTCCGAAGGCTGAACGGCCTGCGGTAGCGGTCGACGCATCAGTTTGAGTCCATCAAAATCCACCGGTTCCCATGCGGTGTTATGCACCCGAAAGTCCATCTTTTGCTCGCCGTTAGTGGAATAGACCATGGTTGCACGGCCATTCTTTAAATTTTCACAGACCCGTATCCAGAGCGCTTCCCTCACCCGCTGGCTTACTTGTCCCACATAGACGCCAGTATTGATCTCACATAGCCATTTGGAGAGATCGCCTCTCAGCTGGGGCGGACAGTCGGTCATGGTGATGACGATAATGGCCCATCCCCCTCCTCTTCACGAAAATAATTGATCCCATTTGATACCACTCCCCTTTGGTTATCCCAAAGGTAAATTGCTTCCTCCGGTTCCATGCTTTCCTCTGCTGGCGAAAGCAGCCAGCGGATATCGTGGACCATTCGCTCTAAAATTCTGGCGCTTACCATGGCGTCCCGCACGCGGCGTCGTACAATAGCCGGCAGATCCTCCGGTGCTTCTGCTGCGGTTTGAAAGGCGATCGGAATCGTGATTTCGGACTTGTATAAATCGGCAATATCGTATACAAAGGATCGCTCATGCCCCACATGAATGAACCCCAACCCCGGTGCACAGCCTAAAGCGACGATGACAGCATGGGCCAGACCATACAGGCAAGCATGACCGGCTGACAGCGCTTGATTGACCGCATCTCCTGAAGAAAAGTCGTCTGGATTGTAAACACGTCCGTTCCAGGCGACCCCGGTTTCCTTAGCGTATGCACGGTAAACATTCCGCACTCTGCTCCCCTCTCGTCCGCGTAGTTGCTGCATGGTCAGATGGGCCACATTCTCATCTGGAAAGCGCAGCTGATACATTTTCCTGACCACATCCAAATGCTTGCGGGTATTGCTCACCAGCTCCGCCTGTCGGATCAAAAGGTTCGCCCGTGTCGTCAACGGACGGCCGTGGGCATAATAGCGCACGCCATGTTCGCCGACCCAGACAGCCCCCACGCCGGTATCCCCCATCAGTTCCATGGCCCGATGTGTAACACGGGTCCCAGGTCCCAGCAACAGCACAGAAATGGCCGCTGCCGGGATATGGACCACACCGTTTTCATCCGTCACCGTAATGGCCCCATCCTGTCTCTCCAGAGTGCAGTGTTCCAGGTACAGGAAGGTCATGCGATCCTTGACTTGCGGCAGGGCCTGCAGATCCGGTCGGATCATACCAGAATGTTTTGTCACAGTCCGCTACCTCCGGCTGATAACGGTCATAAGCCCAAAGCCATAGGCCTTGCCACGACCAATGCCGTTAGTGAGCAGGGCACAAAAACGCTGGGGATCTGTCACCTGCAAAACGCCCTCATAGGTCACCGACAGCAGCGAGACCGGGCGTCCAGACTCCGTTCCTTTATTAAAATGCAGCCAGCGGCTTTCTGTTACGGTAAACGCCTCCGGGTTGAGGGAAAAACCATGTTTTTCCGCGCGATCCAGCAGCCACTGTTGTTGATATGCCACGGTACAGTGTGCATACACTTTGCCCCGGCCGCCGGAACCGTCCTTTGTGGGGCAGCTCCTTGTAGGATTGGCTGTCAGCCGAAACTGCCAGGCGCTGCCTGGGGTGATCCGGCGCAGCAACTGGTCATAATCCTTGGTTGCTGCATCCGCCATACCCGGCGGGCCGAACTGGTCTTCTATAACCGATAGGTCGGGCCGATCCTCGCTGAGCATCAACAGATATAGTTTGTCCCCCAGCCGGTCTAGCCTCCAGAGCCGTCGGCGGCGCGGGCCAGGGAAGGAACGTTCCACGGCGCCGTGTAACATCTGTGGCGAGGCCATCGCCCGCATTGTGGCGCGGCGGGTCACATCCAGTTCCACGCGGGATAAATACATGCTGTCACCTCAATTCTGCAAAGGGGTCGTGGGTGGTCTCGCTCTGGGGGGCCGTCTCCTCCGCCAATGAGACCGGGAATTCCCGCACCGGGCGATAGCCAAACTGCCGGTGGATCGGGCTGAAGGAGATGGGCAAATCCTGCCGGGGGACCGCCCCGGGCTGGAAGGGCGTTGCATCGGCCAGAATCCTAGTCTCGGCTAGCGGGTGACGACGCCAGGCGGGCGCCTGACTGGGTTCAGTCTCCAGCGCATCCAGCAATCCAGTAGTCCGAATCCCCAGACAAAGGGGCAGGGTGGGCGGACAGGAACGGCGCCCCAAGAACAGCGGATAGACGGGATGGGCGAGCGCCTGCTGCAGCTGCTGCAACAAGGCTTCATCTTCACTCTCCAGCCCCACCAGGAAGATGGCGTCCGACAGATAATACCGTTTGGTGACATAGGGCGCGCGTGGGGCTTTCCCCCGGCTCCGTGCCTCCCAAACCTGGTCCGGCGTGGGATTGTTGGCCGTGTGGTAATCCCGAAGCAGTTGGCCCTCCTGGTCCACCCGCACGGCAAAGCGTAACCCGTTAAGGCGCTGCAGGGCCTGGTCGTCATCCCGGGCAAGGCCCAATGCTGCCGCCAACAGGCCGATTACACCGCTTTTGGTAGGTTCCCGGTTCGTCTTCCGGATTTCAAATTTGGAGTCTGCCCCCCAGGATTGTAACGGGGCTGCCAGGCGCAGCAACAAGGTTGCCATCACGCCACCCCGTTTCCACCCAAACGCTGCCGAACGGCATCCTCCAATGCGGACAGGGCTGCCTTCATCGGCATGGACTGGGCCAATTGCTCCAAGCCAGCGCCAATCGTCAATGCTTCACTGGGTGCATCAGCATAGGTCTGATACATCTGTTGCGCATACTCCACCAACCGGCGCTTGGAAGGCTCCACATACCCTTCTAAAGAGGCGGGTACCGCCCGTTCAAAGGCGCCGCATAGATTAACGGGCTGATCCTCCCGGATGGTAAGGTACACAGCGTCGGGCAGGGTGCGGTTGGCAAAGGTATTCTGTTTGCCGGTGGGCATGGAGCGGATAAAGGCTTCGGCAAAGGCACGAACTACGGCTGGGGTCATCTCCTTGCCCAGGTGTTCCGACAGCTCCATGAGGTTCACGGTGGCATACCGGTAAAGCGTAGCGGAGTTATATTCCACTGTGCCCAGATGGCCGGCGCCGACGTTGTCCTCGGGTGCGCGGTCATCCACCGCGGTAAAGTAGTCATACTCGTTCTGTACCGGATGGGTGGAGATGCTGTGGGCCACCTGCGCCGCTGCGTCATAATTGAGGGAGGGATCATTGGCCACCATACGGCCAAACAACACCATATCCACGGAAGGTTTTTCTTTCAGCGCTTCCTTATAGGCTTTTTTGTCGTCGCTGCCAGCCACAATCAACTTCGCCAGGGCGCCGGCCTGATCGTAGCTCATAAAGAAGAGTGCATCCGTTCCTTTATCCTCATTGACTTTGTCCAGGCCCGCATATTTCAAAGCATCCATGGCTAGCTTTACGGAATCCCGATCCGGCGCCAGTTTGCTGATCTCACCGGCCACCATTGCAACAATCTTCTTGGTGCGCTCGCCCAGCTGCTCTTTCGGGAGCAATTCCTGCCGGAACATCAGCCGCACCGCCCGTTTCCAGGATTGAGAGGACACTCTGGCCCGGGTAGTGCCACCATAAACAGCGGTTTTGGGGCTTCCGGTGTCATCCCGGTTCAGACAGCTAGGAGGAACGGTTTGCAGCACATGAAGGTCAATATAAAGGCGTTTTTGTTCCATATCCATACTCCTTTTCTTGTTATTGGTTTGTCCCCTCAGTCTTAGGCGCGTAATAATAGTCTTGGCCCCAGCGCAGCCTCACCCGCTGGGCGGTAACGGGGTTCTGTAGCCAGTACAGATCCTCTGCCAACTGCACATAATCCAATGGGATCCCGCCAGCCCGCAACAGCTGAATGATGCCCCGCAGGTGATGGGCGCATTCCGGCATCGTGCTAGCGGTGGCCAAGGCGTTGAACCGGCGTAGCACGCTGGCGTCATCCGGCTGCTCTTTCGGTTTCACCAGCTTCCGGACCGCCTGCCCAAATCGGGCGTCTTTTTGGTGCATGTTATCCCTGGGTAGCCCATGCCCTTGCTGGTGCAGGGCATAACAGGTCAGTGCTAGATGCGTGGCCCACTCGGCGCGGGTAGGGATACCATCCTGGCTTTCCAATTCCAATGGAAAATCCTGCAATAACGCCCCCCACAACTCTGGTAAGTCGCCCGGGGCATGTCCCACCCCCCGCCGCAGGTTTGCCAGAATCGCCTTCTGCGGGTGCTCCGCCTGGGTCTGCAGCCAGCCTAAGCGGCGGGCTACATAACTTCTGATCAGCTGCGTCTTCTGTTCTGTCATCATGTCACCCCTTTTTCTCAATGATGCTGATGCGATATGCAAATTTATTACTGGCGATCGGCGCTGCACACCGATATTCGACCTCCTTTTTCCCTATCTTTTCCTTCATCATGCGCCCAACAAAAGCTGTAGGGCCGGCTTCTTCCACCAGCTGATGCCCCAGGGCATAGGCAATCTTCCGGGACTGTTCCCGCCAGGCGGCAAGGCTGGCATCGGTCTCTTCCTCGTCCCAGTCCGGGTCGATCGAGTAAAGCCACTGGCGGAAGGGCTGATCGATGCGGAAATAGAACTGCTCCTTAGCGCTTTGTGATACGTCTTTCTCACCAGCCCCCGCCGCTTGGGCAAGATCGCGCGCCAGCTTTCCCAAGGCATCGGCAAACTGCTCGCAGCGGTGGATTTCGCCTTTAATAATATTTCGCCATGCTCTTCCTATTTCATCTAATAGCGAAATGTGAAAGGAAAGCTCATCCTGGAAGGTATCCGTCACGAAAAAATCCTTGTCGCCATACTCGACGCCTGTAACCCGAAACCGGACAAACGTTTTAGAATTCAGGCAGTGTTGGGTGGGATTTTGCAGCAGCGTCATCCACCGCACAATTCCCGGCGTGTGGATGGGGGTATCGGCGCTGGATCGCTCGGTGAAGATTGTAGGGAACTCCCGCCAAAACTGCCGGCTGGGATCATGGCGTTTAGGCAGATAAATAAACGGCGCATCCTTTTTCTCCTGGGTGGTTCGCCAGATGGTCATCTGCTCACAGAACGCATTGGTCTTCTCAAAGAAATCTCCGCCCAACAGGGCATACCCGATCACACGATCCCCATTCCGGTGTAAAAGCAGCCGGCGGGACTGCAGCGTGAATAACGCCGCCGGATTGTCCGGTTGGCTGATCTCGATGCGTTCCCCGCTGCGCGGATGGTCCAATTCCCAGCAGGGTTTTTCTTCGCCCCATGCCTTACTGGCATCCTGCAACAACGTCAGATTCATGAGCAAGGTTTCAAACAGATTGTTGCCTACTGCCTGAATCAGTCCCAGTTTTCCCAGCCAACCGGCGCCAACCGAGGGTAGTCCCGTGCCCTTTGGCTTGGAAGAAGTATCGTCAAACCCATTGATATACAGCAGCCACCGAGCAGCTTGGGCATAGGTCAGTTCTGTTTTTCCTGTTCCAGCATAGGCGGGGAACAGCCGCAGTTTATTGCCGCTCTCCGACAGCTCGCCATTGAGTTTTGCGGAGGAATACTTCGTACCGATCTCCGCCTCCGGCACCTGCCAGAAGGGCCGCTCCGGATGAAACAGCCAAAACCGGTCGTGCCATTGTTCCAGATAGTCCAAGATAGGCTGTTCCGGGAACCGTCCCAGCTCCCACAAACTTCGCCACTGGCGGACTGCGCTGCTGATATTGTTGATCTCCACCGGTTGCCCCTGGGCATTTACCCGTCCAAATACCCCATTGAGCACCGCCAGCAGCAGCCGCAAAACCGCCACATCCTGGGTGGGCAGCTCCCCCGCCAGATCGGAATACGCCTGGGCTTGGAGCAGTGCCTGGCGCAGCGAAACTTCCTCCACCCTGCAATCGGGCCGTAAAACCCGAATCCAGGGTTCCTCCAGCAGGTTAAATGCAATCTCCTTCATAGGCTTTCTCCTTCCGATAGGTCAATCCTTCCGCCTGATCATACCGCAATACGGTCTGTGCCAAATATGCCGTAAGCGACTCATCCAACAACAACACCAGCTCGCCCTTCAGCAAGGGCGCCTGCTGCCACTGGGGCAGGATGGTCCGGTTCTGCTCTTCCAGCTCCCGGATCACTTCATTGATCTTCCACCTGCGGCTGAAATAGCCTGGCAAACGCAGACGCTGCCGGGCAATCTGCAGGCTGTCCTCCCAGCAGGGGGGCTCGTCCGCGGCAACGGCACGGCCCTCCTGATACCAGGGAAGAAAATGGACGCTTCCATCCTGATGGCGCACCATGACGAGGACTTCCACAGAGGGATCTCCATCCCGCACAGCTGCCCGGGCTGCGGCATCCGAATGTGCATATTCCTCCTGCATCCAGTCGTCCAGCCCGGTGCGGTCCAGGCTCTCCTGGGGACGCAGGATCGCAAAGTTTTCCGCATTCCTCGCCCTATCCTTTTGTTCCTTCTCATATTCTGCCCTGGATCGTTGGCTTTCGGCATCTTTTTCCAGGCAATCTGCTTCCTCCCAGCCGTAGACATCCTGTACCAGCTTTGGAATATCCCCAGGCAGTCGAATAAAGTCGGGCAGTAATCTTCGGGTGCGCCACAGCAGCCATCGGCCGTACACCGCCAGGCTGCCTTCCTCGAAGCTCCCATCTCCAGGGTCCAGCACCGCGCAGCAGGGCGTTTGCAGCGGCGCCGGCCGGTCCACCCGGGGATGGCGGTGTAGACGCCCCATGCGCTGTAGCAACAGGTCCATGGGGCAGAGCTCCGTTACCAGAAAATCAAAATCAATATCCAGCGACTGCTCCAAGACCTGGGTACCTACCACGATCAGCCTATCCCTCTCCGCAGCGGTGGAAGTTTTACCCAATCTACGGAGCAGCTCCTGCTCTTTTTCCGCCCGGTCCGGACTCAAAAACTGGGCGTGTACCAGTAATACCGTGTGCTCCGGCAAAGCTTTGCGCAGAACTGCAGCCAGCTCCTGGGCTTTTTTGACGGTGTTGACCATGATGCCCACACAGCCGCCCTGCCCCATGGCCTGCCGCAAAAACGCCGGCAGTTGCTGTTCTTGGAGGGAAATACGCTGAACGGTTTTTTCCTGCGGCGGTAGGGGCACGGTCTCCTGGCGGATCTGGCCCCCGTCCGTCCAGGTCAGCAAAGGATATCCCCGGCTGGTCATCCAATTACCCTGTTGGTTGGTACCCAAATAGGCCTGTATCAGCTGGGAACGGCGTTTGGCCGGCAGCGTGGCCGACAGTAGAATGACCGGCACATGATAACATCCCAGCCATGCCAGCGCCCGGTCCAGATATCGGTTCATATAAGCGTCGTAGGCATGGCACTCGTCCACCACCACAACTTTTCCGGCCAGCCCAAGATGCCGGAGCATCACATGTTTCTGTTTCAGCGCCGCCAGCAACAGCTGATCCACAGTCCCAATAACAAAGTCCGCCAATAATGCCTGCTTCCGACCTTCAAACCACTGATGGACCATTATGCCGGAATCCGGATCATCTTCCTGGGTCACAGAACGGCCGGGGATCAGCTGCTGATACGCCTCGTTCAGCTCTGCGGCGCCGTGGGCAAGCCGGATGGAGTGGAGCATTTCCTGGGACTGGGTTTGGGCCCATTGGGTAAGGCGATCAAAAATCCCATTGGCTGTGGCCTGGGTGGGCAGGCCGAAAAACAGGCCGCCGGCCTGAAATTTCGCTGCAAAAATCTCTGCTGCCGCCAGCGCAGCCTCCGTCTTGCCAATGCCCATCTGTGCTTCCAGGATCAGAATACCCGGCGCAGTCATTCCATTTGCGGCCTGCAAAACAGCCTGCTGTATGGCATTGGGGGCAAAACCGAATCGCTCGTGAAAGGCGTCATTATCCATCCCGGAGCATACGATCTCCCAGGGGCCGGTCAGGGATAGGGCGCGCCATGCCCGGTCTACCCGCTCAGGATAAAGCGGGGCCTCCCCCAGGTCTTCCACCGGGATCAGCGGGAAATATCTGGGGTTGCTGGCGATCCAATCCGCCATGGTCAGCAGCCCGGTCAGCAAGATCGGAAGAGCACACGTCTGAACTCC
>ERZ809224.2468-NODE-2468-length-11302-cov-5.866542_pt1 | contig 11302 bp, 8 predicted proteins | sample MGYA00520513_ERZ809224 | MGnify/ENA primary metagenome ERZ809224 (study PRJEB31576, sample SAMEA3212658) | Homo sapiens | biome: human-gut; feature: human gut; material: fecal | place: Sweden | collected 2012 ...
GCGGAACACGCTTCACACGGTTAGAAAACATAGCCGAACGGTTTGGAGCCTGTGTACGATATGCGCCGTCCTTCTTTTCGTCCTCTCCCAACCTGCAATGATTCAGGCTGAATAGTTCGCTAATTACCGCACTCAATACTGATCTCGTTGAATAAATCCAACACATCGTCCACATTCATATTTTTCTTATCCTCACCCTTTTTATCCAGGATGATTTTTCCCTGATGCATCATAACAATACGTGTACCATACTCAATTGCATAACGCAGATTATGGGTGACCATGATGGAGGTCAGCTTTTTCTCACGCACCACCTGATCGGTAAGACGCATGTTAATCTCGGCCGTTTTGGGATCCAGAGCCGCTGTGTGCTCGTCCAGAATCAGAAAATCCATCGGCGTCATCGTAGACATCAGAAGAGACATCGCCTGTCTCTGGCCCCCGGAAAGAGAACCTACCTTCACATGAAGCTTATCCTCCAGTCCCAGATTCAGCGGACGAAGCATCTCCCTGTATGCCGCTTCACGCTTTTTATTTACTCCTCCGACAAGATTGTATGACTTTCCCTTATTCTCAGCCAAGGCCATATTCTCCAGAATCGTCATAGACGGGCAGGTTCCCATCGCAGGATTCTGAAATACCCGCCCAATTCTGCTCATACGCTTGTGTTCCGGCATGTTGGAAACATTTTTTCCGTTTATCAGAACAGCGCCTTCGTCAATGTCAATGCTTCCGCAGATGATATTCAGCATAGAGGTCTTTCCGGAACCATTACTTCCGACCACGGACACAAATTCTCCATCCTCTACCTTGAAATTAAAATTATGAAACAGGCACATCTCATTTACCGTGCCGGGATTATAGTATTTATAAATCTCTCTTAACTCAAGCATCCACTTTCACCTTGACCTTCCTGTTGCGCTCCATTCCAAGCACCAGAATCAGCAGGAACAATGCCGCCGTAATAAACTTCAAATCTGTTGACTCAAAGCCAAACCGAATGGCAACCGCTACACATGCTTTGTAAATAACAGAGCCGATCACCACACTGGAAGTCACGCGAAGAACCGTGATTTTCTTAAACAGGCTGGTCCCGATAATTACGCTGGCCAGCCCGATAACCATAGTACCGGTACCCATTGAAATATCGAAATAGCGCTGCTGCTGTGCAAACACACATCCGCCAAGGGCTACCAGACCATTGGAAATAGACAATCCCACCACTTTTACTTTGCCTTTATCTACACCCAGCGAAGTAATGATGCGGTCGTTGTCACCCACGGCGCGCAGAAGCATACCGGATTTCGTCCTCAAATACCAGTCCAGGATATACTTGCTGACAAGCGCAATGATCAGAACAATCAAAACTACCTTAAACGCCGACAGACTCTCCGGGATCACCGCGTCTACAATACTGTTCTGAAAAATGGTACTTTTATTGTAAATTGGAAGATTTGCCCTTCCTGCAATACGCAGATTTACCGTATAAAGTGCCGTCATCATAATAATACCGGACAGCAGATCCCGCACCTTAAGCTTCACATGAATCAATCCTGTCAGAGCTCCCACCAGAGCTCCTGCCAGAAAACAGATCGGAAGGGTCAAAAGCGGATTCATATCTTTACTGATCAAAGCGGCTGCAATCGCCGCCCCCATCGGAAAGCTTCCATCTACCGTCAAATCCGGGAAATCCAGAATTTTATATGTGATATAAATCCCAAGCGCCATAATCGCGTATATCAGTCCCTGTTCCAGGACACTTATCAGCAATGTCATAATAACCTCCGTTTATTCTACGGTAATCTCATCAAAAACTTCCGCCGCACTCTCTACGTAAGAATCCTCCAAACCAAAACCTAACTTTTCTGCAACTGCAGTATTTACATAGAGGCTTGCACCGCTGCAGATCTCATACGGCATCTCGGAGGCTTTCGCTTCTCCCTTCAGAATCTTTGCTGCCATAGCGCCTGTCTGCCTGCCCAGCGCAATATAGTCAATTCCCATGGATGCCAGGCAACCGCTCTTTACCTGCTCAATCTCAGAACCAAACACTGGAATATTCTGCTCATCAGCCGCTGCAATCAGAGTCTGCAGTGCTGATACTACGGTGTTATCAGTCATGTTGCTGATACAGTCAACCTTAGAAGCCAGATCCTTTGCTGCCATCTCCACGTCAGCCACAGTATTGATACCGCTGTCTACGATCTCAAAATCATATTTCGGCGCGATTTCCTTGTACTCCTCAATTGTGCTGACAGAGTTTGCCTCACTGGTAGTGTAAAGAATACCGATTTTCTGTGCTTCCGGCATCATCTCACGGATCATTTTAAGCTGCTCCTCAACCGGCAGTTTATCAGAAGTACCTGTAATATTTCCAACTGAATTTCCTTCCTCATCTGCAAGTCCGGCGCCCACCGGATCGGACACGGCTGTATAAACAACCGGAATATCTGTATCCATGCAGCTATTGTATGCGCTCATAGCACTCGGTGTAGCGATCGCACAGATCATATCCACCTTCTTAGATACAAAGTTATCAGAAATGATGCTGGCCGTACCGGTATCTGCCTGAGCATTTTCAAACTCAACAGTCAGATTTACACCCTCCTCAATACCGGCCTCTTTCAAGCCTTCCAGAAAGCCTTCTTTACAGTTATCCAGAGATCCATGCTCTGCAAATTGAGAAATGCCGATGGTGTAGCTTCCGTCTGCAGATTCTGCCGCTGTACTCTCGTCCCCTGCTTCCTCTGTCTCTGCAGCCTGTGTATCTTCCTCTGTCAAAGCTGCCGTCTCAGAAGAAGCCTGTGTGCCCGCTTCCGTCTGGCCGCTGCCGGAATTGCCGCATCCTGCTGCCATTGTCATAACCATTGCTGCTGTTAAAATACCTGCTAAAACTTTTTTCTTCATAATAAAAATCCTCCTTTTCTTCCTTGAACCGAAAAGACAAACTATGCAGCCCGACTCGCTTCGCTCCTCCTGTTTGGCGGCAGTCGCCAAATATCCGCACAGGTGCGGCTGCTTGGGTCGTTGCTCGCGGAAATAAAATAAAGCGCCTCAAGCTTTTGCTTGAGACGCCGATTTTTTATCAACGCGGTACCACTCAATTTGACCTCAGTCCACTTTGCATGTACATGTTATACATTCCTGATTGATAACGGGTTCGGTTCCCGACAACGCCTACTCTCCATGTGGATTTCAGGCTGCCCTCGAAAGTCCATTCGGCAATCCACTCCGTACTGCAATCCCACCATCTGCAGTTCTCTGCGCCTTTATGAAAAGCTTACTCCTCTTTCTCAACGGTTTTTCTTATGGGTTAGAGTTTAATACTTTTTCAGGTAATTGTCAATCACTTTTTCCGTTTGCCGGAGATAACCCGTCCAGCCGATTTCTTTTCTGAAAGAGTCAATAGATATTTTAAAGCTTTTCATCCTCCTTTGCCCATCCAAACGAGCATTTCACCGCTTTTTTCCAACCTTTTCTCAAATGTTCCCGACACACTCTCTCCATCCCGGGCATAAACCTGCGCTCAATGGCCCAATTCTCTTTCACTTCATCCCGGCTTTGCCAATAACCCACCGCAATCCCAGCAAGATAGGCAGCGCCAAGAGCTGTTGTCTCGATACAATTCGGCCGCTCTACCACCGTATCCAAAATATCCGCCTGAAACTGCATCAGAAAATTGTTGGCGCACGCCCCGCCGTCCACCTTCAGGCTTTTCAGCGAAAGCTCTGCCTCCCTCTGCATGGCTTCAATCACATCTGTGACCTGATAGGCAAGAGATTCCACTGTAGCACGCACCAGATGCTCTTTTTTCGTGCCTCTGGTGATCCCTACAATCGTACCTCTCGCATACTGATCCCAGTACGGCGCTCCAAGCCCTGTAAATGCCGGCACCACATAAATTCCGTTTGCATCGGGAACTGCGTTGCAGTAATACTCGGACTGCGCCGCATCACGCAGCATCCGTAGATCATCGCGCAGCCACTGAATCGCCGCACCTGCCACAAAAACACTGCCTTCAAGCGCATACTGCACTTTATCCTCCATGCCGACCGCAATCGTAGTCAGCAGACCGTTTTTAGACAAAACTGCCTGTTCCCCTGTATTCATCAGCAAAAAGCAACCTGTCCCATACGTATTTTTGACATCTCCGGACTCAAAACAACACTGTCCAAATAATGCCGCCTGCTGGTCTCCAGCCGCTCCCGCTATGGGAATACCGTCTCCAATCAGGCATCCCTGTGTCTGCCCGTATATGCAGCTCGAAGGCTTTACTTCCGGCAGCATTTTGACCGGAATATTCAGCCTTGCAAGAATCTTTGCATCCCATTCAAGTTTATGTATGTCAAAAAGCATCGTTCTGGATGCATTCGTGCAATCCGTTACATGTACTTTTCCTTTTGTCAGATTCCAGATCAGCCAGGTGTCCACAGTCCCAAAAAGAAGCTCTCCTCTTTCCGCCCTCTCTCTGGCCCCTTCCACATGATTCAGTATCCATGCAAGCTTTGTGGCGGAAAAGTAGGCATCCGGTATCAGACCCGTCCGACTGTGAATCACCTCATCAAATCCATCCCGCTTCAGCTCATCCACCATCCCGGAAGTGCGGCGGCACTGCCAGACAATGGCATTATAAACAGGTTTCCCCGTCTCTCTTTCCCAGACAATCGTAGTCTCTCTTTGATTTGTGATCCCTATCGCCGCAATATCTTTTGCCGCAGCGCCAATTTTCCCCATCGCCTCTGCAGCAACACCGATCTGCGACGACCAGATTTCCATGGGGTCATGCTCTACCCATCCGGGCTGCGGAAAAATCTGCGTAAACTCTCTCTGTGCAAGACTGCAGATATTCCCGCCCTTGTCAAACAAAATGCATCTGGAGCTTGTCGTCCCCTGATCCAGTGCCATAATATAATTTCCCATAATGTGCCCTCTCTTTTTTATTTTTACAGCATATCATCCGGCAGCTCTGCATGCAGGACAATCTGCTCTCCCGAAAATGGCTGCAAAAAGGTAAGCCATTCTGCATGCAGGGCGGCGCGCTTTCTCTTATGCCAATACATATTCAACATCGTTTCATTTCCCGGCGCAGCGCTGCAGACATTTTCCCCATACAGCCTGTCTCCGAGCAATGGATGTCCCATATACGCCATGTGTACCCGTATCTGATGCGTTCTTCCTGTTTCCAGCCAGAGTCTGACAAACGCCATATCCTCATACTGCTGCTCCACTCGATAATGCGTAACCGCACGTTTTCCATGCGGATGAACGCACATTTTCATCAGGGAACCGGAAAGCGGCGCAATCGGCTGATCTATCACACCCTCTTTTTCTGAAAGCTTTCCTTCACACAGTGCCAGATACTCCTTTCGCAATTTCCCGTTTTCCCGCTGAGCAGACAGCCTGGCGGCGGCAGCTTTATGCTTTGCAAACAAAACAATCCCGCTTGTCTCCAGATCCAGCCGTCCGATACTGTGAATCTGCACCTGCTGCCCGCTCTTCCTGAAATAAAAGGCGAGCTGATTCCCCAGCGTATCCCCATAATGTCCATGGGACGGATGTACCGCAATGCCGGCAGGCTTATTGACAGCAATCACGTCCTCATCCTCATAGAGGATTTCCGGCATACAGTCCCAGGATACCAAATGTCCGGAATCACCTTCACCGGCCGCCAAACACACCTCCAGACTGTCACCCACTCTCAATGTCTGCGTAGCTCTGCACCTTTTTCCATTCACGCATATGCCATTTTCTCTGAATTTCATTCCGCGTATCTGCGCTTTGGAAAAACCTGCGCAAGACTTCAAATACTGCTGTACCGTCAGTCCGTCCTCTGCCACTTCAAACATTTTTCTCTTTTCCATGTGTCCCGAATACCCACCTTAAAAATTGTAAATCCGCTTTTTGCATTATACCACAAACCCTCTTTCCCTGTCTATTTGCAGACGACTATTCTTTCATCTTCGGTTCAAAAATCAGACTTGCCAGATAGGAGAACACAAGAGCCGCGCTGATACCCACAGCACTCGCTTTGAATCCGCCCATAAATATCCCAAGGAACCCATTTTGATCTACTGCTTCTTTTACACCCTTCCAAAGCACATTTCCAAAACCGAGGAGGGGAACAGAAGCCCCGGCTCCTGCGAACTCCACAAATGGCTGGTAAATATTCAGTGCTCCCAATACAGCCCCGCTGCACACAAGAATCACCATGACACGCCCCGGCATCAATTTTGTTTTTTCCAGCAGAATCTGAATCAACGCACAGATCAGACCTCCCACCCAGAATGCGTTTATATAATCCATAAAAATCCTTCTTTCTGTTTTCAATGATATCAATCACAGCCCGCTCTTTTTTTCGCACAAACGGACTGCAGGTCAGGTTTGGCTCACATTTCTTTTCCACATCAACAGTGCTCAATCACCACTCCATGCGCGATCCCCGGTACTGTCTGCCCCTCATTAAAGCTCACAGTGGACAGCAATGCACCTGTAGGTACAAACAGTACCCGTTTAAAGCTCCCCTTCTCAAGCTTTGGCAGAATCAGTGATGACAGTGTAACCGCTGAACACCCGCAGCCGCTTCCTCCTGCATGAGTATCCTGTGTCTCTCTGTCAAAAATCTCAATTCCGCAGTCCATATGCTGTTTTGTGATATCAAAACCCTTATCCTTCAAAAGATCAATCAATATGGTCTGCCCCACATATCCCAAATCACCCGTAATGATCCGGTCATAATCCTCTGGCTGTCTGTTAAAATCCATCAAATTCTGATAGATCGTGTCAGCCGCAGCCGGAGCCATGCACGCTCCCATATTCAGAGAATCCTTCACGCCGTAGTCCACCACTTTGCCTGTCGTAATTCCAGTGATTCTGGCATGTCCTCCAGTGCGGGACAGGACAAAGGCACCGCTTCCTGTGACCGTCCAGGTAGCCGACAGGGGACGTTGATTTCCGTATTCCAGAGGAAAGCGAAACTGTTTCTCCGCACTTCCGAAATGGCTGGAGGTCATAGCCAGCACATAATCTGCATAGCCCGCGCTCACCGCCATCGCCGCCAGAGAAAGAGCCTCCCCGCAGGTGGAGCAGGCGCCATACAAGCCAAAAACAGGAATATCCATATTTTCCACACCAAAGGATGTGGCAATTAACTGTCCCAGAAGATCTCCTGCAAAAATATAGCGAATCTGGGAAGGCAGCAGCCCCGCCTTACTAAGAGCTACCTGAGAGGCTTCCGCCTGCATCGTACTTTCTGCTTTCTCCCAACTGTCCTCTCCAAACATGGGATCGTCACATACCAGGTCAAATTTATTGCCCAGAGGACCCTCACCTTCTTTTTTCCCTACCACAGAAGCACTGCACAAAATATGCGGCGCTTCCGGAAACTGTATACTCTGTTTCCCTGCCATAGCATCCATCCATCATTCCCCGCTTTCCTGAAAATCTACCGATAGTATGCCCTGGTTTCTGTAAAATATCACAAAAAAACAAGCATATCCTGCAAAGGATTCTGTGCCAAAAAGCACAAAATTCTGTGGGATATGCTTGTTTTGTAATCTATTCATCTGCGGTTGCCGCGACGATCAGCAGCCCCCGCAAAACGTGTTTCATCTGGTTGTTTAAAATTTACTTATCTTCTCTGCTGCATACTGCAAAATCAACGCTGCATCACTTGTATTGACTTCGCCGTCGCCGTTGACATCCGCACTTGCTTCTGCATCTGCAGAAAGTGCCGTCATCTCTGCACTTACTGCAAGAAGCGCTGCACTGTCGCTTGTAGTAACTGCGCCATCGCCGTTTACATCACCTAACAGTCTGGCATCTGCCACCTTCAAGGTCAGTGTCCTGACAGCTTCATTTACCTCATTCTGCACTGCATCATCGTCATCGTATACTGCCTGTGCGGCTGCTGCCGTGTCCGCAAGTCCTTCAATGGTAGCTGCTACGTATGCATCTGCATGCGCCAGGACATCATTTGCTTTTGCAAGCATGGCCCTCAACGCAGCCTTATTGCCTTTCATCTTCAGATCAATAATGGCATCAATCAGGTTTGCATATGCATCACTGATGGCATCTTCTCCTCTATTCTGGTCGGCAGCCACTGCCTCTGCCTTTTCGATTGCATCTTTCAGATTCTCAAGCGTCTCGCTGGTGTAATTACCGTCCAGCAGATCTTTTGCTGCTTCGATCAGGGTTTCAAGAGAGGTGATATCTGCCTTCTTAGCCATCTTAAACAGCTCGTCAAGAATTGCATATGCTGCATTGTCTGTCTCTTCCTGTGATGCGTCTGCATTATTCAGGACTGCTTTTCCTGTTTCTGCTGCCGCCGCCAGAGCTTCTGTCTCTTCGTAATTTTCTCCAAGTGCCAGTATCTGCTCTGCTGCGTTTATTGCCGTTTCAAGATGAAGCTTCTGTATGCCATATTCCAAGTTGCCGATCGCTCTTACAAGTGCTGCAACGGCTTCATCCACTGTACTCTGAGAAGCATCCGGATCAGCCAGTACTGCCTGTGCTGCCGTCAGGGCCGCCGCCATGCTGTCTGCACTCTCTTTTGTATAAACGGAAAGATCCTGAGCTCCCCATACATCACACAGTGCTTTCAGGGAAAGCTTAATCGTACCGCTCAGAGGCATATCCGGAATTGCAAAAGCTGTCTGAGAAGTTGTTCTGTTTCCTGTCAAAGTATTTCTGAATAAAGCACAGAATGCTGTTGCTGACCAACTGAAGTTTGTAGTATGAAGACCTTCCCCTGTCTCAGGATTATAGTTTTCACGGATTGGTCCGTCTCCCAATAACCCCTCTGTGTTGTCAAACAATTTGTAAGTCATCTCTCTTGCTTCGTCAAGATAACCATAGTTCTGCATTGCTTCCACGCCAAACATTGCCTGGTCTAACCACACAGGTCCTCTCCAGTATCTGGAAGCATCAAACTTATCATTATCTTTTGATGCGGTCGGGAACGGCACAGTCAGGTTAAATTTGTTTTCATCAACCATATTTTCAATGACTCTGTCCGCTATTTCCTGCGTTGCCATGTTAGCCCACAACGGAATCCAGCCTTCTGTTCCTTTTCCACGGTTCACCAGCAATTTCTTAACGCTGCCGTCCGCATTGGTCTGCAAATCGTAATAGAAGCCTGTTTCTTCGTCATACATATTGTCATTTACATACTGAAGCAGCGCTTTTGCTTCGTCCTTATATTTTCTGGAATCCTCACTGTATCCCAGAATATCTGCCATAGATTTCAGAAAGCCTTTTTCCGCGTAGAGATACGCATTTAAGTCCACTGATTCCTGATTGATGGAATATCCGATCACTTCGCCTTCCGCATTCTTATTCTCATATACAAGCACTCCGATATCATCCGGTCCATTTCCTTCCTCGTCAAAACGGGTGGCATTATCCATACCGCTCTCCCAGGCTGCCGCTTCAATCACCGCACTTGCATCAAATAATTTATTTCCGTTTTCGTCTACTGCGATTTCCCAGTCGCCGTTCTCTGTCTCTACCCACTGATAATGTGCATCGTCAACCATGGCACCATATTCCGCAACGCCATTATGATCCACATCACGGTTTGTATACCACCAGTTATGGTAAGCAACCAGCTTTGGATACATTTCCTTTAAGAACTCAATATCATGCGTCTGCTGGTACACATTGTAAACAGACCATGCTGCAAGAGGCGGTTTGGAGTTTCTTTCATTCCAGTTACCACCGTCATCGCCGCGCGCTTCGTTTTGATTATAGAAGATACAGTCAACAATTGCTCCGGCATCCTGCGGACGAAGTGTGTCATCCTCTGTAATCTGGTAATCAAAAATTGCTCTGATATTATTTTGAGCAAGCTCTCCGTCAAACATGGAAGTTCCGATAGCTGCTTTCCAGGTATCCCATGCCCACAGGCCTATAAACCACTGGTAAGACATGGAGGGTACAATGCCGTCATGCTGCAGAGCGCCTGCCGCGCTTCTCCAGTTAGTAGCAAGGGTTTCCACAGATTTGACTGCTGCATTTTGATATTCCTTACCGATGGAATCCGTATCAGAAAGCACTTTGTCCAGATATCCCTGCCAGCGCTCACCGTTCTTTTCAAAGTAGCTTTCTCCCTTTGCCAGCATATCATCAATTTTTTCTTCTTCCGCAGCCGCTTCTTTCTCTGTAAAAGTAAAGCTCTGGGTTGACCATGTAACAAAGGTATCGCCCGCTGCGATTTCAACAGCGTCATTCATCGTTGTCTCATAAGAGAGCAAGTCCTCGCTCACGACAGTTGTGACCGGCTGGTCAAATGCAATGTTAAACTTATTTTCTTCTGTTGTGAACAAGTTCCAGGTGTAACGCAATTCTGAAAAATTAACCGCTACTCCTTTATCTGTCGCCTCCAGAGAAGCTCCTAAAGCATATCTGCCCTGAAAACGATCAAAAATGCTGCCCTTCCATTTTACCTGGAGCTCCAGTGCGTTTTCCGTCTTATTCTCAATACTTGTCTTAATAACCGCACTTCTGTTTGTTCCAAAAATCAGCTCTAATTTTAATAAAAATTCATCAAGCTCATAAGTCTGTACTAATTTTCCGGGATAGTACACAGCATCTGTTTTTGCTGCAGTCAAATCATATACTTTCCCATCTTTGTCACTGACCACGATTTTACTGATTGCGTCTGATAAATTGACCGGATACTCTTCTGCGATAATAACAGGGCCGGCAAATCCGCCAAATAAATCTGTCGCCTCCGGATCATGTAAATAATATCCATGCCATGCTCCCATATCCGAAAAATTATTGTAGTTATTCGTGCCGCTATAGTTCGTCGCAGTATGTCTGCCGTAAATATTATCCCCTGGTACAGCAAATACATTTAATACATTTCCAAAGTCTTCAACAGACGGACCGCTTTTTGCAGATACCTGCATGAGCGGTGCTGCATTTATGCTCGAAACTGCTACCGCAGCCGCGCATAAAGAGCACAGGCTTTTTTTCCACATTTTTTTCATCTTTGCTTTATCTCCTTTCCTTTTGCGGAATCAGCACCCCATGTCTTCCGAACTCTCTGATTCCTTTTCAATCCCCCATTCTTTTCACTGATCAGATTATTGTAATTGGGTCTTTTAATCATACCATTGTTTGGGCACATCTGTCAATTTAACGTGATAAACAACGGATTTTTCCGTTAATTTAACAATGATTTTTTATCTGCATAAATATATGCTTGTAAAATTCTTTCCTTAATTCAGATAAAATCGTCAAAATGTTGTTAAATCAGCACCTACAGAACCTGCCACCGGCAGCTTCCTTTGGATGCCTG
>ERZ809224.2471-NODE-2471-length-11291-cov-6.536134_pt1 | contig 11291 bp, 7 predicted proteins | sample MGYA00520513_ERZ809224 | MGnify/ENA primary metagenome ERZ809224 (study PRJEB31576, sample SAMEA3212658) | Homo sapiens | biome: human-gut; feature: human gut; material: fecal | place: Sweden | collected 2012 ...
GAGTCGCCTCCACCGGGTGTTATCCGGCACCCTGCCCTGTGAAGCCCGGACTTTCCTCGTCTGGCGCCTTTCGGCCTGCCAGCCGCGATCATTTATCCTACTTATCTCTCTTCAACCGTAAGATTTTATCATATTACAGGCTGTCTGTAAATCCTTTTTTTGCTTAAATATAATGATTCTCTTTTCTACGAAAAATGGCTACAGATCAAAGCAGCCGCCCCCGATAAATTCCCGGATCAGGGAATTGTTCGGAATGTCATCCCCCGGAATCGGCAGAAAATAATCGAGGAATTTCAGCAGCCGCTTCGCCTCCTCATACTCCGGCTCTTCCGGACTGATAGAAAACAGCTTCGGCTCTGCATAGAGCTTCAGCACCGCCAGCTCATAAATCAGCGCAGAATTGAACATGACATCTGCACTCTCCTGATACGGAAAAATGTTGCGTTCCTCACCTCTGCGCACAGAATCCCACATCGCGATCGTATCCTTTGCCGAAGCTCCCCTCGTGCGTGCATCCCGCACGATCCGGCGCAGCAGCCGTCCGTCGGTCGTCGGAATCCGGTTGTGTTCATCAATGTTCAGCTGGGTCAGGGCGCTGATATAAATTTTAAATTTGTTCTCCCGTGGCAGCGAGACTGTCAGCGCATCATTCAGGCAGTGGATACCCTCAATGATCAGGATATCATCTTTTCCAAGCGTTTTTGTGCGCCCTTTATATTCCCGCCTTCCGGTCTTGAAATTGAATGTCGGCAGCTCGACCGTCTCACCGTTTAGAAGTGCCGTCATATCCGCATTTAACTGTACAGCATCGATCGCCTCGATCCGTTCAAAGTCATACTTGCCATCTGCGTCCCGCGGTGTCTTTTCCCTGTCAACAAAATAATCATCTGCGGCAATCGGATGCGGCTTCAGTCCATAGACTGAGAGCTGCGTCGAAAGCCTGTGAGAAAAGGTCGTCTTGCCGGAAGACGACGGTCCGGCGATCAGCACAATCTTCTGTTCCGGCTTTGCTGCGATCTGTGCCGCGATCTCCGCGATCTTTTTTTCATGGAACGCCTCCTGGATCATAATCAGCTCCTTCGCCGTATGCTGTACGATAAAATCATTGAGCGCGCCCACCGTCGGAATGCCAAGCCTGCTTCCCCACTCCATCGAATCCCGCTGTACATGGTATATTTTCATCTCCGGACGAAACTCCGGTACTGTCTGCGGCTGTCCCTTCGGCGGAAACTGCAGTACAAATCCATCCTCAAACAGCTTTAAATCAAAGCAGGACAGATAAGAGGCATCCGGCACCATATAGCCATAATAGTAGTCCTCAAAGGATTTCAGGCTGTAAATATTGACCCTGGAGGCTCTCCGGTAGCGGAACAGCTGCTCCTTATCGTACATCCGGTATTCCCGGAACCGCCTGCGTGCCTCCGTCGTCGGAATCGACCGTTTCTCAATCGGCGCAGCCTCCTTTACGAGCGCATGCATGTATTCCTTCACATCATCCAGCAGCTGCCGGCTCAGCTTTGTCCTGCCCTGTAAGGTACAGAAATATCCGCCACTGACTGCAAAATGTACACCGATCCGGTCAATATTTGCATTATCGCCCACTACATGGTAAAACGCCTTCAGCATCAGCAGAATCATACTGCGCCGGTATGTGCTGTAGCCTGCCTTATCCACAAGCGTCACAAAGCAAATACTCGTACCGTCCGATATCTTTTTCATCAGCTCCCGTAACCGGCCATCCTCCTTTGCCAGCACAATCGGATATGCATATTCGCTCTGATATTCCTTTGCCAGCTCCAGAAAACGGGTTCCCTGTGGGTATTCCTTTTTCACGCCATTGATTTTCACCGTAACGTTCTGTCCCGCCATATGTTCACGCTCCTTCCGATGTCAAAGCGGATATTCGCAGTCGCTTCGCGGTCTGCGCTCAAAACCTGCTGTGCTTCACAGCGTACGCAGGTCTATAATGTAACAAACGGCTCCTGATATACTGCTTCTGCCAAAAGCTCCGGGAAATGCTGCTGCAACAGCGCCATCACCTGCCCAATATATATTTTTTCAATTCCAAAATGCCCTGCATCGATCACAGTCAGTCCCTGATCCTGTGCATCCAGTCCGGTATGATGTCCCACATCTCCGGTCAGATAAATATCTGCTCCGCTTTTCAGCGCTTCCTCCATCAGCTCTTTTCCACCGGATCCTGGGCAGACTGCCATTCGCTTCACGTCTGTATCCGGCTCTCCAAACAGCTGTACATGCGTAAGCCCAAATGCCTCTTTTACATAAGCACAGCATGCTTTGGCGCTCATACACGCCGGCAGCTCACCAACGCTGCCGATTCCATATGCATTTCCATCCGCATCGACTCCGGTCACCTCAAGCGGTGTACAGTTCGTCAAATGCAGTGCATGCTCTGCCAGCTCTGCCATTTTTGCCACATCATAATTCGTATGCATGGCGTAATGCACCATTCCCGCACCTGCCATCGCCAGTATTTTTCTTCCATACATTGTGTCCTCGTTTACCTTACGAAGACCGTCCAGCATCAGCGGATGATGGGTCACAAGCAGATCGACCCCGGCTTCTACGCAGTGATCTACTACCTTCTGCGTCGCATCCAGTGCCACGAGTACCTTTTTTACTTCCGTTTTACGGCTGCCCACCTGCAGTCCCGAATTATCCCAGTCCATCGCCAGCGACGGCGGAAACTGCTCTTCTAATAATTTGATAATTTCTTCTGCTCTCATTCGTCTTTCTCCTCCCTGGCTATGATTTTATTCACTTCTGACATTTACTTATTTACAGATTATCGTTTACACCGAAAGCTTCTTCGCACGCTCCAAAAGCTCCAGCTCCCTTTGAAGCTCCTCACGCCGTGCGTTCGCTGCCTCCGTCTGTTTGCCCTGCATCGCTTCAAGCACCTGCCGACAGAGCCGTTCTTCCCGGCTCAGATAATCCTGTAAAAGCGGATGATGATTTTTCAAAAGCAGCGGACCGTAACGCAGCTCCAGCTCATGCCGGACATCCCCGTCATCCACACTGTTCTGACCATCGGACTCCCGCTTCTTTTTCAGATCCTCCTCTGAATGTGTTACCGCCCGCATCATCGGATAATATTTTCCATCTTCAAAAACCAGATCCTCCCGGTCGAGCTGCCAGCCTTTTTCCTCGAGATACGCGCGTACGCTGCGGATGTCCGACTGCGGCTGAAGCACCAGCTCCCGACAGCCTGCAAGCACGCCCTGCCCGTTTTCCAGAATGCGGACCATAAGCAGTCCGCCCATTCCGGCAATCAGGATTGTGTCAGCCTCTCCTGCCTGCAGCTTTTCCAGCCCGTCTGAGAGCCGTGTTTCGATCCGGCCGGTCAGCCCATAACGCCGGATATTTTCCGTAGCGCGCAAAAGCGGCCCCTGATTGATGTCCATCGCGACGGCCTGTGGTATCACCCCATTCTGCATGAGATAAATCGGTATGTATGCGTGGTCGGTCCCCACGTCCGCCAGGCGGCAGCCGGGGCTTACCATCCCGGCCACCGCTCTGAGGCGTTCTGATATCTGCATAATAAATCCCTTTTATTTCCTTTCGTTTTTACTCTAAATAATCTTTTAACTTCCGCGCTCGGCTCGGCTGCTTGATCCGGCGAATCGCCTTGGCCTCGATCTGACGGATCCGCTCACGCGTCACATGGAATATCTTTCCTACTTCCTCCAGCGTCCGCTGATGTCCGTCATCCAGTCCAAAGCGCAGACGCAATACCTGCTGTTCCCGCTCCGTCAGGGTCGAGAGCACCTCCTCAATCTGCTCGCGCAAAATGGTGTAGGCCGCTGCATCCTCCGGTACCGGCATATTGTCATCCTTGATAAAATCACCCAGATGACTGTCATCCTCCTCACCAACCGGCGTCTCCATCGATACCGGCTCCTGCGAAATTTTCAGAATTTCCTGCACCTTTTCCGTCGGCATCTCAAGCTTCTTCGCGATCTCCTCCGGCTTCGGCTCCCGGCCAAGCTGCTGCATCAGCTGGCGCGATGTGCGGATGACACGGTTCATTGACTCTACCATATGCACCGGAATACGAATCGTGCGCGCCTGATCGGCAAGTGCCCGGGTGATTGCCTGCTTGATCCACCAGGTCGCATAGGTGCTGAACTTATATCCCTTGGTATAATCAAACTTCTCTACTGCCTTGATCAGTCCGAGATTGCCTTCCTGAATCAGATCGAGCAGCTGCATCCCTCGTCCGGCATAACGTTTGGCAATGCTGACTACAAGCCGCAGATTTGCCTCCACAAGCTTCTGACGTGCATCTTCATCTCCCCGGCTCATTTTTTCTGCCAGCTCGACCTCCTCTTCCGCGCTCAAAAGCGGGATCCGGCCAATCTCTTTTAAATACATCCGGACCGGGTCATCCGTTGTCGTCCCTTCCGGAACGCTTAAGTCCTCTTTTCCCGGATCCGGGTCATCCTCCTCGAATTCCTCGTCATCCGGTGAAAGCAGCGCATCATCGGAATCTGAGACATCCAGCACATCAATGCCTTTGGCATCCAGATATTCCATGACCTTATCATACTGCGTCTCTGTCAGATGCAGATCGTTCAGCGCAGCCTGAACCTCCCCGTATTCCAGAACATTCTTCTTTTCCTTTGCAGCCTTTACAAGCTCCTGCAGTTTCTTCTGAACCTCCGTCGTCCGTACATCCATCCGGCTACCTACCTTTCTGCTGCTGTACGCCTGATCCCCGCTTCGTGCTCCACGCACCTGAAGCGGGAAAGCTTCTTCCAGACGCACATTCCGGCCTCTCTGTGTCATTCTTTCCGTGTTACAGTGAAATATGCAGCTTTTTCAGCTCCTGCAGACGCCTCTTGGCATCAATAAGCTGCTGCAGTCCCGCCATATCGGTCGGGTCCAGCTCTCTGCTGCGCTGCGTAATTCCGTGCTCCACGACCTTATAGATCGTCTCCTTAATCGCCTTCTCGCGTTCCGCCCTGTTTTCGACCGGCACCTCTGTATTAAAAAGCTGAGCCACAATCCGCTGCTGCTCGGGTTCCGTAAAGTAATTTGTAATCTTTGCCGGGTTGTGTTCGCCGTGCTCGAGCTGCTCATACAGCATAGAAGCCACCTTTCGGTAAAGTGTATCGGAAAAATCCTCCGGCTTCACACACGATTTTACAGTTGCAAACAGTCCCGGATATTCCGTCAGCCACGTGAGAATCAGACGCTGCGAGGTGAGAATTCCGCTGTCCTTTTCCTTTTGCTCCTGTCGTTTTACAGGCCGCGGCTCCCTGCGTGACGGAACCCCCTGCATCAGACAGTTCATCACCATCTTGCGCATTCCTTCAAAAGAAATCTGGTATGCACCCGCGACCGCCTCTATATAGTTCTCCCGTTCGATCTCCAGCTCAAATCCGGCAATTTTTTCTGCTGCCGCCTGAAAGAACCGTGTCTTGGACTCCGGATCCTTCATATCATAGGACTTCTCAATAATCGAAAGCTCAAACATAAAACTGTTCTGCGCATGATCGATCCGCTCCTGGAAAGCCTCTGTTCCAAGCGCCTTGATAAATTCATCCGGATCCTTGTACGGCTCCATATGCAGCACCCTGGTCGCAATCCCTGCCGTCTTCAGAAGCGGAATCGCCCGCAACGCCGCCTTCACACCTGCTTCATCACTGTCATACGTCAGAATCACCTCATCCGTATACCGTTTCAGGATCGACGCATGCTGGCTCGTCAATGCCGTGCCAAGCGAAGCCACCGCATTGGTAAAGCCCGCCTGATGCAGGGAAATGACATCCATGTAGCCCTCACAGACAATCAGATATTTTTTCCGTGTGGTCCGCGCAATATGCAGACCGTATAAATTCCGGCTTTTATCAAACACGATCGTCTCCGGGGAGTTCAGATATTTCGGCTTCGCATCACCCATGACGCGGCCGCCAAAGCCGATCACCTTCCCATTGACATCCATGATCGGGAACATCACACGATTCCAGAATTTATCATACATGCCCTGACGCTCGTTGACGCTCATCAGCCCGGACTCTTTCATCAACGCATCCGATACCCCCTGCTGCTTCAGGTAACGGTAGAGCTCATCGCTGTACTGCGATGCGTAGCCCAGCCCGAAGCGGCGCATCGTCTCATCCGAGAGCTCCCGCTTTTTCAGATACTCCATCGCCTTTGCACCCTGCGGTGCACGCAGCAGGCAGTAGTAATACTTTGCCGCCATTTTATTGACCTCCAGCACCGCCGTCTTTAAGTCCCGCTGCTGCTTTGCCTCCTCGGAATACTCCATTTCCGGAAGCTCCATCCCTGCCCGGTCAGCCAGCGCCTTGACCGCTTCCGGAAAGGTGAAATTCTCATATTCCATCAGAAACGTAAAGACATTGCCTCCGGCACCACAGCCAAAGCAGTAATACATCTGCTTCGACGGGCTGACGGAAAAGGACGGGGACTTCTCATTGTGAAACGGACAGAGCCCAAAATAGGAGCTCCCCTTCCGCTGCAGCTTCACATAGCCGGAAATGACGTCCACAATGTCATTTCTGGTACGCACTTCTTCTATCATATCATCTGAATAATACATGTCCGACCTCCTGCCTCCGTTCTGATCCATGGCCTTCGCCTGTCGTTTTTCCCTCTGCTTCTGATTTTACACTAATTCGGTATGCTTTTTCCATCCTTTTTCTAAATTATTTCATTTTTCGGGTTTTTCTGACGAATCCAAAAGCTGTTTCCATCAGTCGTGATCTGTACTGCTCCGCCGCTGGCCGTTGAAAACAGTATACTTCCGCTTTTTTCCAGCCGTCGGACGGTCTCAGAAGCCGGATGTCCGTACCGGTTTCGTCTTCCGCAGGAAATCACGGCCGCCTTCGGCTGTACCCTGGCAAGAAACGCTTCTCCGCTGCCATTCGCCGAACCGTGATGCCCGACCTTCAGCACATCTGCCCAAAGCCGTTCTCCGTCCGTCTCTGCCAGGCGCTGCTCCGCCGCTCCCTCCAGATCTCCGGTAAACAGCATGCGGAAGGATCCATACTGAAAAAGCAATACGAGCGAGTCCTCATTCCGGTCTCCGCTCAGATCCCCGGAGCGCGGTGACAGTGCAGTAAACTGCCAGTTGGCACTGCCAACCGTCATCCCCTGCTCCATCCGGCTGACTGCAATCTCCTTTTGCCCGGCGAGCATGCTCAGCTTCTGAAAATCCTCCGGGTCTGCTGTCGGCGGCAGAATGAGATGTTCAAGTGTAATTCCATACACATTTTTTCCGCTCAGACCCGGTTCATATGCCTGCAGAAATTCCAGAATACCGCTCATGTGATCCAGATCCGCATGGGACAAAAATACCGCGTCTACCGTCCTGATCCCGTAATACTTTAATGTCTGACCAATCTGCCGCTCCCACAGCTCCTGCTCACTGCTGCTTCCCCCGTCAATGAGAAACACCGCGCCATCCGGCATGCGAAGCAAAGCGCCATCTCCTTGTCCGACATCCATGCAGAGTATCTCCATCCGCTGCGGTGCCGACCGGAGCAGGAAGAAAAAAACCAGAGGAATCCCGAGCAGCCAGAGACAGCCTCGCCGTCTCACCTTTTTCTGCCGCTGTACCGCAAGGGCGCAAAACAGTGCAAGTGCCGCATAATAAACGAACAGCGCCAAAAGCGAGGGCCGACCGCCGACCCACACCGCTTCTGGTAAATGCAGCATTCCCTGTGCCAGTTGCTCCAAAAACGAAAGCAGATAACCGGCCGGCGCAGCAAAAAACATTCCGGCTCTCTGTGAGCACAGCCCGAGCACGGCGCCGACCAATCCGGCCTGCATGAGCACAGGCAGCAATGGCACAACCAGTATATTGAGCAGCATGCTGTAAAGTGACGTCTGATAAAAGAAATAAAGTGTCACAGGAAGCATGCCGATCCATATCCCGGCGGAAGAAATGACGGCCGATGCCACGGTACAGCCCCATCCCCTTTTTCCGGCTCTCCGCCCCGCAAAGGGCAGCTGCAATACCGGCAGCAGCCACAGGATCACCGTAACTGCCGCAAAGGAAAGCAAAAAGGACGCATCATGCAAATACTCCGGCTGCTGAAGCAGCAAAAGGATGGCTGCTGCCATTGCCGCTGTCTTGCCATCGTATTTCTTCCCCAGTACCTGTGCCAGAAGCCACAGAAAAAACATCCAGAACGCCCTTACGGCAGCAATCCCGCTTCCGGTCAGCACGACATAGAGAAAGAGCAGACTGCCGGACAAAACAGAAGCCGGTACGATTCCAAGCAAAAGCCCCCGCATCAGCCGGTATACCCCCATCCCGATCATTGTAGCATGAAGCCCCGATACACTTGTGATGTGCGTGATCCCGCTCTCCTGATACAGTGCTTTTATATCCGGATCCATTCCTCTCTTTTCTCCAAGCGCAATAGCCATCATGCTCCCGGCTTCCTTTTCCGGAAGTATGCTCGCGAGTGATGCACACAGTGCTCTTCTTATCCGATAAAGGAAGGGCCGGATTCCGTCCGGTCCGCTCTTTTTCGACAGAAGCTTCCCTTCTGTCAGCTGACACACGATATCCAGCCTGCTGTAATACGTTTTTGCATCAAACGCTCCGGGATTTCCGGCCTCTTCCGGAATGCGGAGCGTTCCTCTTATCTCGATTTCATCTCCGGGAAGCAGCGCCTCCTCATTCTTTTTTATGGTACAGCCCGCGCCATGCGCCGGTACATCCAGTCGCAGCCAGATCCCATTCTTCTCGACTGCCAGTGCGCGCAATACGACCGACGTGCTCTCCTTTGTCGTACTGCACGTATCCACAGTTCCGCGCATACACAGGATACCCTCCGGTGCCGCTGCAAGAAGCTGCTCCACAGAGTTCTGCTGTGCCGCCCGGCGCTGACGTTCCCGTCCCGCAAGCCGAAGCTGTGAAATCAGGCATACTGCCAAAAGCAGCACTGCCATCGGTCGTTTCCATCGAATTATACGAAGCATAACGGATCGTCAGCTCTCTTCCCCCGTATAATCTGCAATTGAGGGATCGACTCCTACAACCGATCCCTGATCAATGACCTGCTCTGTCTGCTGTGCGGTCTCTTTGGAAGCCGTCTGAGGCTCTGTCTCGGACTCTGTCTGTACCGTCTCCTCCTGCGCAGTTCCTGTCTCATCATCCGGCAGATAGCTGCGATTCATGGAAAACTCCTGATCGAGTTCCACCTCATCACGGAAGCGGACCGACGCATCCCCTTCGATTTCAAACTGCACGCCTGTGATATCGTCGCAGGTCGCACAAATAGAATTTACAACGGCATACAATGCCGCCTCCGGCGTCACCGTACTGTCCGTCGGCGTCCTGTTCGCCTCTGCATCAAAGCTGACCGTGCAGACGCCGTTTTTAATATACATATTCTGAATCTTCACTTCATCGCTGAAAATCGCCTGCCGTCCTTTTTCCTCAGATCCCGCAATCAACTGCTCGATGATCACACGCTCCAGTACCATATTGCTGGAATAGTGCAGGGCGCGCGTCTCCTGCTCCAGCTTTTTCCCGCTCGCATCAGGGAAATACAGCGACAGCTTTGCATACAGGTAGGAATTGATTCCGCCCTCCTTCGTGTCAATAAAGGATGATGCATCCATCGCCGGCACCGGCTGTCCCTCCGCATCCCGCAGCTGCTCTGACCCGACTGTGATCATGACCTTTGCTACGCCCGGAATCTGTGAGAAGGTCTTTACGATCGCCGCCCGCAGCAATACCTCATCCGTATTGCTCAGGTCATAGTAAGACTGTGAAAAATCAATACGCAGCACGTCGATGCCGCGCTCATAACCCTCAACTGTCACACCACTCTTTAAGGCGCTCGCCTCTCCGGACGGCGGCTGCTTCAGCTTATCGAGCAGCTCCGCCATCAGCTCATCAAAGGTAGCCGCCACCGGCATATACCTGTCCTCCGTCAGACGAGTTCCTTCTGTATTGACATAATATACCGTATATTCATTTTCTTCGTCGGCCTTTTTCGTGCAGCCGCCAAGCAGCAGCGCGGCAAGAAGCGTCAGAAGAATGATTCCTTTCTTTTTCATAAAACGCCCCTTCCTACGCCGTATATTTCAGCGGAATCCGCACTGTAAACGTCGTGCCCTCTCCCTCGCGGCTGTATACCTTGATCGCGCCATGATGCATCAGCACCGCACTGCGCGTGATCGCGAGCCCGAGGCCTGTGCCGCCGATCTCCCTCGAATGGGACTTATCCACACGGTAAAACCGCTCGAAAATATGTTCCTGGGACTCCTCCGGAATACCGATACCGGAATCCTCCACCTTGACATAAAAATATTTGCTGTCCACATTCAGGGACACATGCACCCAACCCTCATCTTTGTTATACTTGATTCCGTTCTCCACGAGATTCGAGAGTGCAAGAGTCAGCTTTGTCTCATCCACCTCGGCGATGACCGGCTTGAAGCTCTCCAGCACGAGCTCGATGCTGCGCTTCGCCGCGATCGGGCGCAGGCGTTTCAGGATCAGCTCGATCAGCTGGTTAATATTCGTCTCCTGAATATTGACATCAGAAGAACGGCGGTCCATCTTTACGAGCGAGAGCAGATCTGTAATGATTTTGTTCTCGCGATCGATTTCCTCTGCGATATCGCCCATGAATTCTTTATAAAGCTCTACCGGCACGTTATCCTGCGCAAGCAGTGAATCTGCCAGCACCTTCATGGACGTGATCGGTGTCTTGAGCTCGTGGGAGACATTTGAGACAAATTCCTGCCTGGAATCCTCCTGCAGCTTCATACGCCGCAGCATGCGGTTGTATGCCTCCGAGAGCAGCTGCGTCTCTGTGTAGTCCGGAATCGAGATCTCCTGTCCCTCGATGACACCTCCACGTACCTCCTCCAGAGAACGGGTAATCTTCCCAAACGGACGTGTCAGAATCCGCGCCACATAAAAGGCCGCCGCACAGATCAGGACAGAAAGCACCAGCTGAAGAATCCACACGGTCCGGCTGATCGCCGCCCTGCCCTCGCTGACATCCTCCGTCGATACACTCACAATCAGAATGCCCTCGATCTCTTTTGTCTCCTGATCACGGATCGGAATGGTCAGCTCCAAAAACTGACTGTCCGCATTGTAATTCGAAGAATCTGTCCCGAGGAAGGATTCAAGCACCTCCTCTGAGATAATCACCTTATCCTCGTCGATCTCGAACGTATCGCGAATGATCCGGAAATTACTGTTGACTACAATCAGCCGACCATTGTAAAGATTCGCCAGCTGCCTCATCTGCTTGTCTACCTGCGTTGAC
>ERZ809224.2473-NODE-2473-length-11286-cov-10.924762_pt1 | contig 11286 bp, 2 predicted proteins | sample MGYA00520513_ERZ809224 | MGnify/ENA primary metagenome ERZ809224 (study PRJEB31576, sample SAMEA3212658) | Homo sapiens | biome: human-gut; feature: human gut; material: fecal | place: Sweden | collected 2012 ...
TAGTGAGCGGTTACAGCGTCTCGTTCAAGACGGCGAGCGACGCGGCGGCGGAAACGGCCACGGGCACGGCCGGCGGCATCACCGGGACGGTGTATAAGGACGCGGCGAAGCTGGAGCTGAGCTTTACCGGCAATGCCGGCGAGCAGTACGCGGTGTTTCTGCTGAAGGACAATACAGTCCCGACGCAGAGCAGCATCAAGTACATAGACCAGTCGTCAGGGACGAGCATCAAATTCAGGGTCTATCCCAACAACCTGAGCGACCCGGGCGACTACAAGCTCTATATCTCTTCGACGAGCGCCGGGTACAAGCAGGTCGCGTCGTTCAGCGTGACGAGCAGCTGGGAAGAAGCGCCGTATACGCTGGGTGATGTAGACATGGATGGTATAATTACAGCTTCTGACGCATCGATGGTTTTGCAACACGTAGCAAAACAAATTACTTTGACGGATACGCAGCTCGCGGCAGCTAAAGTAAGTGGTGGGGACATGTTGACAGCAGCAGATGCATCGCTGATCCTTCAATATGTGGCAAAAGTAATAACCAAATTTCCGGTAGAAACATAAGAGAGGTAGTAAAATGAAAAGGGTTCTATCTTGTATTCTGATAGTGTCACTATTGCTATCAATATCTTCTATTGGTGCGTTTGCTGATTGGTCAGGAACGGATCCACAGCCAGAAGCAAAACTTAGTGTTGCGGGAGTTAATGGCTCAAACCCCGAAGCACTGATTGCTGGTCAAAAAGTCGAAGTTACACTAACCATATCAGGGCTTAACAAATATTGGAGCAGCTATCAGTCTCAGCTGTCGTTTGATTCGGAAGCATTTGAACTTGATATAAGCGACAGTTATGGCGTGAAGTATTTTGACACAACAGAGAATTGCGCTGATTTAACTGCATTATTTGGCGATGTTGTTGCAAACATTGATATTCCGGGTCAGTTGATTATAACTTGTGCATCAGGTGGACTCGCCCCTCAAAAATATGGCCCGATGCTTGCTGGCGATGATACACATCTTCGGGATATCGTAGCATTTACAGCTACATTTACCGCAAAAGAAACCATTAGCGCCGGTGAATATGTATTCTCTGTACCCAAAATGGCTGAAGCCACTTTGTTAGGCACAGATGATACACCCTATCAGTTAAGCTTTACTGTTGCAAGCGGCTATTCAAAAGTCACCACATCCACCGATGACCTCAGAGAAACGGTCAATGTAGTGGAGTCCAACAGCGTTGTCATAACAGGCGCAGACGCCATTGCTGCACCTATAGCTGGCGATGATGAATATGGATGGCCCAAGGACAATACGATAGAAGCCCAGTACGGAGTGACGGTTTTCGGTTCAAACGGCGTCATTGAAAATCCCACAGTAACCTGGGGTATTAGTGGTAATGGCGACAAGGTTACAATAGACAACAGCGGCAAGGTAACTATAAAGAGCGGCGCTGCTGCAGGGGATTACACAATTACGGCTACGGCATCTAAAGTAGACAACACAGGCCTTGACAAAGATGCTGTTGGCACAAAAACAATACGAGTTACCAAGGAGGACTCTGTCCCGTCAAGAATCAAGGGTAGAGAACCCGCCGCCCCCGCCGGCCCTTATGTGATACCGGATGATGGCGCGAATGCTGTAAGCGAGCAGTTCTCCATCTATGTCTGGGACCAGTATGGCGTGGAGATGGCCGATCCTGATGTCAAATGGGAACTCAGCCCGAGCGATGTGCCGGGTGTAAGCCTCAGCAACAACGGGCTGCTGACTATCACTAACGATGCAAAGAATTCTTCGATAGACACCACCGGCACCAAATTTACCATAAACGCATATTGCGGCGAACTTGGCCCCGTGGCAACTGACGTCACCGTCAAGCGCGCTGACTCGGTTGCTACGTTCGTTGAGATTTACAAGGGCGAAGAGGTTGTCACCTCCGACAGTGTCGCAATCCCGACCGGCGATACCGCAAACGAGGTGACTTACAGCGCCAAGGTGCTTGACCAGTACGGCGGCGAAATAACCGGCGCGAGCGTGATGTGGAGCAACGATAATAGCCTCAGCGGCGTTGCTGTTTCTAACAACACCGTAACTGTGGCGAAGGACGCCACGGCAGGCAACTTCACGCTCAAGGCTGAAAGTGGAAGCGTCAACACTTCCCTTGTTGTAAACATCGTGACCATTGCTTTCGAGGGACAGGATACGGCGGTGTCCACTGTGGACAACCCAATTTACGGCATGACCTGGGGAGAGATCATCAAGGTCAATGATAGCGCTATAAGCGCTAAGGTCGGTGAAACCCAGGTAGAAGGCACCTACTCTGTAGAGAATGCAGACACCATCCCCGACGCGGGCAACAGTGTTGAATACAGAGTGATCTTCACCAGCAATGACGGCAATTATGTTGGTGTGGAAGTTGCGCGCGGCACCGTTGAGATCGCTCAGAAGCCCGTCACCGTCAGCGGCATTACGGCGAATGATAAGGTGTACGACGGCACGACTGTTGCAGAACTCAATACTAACAGCGCAAGCATTGGTGGAAAAGTCGGCAACGATGACGTCACCATTGACGTTGCCAATGCTACCGGCACGTTCGATACCAAGAACGTCGGCACCGGCAAGACCGTCACCATCACCGACATAACCCTCGGCGGCAATGACGCCGGGAACTACACGCTGTCCAGCGATTCCGCGACTGCGACGGCTGACATCACCGCGAAAACCGTGACCGTCAGCGGCATCACGGCGAGCAACAAGGTGTATGACGGCAATACCAGTGCAACGATAGAGACAAGCGGAGCGGCTATTTCCGATATAGTCGGCAACGATGACGTCACCATTGACGTTGCCAAAGCTACCGGTACGTTCGAGGACAAGAACGTCGGCACCAGAAAGACCGTCACCATCACCGGCATAGCCCTCGGCGGCGCGGACAAGGATAACTATACGCTGACCAGCGATTCCGCGAACGCGACGGCCAGCATCACCGCGAGCAGCAGCATTACCGACACCACGAACAAGACCCAGAACGTCGTAGTCGGTGTGGGCAGCTTTGCCGAGCCCACGTTCACCGGCGTGAACGTCAGTGGTGTCGCCGAGACCGTTAAAGGTACGGTCACTTATACCATTGACGGAACTTCCAATATGACATACGAGCAGGCTAAAGCTGCTCTTGCACAAAAGGATAAGGGCCGCCAGATTGAAGTTGGCTACTCCTTCACCTCCACCGACACTAACTATGTGACAACCGCGCAGACTGGCACCATAACCATCACCATGGTGGACATTGCGTTCGAAATCAGAGAGGGCGGTATCACCGTTGATAACGCTCCTGTGTACGGTGCAACCTGGGGCGATATCGTCAAGGTTGACGGCTCCAAGATAACCGCTAAGGTTGGAGAAGACATAGTGACTGGTGGTACATACACCGTCAAGGACGCAAGTGTCAGGCCGGGGGCAGGCAGCGCAAGCTGGGAGGTTCTGTTCACCGGAACCCTCGGTGACAAGACCTACACCAATGTCACCGTGCAGACCGGTACCGTCACAGTCAAGCAGAAGGAGCTCACCATCACCGGCCTCAGCGCTGCAGACAAGCCCTATGACGGCAACACCGACGCAACAGTGACCGGTATTGCCGTGCTCAACGGTGTGCTTGAGGGAGACACTGTCAACGTGACCACCGGCACCGCCGCGTTTGACAGCAAGAACGCAGGGGCGCAGACCGTGACGTTCTTCGGCTATGGCATAGAGGGTACATCGGCCTCAAACTACATGCTCTCTGCCCAGCCTGCCTCCGTGACCGCCACCATCAGCCCCAAGTCTGTGACCATCAACGGCGTGACTGCAGAGGATAAGACCTACGACGGCAACACGACGGCGATACCCAATGTATCCGGGGCCTCGATTAGTGGCATCATTGTAGGCGACGCCGTAACTATTCAGTCTGGCACCGGCACCTTTGCAAGTGCGGATGTTGGAGAAAACATAGAAGTAACCTTCTCCGGCTTCGCACTCACCGGTGAGGGCTCCGGCAACTATACGCTCTCGGCCCAGCCCGCGAGCACTACCGCTAACATTACCAAGGCCAATTACACCGGGACGCCGAACACCGTCACCGTCAACGTCCTGATAAAGCAGGATGCCGCCCAGACCGGCAGCGTCAGCATTGACCAGTTCTTCCAGACCATCCCCGCCGGCGCGGCCATCACGGGCGTCACCTCTACCAACGATAATGTAATAGACGACACTGTTATCAGCGAAGACGGCAAAGAGATCACCTATACCAGCAAGGCAAACCTCACGACCGAGGACGCAAAGGACACCTACACCGTCACCATCGAGACGAAGAACTACAACGATATCGAGGCGACGCTGACCTTCACGACCGTTGCCAAGACCCCGGTCAACATCAGCGGCGTCAGCGTCACCGGTGCGGGCAAGACCTATGACGGCAAGGCTGTATCCTACACCGGCACACCGGCGGCCAAGACTAATGACGGCACAACTGTGGCAGTCACCGGAACTTACAGCTACGTCTGGCAGAAGGCCGATGGCACCGTCCTCGCCTCTGCCCCGAAGGACGCGGGCAGCTACAAGCTCGTTATCACTCTTGACGACCCGGCCTATATCGGCTCTGCCGAAGTGAGCTTCACGATAGCCAAGGCGAAGATAACCATCACCGCCGAAGACGCCGAAGCCTACACCGGCAGCGACATGCCCAAGCTCAGCTACACCGTGACCGGCCTCGCCACTGGTGAGAAACTGGCCAAGGAGCCGAGCGTCAGCTGTGCCGCCGACATGAAGAAGGCTGGCAGTTATGTGATTGCCGTCAGCGGCGCAGAAGTCCCGAACACCAACAATTACGAGGAGACTATTACTTACGTAAGCGGCACCCTTGAGGTCAAGAACAGGCCGGTCAACATCGGCCCCACCTACGACATAAAGGTGCTTGACAGCGCCCACGGCACTGTCAGGGCCAGCCTCGGCAACGCCTCCGAGGGCAGCACCATCAGGCTCACCGTTACTCCGGATGAGGGATACAGTCTCGCCAACCTGATTGTCAGGGATGAGCGCGGCAGACGCATCGACGTGGCAAAGAGCGGCGGCGTGTACAGGTTCGTAATGCCCGCCGGCGACGTGACCATTGAAGCTGTGTTTGCACAGGGCACTACGGTCCTCCCGTTCACCGATGTGAGCACTTACGACTGGTTCTACGAGTATGTGAAGTACGTCTATGATAACGGAATCATGGACGGCATCGACGTCGGCGTGTTTGGACCGGGTATAACCACTACCCGAGCCATGCTGGTGACCATGCTCTATCGCGTGGCCGGCGAGCCCTATGTCAGCGGCACCAACGATTTCGCGGATGTTGCGGCCAATACTTGGTACACCGATGCGGTGACCTGGGCCAGCAAGAACGGAATCGTCACTGGCGTCGATGTGGGCGTGTTCAATCCGAATGGTGCAATAACCCGCGAGCAGCTCGCGACCATCCTCTACCGTTACGCTGAATACGTCGGCGAGGACGTGAGCGCAAGGGCCAGCCTGAGCCGATTCACTGACACCGGCAGCATCAGCGCATACGCGAGGGACGCCATGTCCTGGGCCGTCGCCGAGGGCATTCTCGACGGCCGCACCGCGACAGAACTCGCCCCGACCGGTGAGTGCACCAGAGCCGAGGTAGCCACCATGATAGCGCGAGCCTTTGGCTAATACCTAAAGACGCGCCCAACTAGGCGCAGAAATAACGCAAAAACCACCCAAGTCGGCACAGATCTCTGATCTCAGCACTGACTTGGGTGGTGTGTTTAATGGGGAAAAGAGGGGGGTAATAACGTGAATGGATTTAAGAGAGCTTTTGTTTTAATGCTTATTGTATTCCTTATGGTTCCCGCTTTTCTTGGCTCTGTGTTCGCAGCAGGTAGCGGCGAGGTCTCGAGAGGCGAGTGGATTTCTCAACTTGTAAGCACTTTCAATATGACCGTAGACGATGCGAGCACCATGCCTGACAACTACTACAGCGATATGACCATGGAGTCGCCGTATTATAATGATGTTCTGCTCGCGGTCGAATTCGGCGTGATAGACCTTGACGCCGGCCTTCCATTCAGACCGGACGACCCGGCAACGCGCGAATTTGCCGCCCATACGCTGAACTTCTGCCTGGGATTTCAGCTTGAGGATCTGAACTACACCTTTAGCGAATATGGCAGCGTTACATATCCCGATGACATTCAGATCGCGCTGAATCGCAACTGGTTTACACTGTCCGGAAGCAGTTTTATGCCTGAGAAAGCGATCACCCGCGCTGAAATGCAGGTTATGCTTGCGGATGCGCAACAGGTGCTTGCCCTTGATGCTTCCATAGTGGGCTCTGAGAATACAGCGGAGTTTTCTTCTGAGGTAATTGAAATACCTGCAGATGCTGAATTGGCCTTCGACGAGTACAACAATATTACTATCTCGGGTTATACTGGCAGCCTGAATGTCAACGACACATTCGTCGTATACATAGAAGGGTATCCCATGGCCTTTATTGCAACTGCAGTACAGGAAAACGTAGACGGCTCGATTACTGTCTCAACCACAAGAGAAGGAATAGATATGAGCCTGTTTACCAGTTTTGATTACTCAGGTTCTCAGAGCGGAGATCTCGAAAATTTTGTTCCTTCTGGAGATGCCTCTTACTATATAACTGATATGTCCAGCAAAACCAATGCAGCCCCGCAGCTTTTGACCATTGAAACGTATGGAGTAGACTACGATAAGAATAATAAAACTCTAACAGCAACAAAGAACTTTAAGATTGACGGTGCTTCTGCCGGGTCAATAACCATAAAATTGACAAATATCAGCTTTGAGCACGATGAGAGTCTTATCAAAGGTTATGCAAAGGCGGTAGTAACTGCCGATATTGATGTGTCAGGCTCCGTTTCTTTTGACTTCAACAACTATGCCGGTATACCCAAGTCCATTTTGCTAGGCAAAGTCAGTATTGTCCCTTTGATGTGCAGCGTTGAACTAAGCCTGGAAATAGACCTCTCCGGAGGCCTATCAACGAACTGGAGCGGAGACCTGAAAGCAGGATTCGTCTACGATAAGGAACAGTTCCGGTTGCTGAAAGACTTCAACAAGAAGGAGTTTTCATTTACTGCCGAAGCGGAACTTCGTATAGGACTCGAGCTGAGTGGAGAGTTAAATCTCGTGCTGGCCAGCGGTTCTGTTTATGCCCGCGCAGGTGTCCAGATGAATTTTAAGCTGACTGCATATGACAGCGGCACGCCATCAACGTGTGTGAGCCTGAGCGGTTACTTATATGCGAGCATGGGAGCCAATGCCAGTGTAATGTTTGATATAAAGACATGGAGCAAAACCCAAGACATTTTTACTCAAAGCAACAGCCCTGTGCGAGTGAGCTATCACTATGAGGACGGCGCGCTCGTGTCAAGCTGCACAAGGGGCAGCGGAGGTGCGGACGAGCCTTTCTACTGTACGCCTGTGAGCTCGCCATATTTTAACCCGTCACCAAGCTATAGCCAGAGCTATGACGACGGCAGCGGTACGCCGGTTCAGCTCTATAGCTATGAAGTTGAAGAGGATGACGCTGGAGTTGAGTACGCCGTTATAACCGGCTACAACGGCGGCTCGTCTGCGCTTGCTATCCCGTCTGAGATTGATGGGTATGAGGTGCGGGAGATAGGCAAAAACGCCTTTTATAATGACGACAACATCCGTTCAGTTGTCATTCCAAGTAGCGTAATAGAGATAGGAGTCCAAGCGTTTAGCGGCTGCGACGCATTGAGTAATGTACAGCTTTCAAGTAATCTACAAAAGCTAAACTATAGCAGCTTTGGTAATTGTCCATCCTTGAAGGAGATCCATATACCTAAATCCCTGACGGAAGTCGGTACATCTTACTGGACAGGCAGCGTTAATTTGCAGGGCGGTCCATTCGACGGAAGCGGTCTGACGGCCGTTACCTTTGAAGAAGGTACGACAGCTGTTTTGGGTGGTCTATTTTATGATGCAACCTCTCTGCGAGATGTAGCTCTTCTTGACTCTATGACATCTATTGGTGGCAGTGCTTTTCGAAATTGTACCAATCTAGAATCTATAGAGCTGCCAAATAGCATTACTTCAATTGGAAACTATGCGTTCTATATGTGTGAAAGCCTAAAAGCGATTAACATCCCCGACAGTGTCGCGACGATAGGGGCAATGGCGTTCCAAAGCTGCACAGACCTCAGCAGCGTAAAACTATCCAACAACCTCTTGGAGCTAAACTATAGCAGCTTTGGTAATTGTCCATCCTTGAAGGAGATCCACATACCTAAATCCCTGACGGAAGTCGGTACATCTTACTGGACAGGCAGCGTTAATTTGCAGGGTGGGCCATTCAATAATAGCGGACTTACCTATGCTACATTTGGGGAAGGGACTTCTGCTGTTTTAGGTGGATTGTTCTATGGAGCATCTAACTTGCAGGAAGTAACGCTTCTTGATTCTATGACGTCTATAGGGAGTAGCGCTTTTCGGAATTGCACCAGTTTGGAAACAGTGGTGGTTCCTGACAGCATTACTTCGATTGGAAATTACGCATTCTATATGTGTGAAAGCCTGTGGTCAATTTCGCTACCTGATAGCATTTTGTCTATTGGAACATACGCATTCTACGGCTGTGAATCTATGGTTAGCATTAAACTCTCGCAGGGCATCAATTCTATTGGAGAACGAACTTTTACAAACTGTGCTTCGCTCGAACAAATAGATTTTCCTGATTCGATAACTATAATTGGTGACTATGCATTTTCGGGATGTGGCAGCCTTACATCGATAGAATTGCCAGATAGTTTAAATAAAATTAACACCCATGCTTTTGATGGCAGCGGATTAACGAGCGTTATTATTCCAGATGCTTGTGAGGTAATTGAATCGTATGCTTTTACAGATAACACGAAACTGGCTGAGGCAACACTGCCATCAAGCTTACAGGAAATAGGCGCCTATTGCTTTGAGAATTGTGACGCATTAACGAGCATTACAATTCCTGACAGTGTGAGCAGCATTAGCACCTATGTTTTCAATGACTGTGATTCGCTGGCTACAGTTGTCTTGGGAAACGGCATTACTGAAATAATGAGAAACACTTTCAGCAACTGCCCAGCGCTCAACAACGTGGTTATCCCTTACGGTGTTACAGAGATTGGCAGCAGCGCCTTTGCGAACTGTACCAGCCTTACTTCCATTACCATACCGCGCACAGTCACGTCCATCGAGACGAATGCATTTAGCTACAAGGACAAACTCACAATCTACGGTGTACCGGGGACTTATGCCGAGACGTTTGCTAATAATAACGGGTTTAAGTTTGTCTCTCAGGAGCACAACGCGACATCTGTTGACCTGAATGTGACCAATCTGACACTAAACCGCGGGCAAAGCTATCAGCTGACCTACAGCGTCGAGCCGCCAAATTCGACGGATGAAGTTTCCTGGAGGACTACTGACAGCAGTGTTGTGAGCGTCACGGACAGCGGCCTTATCACAGCAAAGGCCGTTGGCACAGCTACCGTGCTTCTGAATATCGGCAACAATGCCAGCGCGCAGTGTGAGGTAACGGTTGTTCAGCCGGTTACATCTGTGTACTTGAATTATTCCTCGCGTACTATGGACGTCTTGGATACTTTGCAGCTGACTGCCAGCGTGCGTCCAGACAACGCCTATAATAAAGGCGTCACCTGGATGTCATCCGACTCAAGCGTGGCTTCAGTTGACGATACGGGCCTTGTAACGGCGCACAAGAAAGGCGAGGCGACTATAACAGTTACCGCCGTTGATGGGAGCGGCAAGAGCGACAGCTGCGATATCACCGTCATTGGCAATGCAGCCTACTCTGCGGAACAGTTGGAGAGCAGCCATAACTATGCTAATAACAGCGACGAGCTGTGGGTGCTCAGAGCTGAGGGCGCAACGTACATTGAAGTCACTTTCGATGCCAAAACTTCGCTAGAGCAAAACATGGACTTTCTCTATGTATATGGTTCCGGAGAGGAGCCGGGCGACGACAACGAGTATACTGGCACCGAGCTTGCAGGCAAAACTATCCGGGTGCTTGGCGACACAGTGAAAATTAAGCTTGTCTCCGATCAAATAGGCAACAGATGGGGTTTCAAGGTCACAAACTTAAAAACAGACGGCGTGCTTGACCCGTATGCTGAAATCAGAGCAGGCTTGACAGCGGTTGCGGCTTTGGAAACTGACAGCGCCAAACTGGAGGCCGTGCGGGCGCTGGATTCCGATCTGCTGGCCGAGGCCATGGCGCTTGAGGACGGCTCCGTTGCAGAAATAGTCAAACAGTTGGAATCCGGCATGAATGTTGATGCGCAGGTTGTGGTAACAGAGGAAATGAAGAATCAGTTCAGCGCCGATGAGATCGACCTGACCGGCGCAGCAATGAACGTCAGCAGCGCGTCGTCTCCGGTTACGCTTACCATAGACACCGCGCAAAGCGCAGGAAGCTATGTCGGCACGCAGTATTCCAACGTTGTCGATTTTTCAATGACGCTCGGAAACGCCGTTGAGCCGCTTGAGGTGCCGGTCATGCTGACAATGCCGGTGCCGCAAGGGATAGACCCCAACTCGCTGGTTATCATACACGAGCTCAAAGACGGCAGCACGGAGCGGATAGAGTACAACATCTCTTATCCCGAGGAAGGCACTGCATATGTCTCGTTTGTTGTGACTGGCTTCAGTGATTTCAGAATGGCCCAAGCAGTAAACGATGTGCGAGGCGTAGAAATCAGCGGCAATACCGCCAGCGTTGAGGTGTTTTGCTCCGCGGCCAACACCAGTGTCATTTGCGCCTCATATGATCCCAACGGCAAGATGCTGAGTGTTGACGCTAAGACGCTTTCAGCCGCTGCGAATTGGCAAGATGTAAGCCTGTCCGTTGCTGCCGGGGCGTATAGAGTGGGCATACTGCTAATTGACGGCAGCCACAAACCCTTGGCAGAGAGCCTTCAATTCATCGTTTGAAGGCGCAGAATTATTGCAGTACAGGAGGCGTTGAAGGAGATTTGGCTGTCGGACCAAGCGCGCAGGTAGTGTCAAGAGTTTTTCGCAAATTGGTTTGCAGACTCTGTGGTGAATGAAGTCAGCCAGCAAAGGAGGTGTCCTCAAGGGCCGGCTCCAGGTGCTTCATATTCATGTACTTCTTGTTGCCCCACTGGGTGCCGGCTACATGGCGTAGACGGGCGCAGACCAGCATGAGGGCAGAGTTGCCGTCCG
>ERZ809224.2476-NODE-2476-length-11283-cov-10.805486_pt1 | contig 11283 bp, 7 predicted proteins | sample MGYA00520513_ERZ809224 | MGnify/ENA primary metagenome ERZ809224 (study PRJEB31576, sample SAMEA3212658) | Homo sapiens | biome: human-gut; feature: human gut; material: fecal | place: Sweden | collected 2012 ...
AACAACCCTAACTCTTTATTAGATGAAAATAAAAGATATATTGTGGGAGCAGGTATAAATACTAGAGATTATGAAGAAAGAATACCTGCACTAGTAGAAGCTGGTGTTGATATAATCTGTATGGATTCTTCTGATGGATATTCAGTATGGCAAAAGAACACAATAGATTTTGTAAGAGAAAAATATGGTGATGACCTAAAAATAGGTGCAGGAAATGTTGTAGATAGAGAAGGGTTTAGATATTTAGCAGATGCTGGTGCTGATTTTATAAAAGTCGGAGTAGGTGGAGGATCAATTTGTATAACTCGTGAAACAAAAGGAATTGGTCGTGGACAAGCAAGTGCTTTAATGGAAGTTGTAGATGAAAGAAACAAATATTTTGAAGAAACAGGAATATATATTCCTGTATGTTCAGATGGTGGAATAGTATATGACCATCACATTACTCTTGCTTTAGCAATGGGAGCAGATTATGTAATGATGGGAAGATATTTTGCAAGATTTGATGAAAGTCCAACAAGAGTTGTAAAAGTGGGAAACAACTATGTTAAAGAGTATTGGGGAGAAGGTTCAAATAGAGCAAGAAATTGGCAAAGATATGATTTAGGTGGAGAAGCTAAAAATAAACTTGCTTTTGAGGAAGGTGTTGATTCATATATACCTTATGCAGGTTCTTTAAAAGATAATTTAGAAATAACAGTTGCAAAAATAAAATCAACAATGTGCAATTGTGGAGCAACAACAATTCCAGAATTACATGAAAAAGCAAGATTAACAATGGTTTCAGAAGTGAGTATTTCAGAAGGAGGAGCACATGATGTGACACTAAAAGAAATAGATCATTCTTATAAATCATAATATTAAAAATATTTAAAAAACAAGCAAGAAGTTATAAAAGCTTCTTGCTTGTTTTTTATTCCCATTCAATTGTTGCAGGTGGTTTAGATGTTATATCGTATACAACTCTATTTATATGTTTTACCTCATTTACAATTCTAGAAGATACCTTTTCTAATATGTCGTATGGAATTCTGCTCCAAGTAGCTGTCATAAAATCCGTTGTACAAACACTTCTTAAAGCTAAAGTATAATCATATGTTCTATAGTCTCCCATAACTCCAACAGATTTTAAGTTTGTTAAAACTGCAAAGTATTGATTTAATTCTTTATCTAATCCAGCATTTGCAACTTCTTCTCTAAAGATATAGTCTGCATCTTTTAAAATTTCTAGTTTTTCTTTTGTTATATCTCCAATAATTCTAATTGCAAGTCCAGGACCAGGGAATGGTTGTCTAAATACTAATTTTTCTGGAATTCCAAGTTCCAATCCAGTTTTTCTAACTTCATCTTTAAATAAATCTCTTAATGGTTCTATAATTTCTTTAAAATCTACATAGTCTGGAAGTCCACCAACATTGTGATGACTTTTTATAACAGCAGCTTTTCCTTTGCCACTTTCTATAACGTCAGGGTATATAGTACCTTGAACTAAAAAGTCTACTTTACCAATTTTTTTAGCTTCTTCTTCAAATACTCTTATAAATTCTTCACCTATTATTTTTCTTTTCTTTTCAGGTTCAGAAACTCCAGCAAGTTTAGATAAGAATCTTTCTTCAGCATTTACTCTAATAAGATTTATATCAAATTGATTTCTAAATATTTGTTCAACTTCATCACCTTCATTTTTACGAAGTAGACCATGGTCAACAAATATACATGTAAGTTGCTTTCCAATAGCTTTATGTAATAGAACTGCTGCTACAGAAGAGTCAACTCCACCAGATAAAGCAAGTAATACTTTTTTATCTCCAATTTTTTCTCTTAAAGATTTAATAGATTCTTCTACAAAAGAAGACATTACCCAATCTCCAGAGCATTTGCAAATGTTATATAAGAAATTTTTAATTATTTTTACACCATTTACAGTGTTATTTACTTCGGCATGAAATTGAATTCCATAAAAGTTCAAGTCTTTATTTTCAATTGCTGCAGTAGGACAGTTATCTGTAGTTGCAATAACTTTGAACCCCGCAGGTACTTCTTTTACTAAATCTGTATGGCTCATCAAGCAAATATTTTTGTTGTCAAAGCCTTCAAAAAGTGGGGAAGAGTTGTCTAAATTAACTTCAATTTCTCCATATTCTTTTTTTGTTCCTCTTTCAACTTTACCACCTAAACTATGACTCATAAATTGCATTCCATAGCAAATTCCTAAAATTGGAATACCAAGGTTGAATATTTCTTTGTCACATGCAGGTGAATCTTCTTCATAAACACTTGCAGGGCCACCAGTAAATATAATACCTTTGGGATTGATTTCCTTTATTTTTTCAATAGGAGTGTCATAAGGTAATACTTCTGAGTAAACATTACATTCTCTAACACGTCTTGCTATTAATTGATTAAATTGACTATAAAAGTCTAAAATAACAATAGTTTCTTTGCTTTTCATATTAATTCTCCTTTTTCAATAAACATATTCTATATTTTATCACAAAGAGACAATTAAAGCAATACAGATAAATTGCAATATTTTTTAAAAAAACTATTGACAATATACGAACAAGTGTTTATAATAAGAATACGCAAACGAATAAATGTTTGTAAGAATAATATAAAAACAGGAGAAAAAATATGAAAATAGTTAGTATAAAAAAATTTATAAGAAGTATAACAATAGTTCTATTAATAATTGTGGGTTTATCATTAATAATTTCAAAGTCTTCATACTCAAGAGGAGAAAAACAATACAAAACAATATATGTATCAAAAGGAGATACGCTTTGGAGTATTGCAAAAAGCAATCAAGATTCAAATGAATATTACAAGGGAAAAGATATAAGATATATTATGAATGATATTATTCAAATAAATAATATAGAAAGCTCAAATTTAAAAATAGATCAGAAATTAAAAGTTCCTGTAATATAGGGGGATGTAGGAAAGGAGTAAAGCTTTTGACTTTACTCCTTAAAGTTTGCAAGTGGGTTACTTTCTACTGCATTTCTAACTTGGCTATTATCAACATGAGTGTATATTTCTGTTGTAGAAATGCTTTCATGTCCTAAAAGTTCTTGCAATGCACGTATATCTACATTACCATATTGATACATTAGAGTAGCAGCAGTATGTCTTAATTTATGTGTAGAATACTTATTAATATCTAGGCCTGCCTTTAATAGTTCTTTTTTTACAATTGTTTGAACAGTTCTATTACTAATTCTTTCACGTCTTTCACTTAAAAACAAAGCATTTTTTGAATCATATTTAATTCCTTCTTTAGGTCTAGAAGCTAGGTATTTATTAATTGCATCCATACATGCATTATTTAAATAAATAGTTCTTTCTTTATTTCCTTTTCCAACAACATTTAATTTACAATCACTAAAATTTATATCTGGTATATCAATACCTACTAGTTCAGATAAACGCATACCACAGTTTAAAAACAAAGTAATGATAGCATAATCTCTTTCATTGTTTCTTGCTTCAGTATCATTAGTTACTTCTAGTAATTTTTTACTTTCATCTAATGACAAATATTTAGGGATTCTTTTACCAAGCTTAGGAGTTTCTAAGTTTTGCGCAGGATTTGTGTCTATTAATTTTGCTTTGTTGCAAAGATAATTAAAGAATATTCTTATAGAAGAAATTTTTCTAGCACGTGTAGCAGGACTACTTTTAAGTTCTGTTGCCATATAAGAAATATAGCTATGTATATCTTCTAGTTTTATTTTCTTTATTGTATCAAGGCTTATATCATTTATAGTAATTTTAGTCCAGTCTTTTTCATTGGTTAATTTAAAATGTATTTTTATATACTTTAAGAAATTCATAAGATCATAATTATATTCTTTTATACTGTTAGGTGATTTGTTAAGTATTGTAATATTATAGTCTAAAAATGAATTTAAAAAGTCTGGATTCATTTCTCTATCTATCATTATTTGCCTCCTTTGTAAGTTTTAATACTATAATAACACTATTATCAGGATTTTTAAATGCCGTAACTTCAATTTTATCGGAAAATTTACTAAAAGCAATCTTTTTAGCCACTGGTTTTATAAATTTACTAATTTCTTTACTCTCATTTTAACACCTCAATTTATATTATATCATATAAAATAATAAGTGGTCAGTTTTTTCTCAAACTAGTCATGTACTTATGGCTAGTTTCTTTTTATAATTGTAAAATATAAAATAGACATGGGAATGCAGTTTTTTCTTAAGCAAAATTACAATTTTCTACAAAAAATAGAAGTAAAGTAGGATAGAGGATACTATATAAATACAACTTAAATTTTTTAATTTTTAATATCGATAATTTTATATTTGATTTTTAAATATAATCATAAAAATAATAATTAAAATATAAAAATCTGAAATTTGAATTTACGAGTTTCAGATTTTATTTATTGAATAGAAAAATCACAGATTTTCTATTCAATAAAAGAATTGCACAGAAAAATTGCTTTTGCAATTTTTCGCGTCAACAAATCTTTACGCTTCTTTAAGAGCTTTATTTAGTTATATATTAATTTTAATTTGTTTATCAGCTCTTACGAAGCGAGATTTGTTCTTCCTATCTCAAAAAGCGAACATTTGTTGCCTGCAAAAATTTTTATAAATTTATAGTTATAATTTTTAAATTTTGATTATAATTTACAATTTATATATGTAATAATTTTTATTAGTATAATTAATATTTTATATATAATTTATTTTTTTCAAAATCCATTTTAAGACATTTTAATATTTTATCTAACATTGTTACATGTTTAAAATTATAATTATATTATTAATGATCTGATACAAATTTTGATAAAATTCCTCAAATAATTGTTATTGTTGGACTTTATAAAAATTACTGAAAAATGGCCAAAAAAACGACGCATGAGAATCAATTTTAAGACGTTTTTATTCTTTAGACATATAGTTTGTTGTTGATAAAATGTGAGAAAATGCTGATATATGAACAGTTTAGAGATTTTTGAAAAAATTATAAAATTGAAATTTAAATTTTATAATTTTAAAATAATTTTTATAATGAATATAAATAATTTATAAATGTATAAAAAAATGACGCATGAAAATTAATTTTAAGAGGTTTTAATAAAATGATAATATAAGTTGTTGATTATAGAACGGGTCGATGTGGGCATCAACGCCTACAAATGGCGGAAGAGGAGGCCTTCTATATAAAAATAGGTTTTTCTCCTATTCTTATTTGCACAAAACTTTGATTTTGTGCAATGTTGTATATTCCTTTTTTTACACTTCCTCATGTAAAAATTCCCCCGTCCCTATGCTTCTATCTTATTACATGATAAAGTGATTCCAATAATAATTTACTATATTATATTTTTATGTTTTATTATAAATTAGATTTCGCAATGATTTATATTTTATTATTTTTTATTTTCTGATTAATTTTAGTTTTATTTAATTATATTTTTATAATTTTAATGCACATATTACCCCTACTTCTCTAAATTTGCCATTTTTATGTTTTTTTTAGACAACATTCAGACAAGCTTGTTCAGATAATAATCTCATATCTACTGGTTGAATGTCTTTTAAATTAAAATTTTCATCTGTTTCTTTCATGCTATCCTCCTATACCTGCAATTGCATAACGATAATCAATTGCATTTTTCATTTTGAATTTTGATAATGGATGTTTTTGCTAATGAATTTTATACTCGCAAATACAATGAAGTAAGTCATGGTGCTCATAAGCGTGCTTTGGCACTTTCTGCACGAAAACTAGTAAGGTTAATTTTTGGTTTGCTACACCATAATCAGCTTTACTATGCAAACAAATTAGATAATAAAACAATGCAGATAATATTATTAAATTATCTGCATTTTATTTTAACATTAATAATTTTCTGCATTAATTTCGAAATAAGATTTTGGATGACTACATACTGGACACATTTCAGGAGCTTTTGTTCCAACAATTATATGTCCACAATTTCTACACTCCCAAATCTTAACTTCGCTTTTTTCAAATACTTCTTTCATTTCTATATTTTTTAATAATGCTCTATATCTTTCTTCATGGTGTTTTTCTATTGTACCAACCATACGGAATTTAAAAGCTAATTCAGGGAAACCTTCTTCTTCAGCAGTTTTAGCAAAATTCTCATACATATCTGTCCATTCATAGTTTTCTCCATCAGCTGCTGCTTTTAAATTTTCTTCTGTGCTTCCAATACCATTTAATTCTTTAAACCACATTTTTGCATGTTCTTTTTCGTTTTCAGCAGTTTTTAAGAACAAAGCTGCCATTTGCTCATACCCTTCTTTTTTTGCTACACTTGAGAAGTATGTATATTTATTTCTTGCTTGTGATTCTCCAGCAAATGCCTCCATTAAATTTTTTTCTGTTTGTGTTCCTTGATACTTATTCATATTATCATTCTCCTTTTCTTCTTTATCATTAACTTTAATTTTATTTAATAATTTTTCAATTTCTTTGGATGGAATATTTTCGAACTTGGCATTGTTTTTTATTTCATTTAAGATTTTATTAGCGTTACTACTTTGAGGTAACATATAACCAGATTCTCTTATTATATCTTCTGCCATTAATCTATTTGATTTTGAAATAGCAGTCATTAACTTTTTAAATCCTGGTTTATCTGTATTATTAGCAATTTGTTTTGCAATTTTTTCCTGTTCAACTTTGCTTTTTGATAATTTATTTAAAGTATTTACAACTTCTTTTTTCTTTTTTTGTTGTGCTGGATATTCTACTGGCACCATGCTTATTGCTTTGCTTGGACAAGCATTTGCACACATACCGCATCCTGTACATTTGTCAACATCTATTATACTATTTTCTGTATCTGTTGCACCATTAGGGCATACATATAAGCATAAGCAATCCTTTGAACATAAATCTATATTTCTTACTGCTACCATCTTTTTTTCATTTTTTGCCATTATAAAGCACCTCCTTCAATTTTTTCAAATTTTGAGCTTTGTACTTTACAAACAGGACATTTTTCTGGTGGATTTTTTCCTATAAATATAAATCCACAGGTTGTACATAGCCATACTTCCGAATCTTCAAATATTTCTTCACCTTTTTCAATGTATCTATTCACCAAAGAATTTAACATACGAGTTACTTTTTCTCCCCATACACAAACTCTCATTGCTCCTCTATCATTATAGGATTTTGCTATATTATTTACTTCTACATATTGTTCATTTATATCAGACATTATCATATTTGATAAATTATCAATTGAATCATTTTCAATTGCAGGTGTTATATCCGAAAAATATTTTGATAATTTTAAAAATGATTGTTCTTCTTCAAATTTATATTGCTTTTGACATCCTCTTGCTAAATTTGAACATAATGCAGCTAGTTGTCCTATTGATAACTTTTCCATATCTTCATTTTCTTCATGGACAACTGTATTTTTCTTTTTTTCAGGTTCATTATTAATTGGTTCATCTTCCAATTTTTTAAAATCTGATTTCGCAGCACCACACATAGGGCATTTCCATGTATCTGGTAAATCTTCAAATTTCACATTTTCTTTTTCATCATCATATATGTATCCACATATAGTACAAACATATTTCATAGTTACCTCCTATATTAATTTATTAATAATTTCATTTAGTTCTCCTTTTGAATGAAATCCAACTATAGTTTTTAATAACTTTCCATTTTTAAAAAACATTAATGTTGGAATACTAACAATGTTATATTGTATTGCTAATTCCTGATTTTCATCAGTATTCACTTTGCAAACCTTTACAGTTTCTCTATGTTCATTAGCTATTTCTGCTATAATTGGACTTAGCATCTTACATGGACCACACCATGTTGCGAAAAAATCAATAAGAACAAGTTTGTCCGTATTATTAATTTCTTCTTTAAAATTTTTTGTGTTTATAATTACTTCATTCATAAAATCCTCCTTCTAATCTATTGTTTTATAATAAAGCATACAATGGCAATATCCTTCAAAGTTTGGATCTTTTATCTGTTCTCTAAATTCCTTACACATACATTTATTTTCCTCCGTTTTTTGGGTTCTACAAGGACAATAGCCTCCAGTTTTTTTCAATCCAGCTTTTATACTTTTTACGATTTCTTGATTACTATTCAATTTTACTGACAAGAATTATCACCTCTTTCCAACTTTACTGAAGTGATTATATCACAATACAAAATAAAAATTAAGCAAGTATTTATCTTTTATATTATTTAATTTTTTCTTCTTTAATATTATTTAATTTTTTCTTCTTTATAAATTTTTTAATTATCTAAAATTTTTCCTAAAATTATTTTTTTGATATTTTTCATAAATTTTATTATTTTTCCATTCCACAAGCAAATACATTACTAGCTAATAACTGTTCATTGTGAATACTATTATAAAGACTATATCCACCTACAAAATTGTATGAATCAAAACCGTTTTGCATAAGAATTCTTGTAGCCAAATAACTTCTTAAGCCACTTTGACACATTATATAAACTGGTTTTGATTTATCAATTTCTGAAATTCTTTCTCTTAATGAATCTAAAGGAATATTTATAAATCCTTCACAATGTCCTCTTATAAATTCATATTCTGTTCTTGTATCTAATAATGTAACGTCACTTCTATTTTGTAATTCTAAAAGATCTTCGTAATAAAATTGTTTTACAATTCCTTTTTCAATATTATCTATAATAAACCCTGCCATGTTTACTGGATCTTTTGCTGATGAATATGGTGGTGCATAAGAAAGGTCTAAATCTTTAAGCTTGTCTGCTGTAAGTCCTGCATAAATTGCTGTTGCAAGCACATCTATTCTCTTGTCTACACCTTTATAACCAATACACTGAGCACCTAATATTTTAAGTGTTTCTTTTTCATATAAAACCTTTAATGTCATAACCTTTGCACCAGGATAATAAGCAGCATGAGATAATGGCGAAAGTATTACTTTTTCATAATTTATATTTGCATTTTTTGCTTGTATTTCATTTATTCCAGTTGAAGCTACTGTCATATCAAATACTTTTATAACTGACGAACCTTGTGAACCATTGTATTTACTATTTATTCCACAAATATTATCAGCAGCAATACGAGCTTGTTTATTAGCGGGTCCAGCTAAAGCTATAACAGTTTTTTCATTTGTTATGTAATGTTTTACTTCTACCGCATCTCCAACTGCATATATATTTTCATCTGAAGTTTGCATCTTTTCATTCACCTTAATTGCTCCTTTTATCCCTAGTGATAAACCAGCATCTTTTGCAAGAGTATTTTCTGGAACAACACCTATTGAAACAATTACCATATCAGCATTTATATAATTTATACAATCTGCAGATATTGATACTTGTTTTTCATTAATTTTTATATCATTTACATTTAATCCCAAAAGAAGTTTTATTCCTTCATTTCTAAATTTAGAATGTATAAATGAAGCCATATCAGAATCTATAACATTTAATAATTGATTATTTTTCTGAATTATTGTAACATCTATTCCACGTTTCTTAAGATTTTCAGCCATTTCTAATCCTATAAATCCACCACCTATAACTACAGCTGTTTTTGGATTGTTATAATCTATAAATTCACGAATACGAAATGTATCTTCTACTGTACGAAGTGTAAATACTTTATCTGAGTTCATGGCTGAAAAGTTTGGTTTCACAGGATTTGCACCTGGAGCTAAAATAAGTTTGTCATAGTTTTCCTCAAAAGTTTTATGTGATTTTATATCATACACAGAAACTGTTTTTACATATGGATTTATTTTTATTACTTCATGATATGTTCTAACATCAATTTTGAATCTTCTCCAAAAGCTTTCTGGATTTTGTAACGTTAGTTCTTCTTTATCTATAATTTCTCCACCAATATAATATGGTAGCCCACAATTTGCATAAGAAACAAATCCACTTCTTTCAAAAATTATTATTTCTGCCCCTTCATTTAATCTTCTTAATCTCGCTGCTGCTGTGGCTCCACCGGCCACACCACCTATAATTATAATTTTCATATTTTCTTATTCTCCTATTTTAAATTACAATTTTATCTTTTTTTGTTATATCACATTTATCCTGTATTATCAAATTATCTTGTATAAGATTGATATTAAATTTAAATAAAAAATGCACGACTACTTTGATTTTGTGCAATGTTGTGTCTGCAATAAAATTAAAGCAGTTGTGTTGCAATGCTTCTACTCTCTTAATTTGCCAAATATGGTATAATTTATATAAGGTTTTTATAATCAAAAGGAGTTGGAGCAAAAAATAGTAGAGAGTTTAAATTAACTCTCTGCTATTTTTTTATTTATTATCTTTAAAGAAATATTTCATTCTTTCTATAAATTCTTCATTAGATTTTGTAGCAATTATTTGATCAATTAATTGTTCAGTCATTTCTTGTACAGACATATTTGCCATTGCTTTTCTTAAAGCAAATACAGTTTCTAATTCTTCTTTTGATAATAGTAAATCTTCTCTTCTTGTTCCAGATTTATTTATATCTATAGCTGGGAAAATTCTCTTTTCAGATAGTTTTCTATCTAGATGAACTTCCATATTACCTGTTCCTTTAAATTCCTCAAATATAACATCATCCATTCTACTACCTGTATCTACTAATGCTGTTGCAAGAATTGTTAAACTTCCTGCATCTTCTGTATTTCTAGCAGCACCAAAAAATCTTTTTGGTTTATGTAAAGCACTAGGATCAAGTCCTCCAGATAATGTTCTTCCTGATGTCGGTATTACTAAGTTATATGCTCTTGCCAAACGGGTTATACTATCTAACAATATTACTACATCTTTATTTTGTTCTGTTAGTCTTTTAGCTCTTTCTAGAACCATTTCTGCTACTTTAACGTGATGTTCTGGAAGTTCATCAAATGTAGAATATATAACATCACCTTTGATAGATCTTTTCATATCTGTAACTTCTTCTGGCCTTTCATCTATTAATAGAACTATAAGCTCAATATCAGGGTTATTTGTTGTAATACTGTTTGCTATTTTCTTTAAAATAGTTGTTTTTCCTGCCTTTGGTGGAGCAACTATCATTCCCCTCTGCCCTTTTCCTATTGGAGATAATAAATCCATTAATCTCATTGTATATTCATTTGGAGTTGTTTCTAATTTTATTCTTTTATTAGGGTATATTGGTATTAAATCATCAAAAGAACGTCTTTTCATAGCTTTTTCTGGGTGTTCTCCATTTACTTCTCCTACATATATTAAGGCTGGAAATTTTTCGCCCTCTTTTG
>ERZ809224.2479-NODE-2479-length-11275-cov-46.748039_pt1 | contig 11275 bp, 16 predicted proteins | sample MGYA00520513_ERZ809224 | MGnify/ENA primary metagenome ERZ809224 (study PRJEB31576, sample SAMEA3212658) | Homo sapiens | biome: human-gut; feature: human gut; material: fecal | place: Sweden | collected 2012 ...
AGGATCTGCGGGCAGTACTCGCTGGCATAGATCCTGCCCAGCATGGGGACAAACAATGTGTCCTCCACAACGCCAAAATGGGACATTTGAAATCCTCCTTTCAAGCAACCTGACTCAGCCCAGCGCCACATCCAGCGTCATCATGAGGGTAAAGCCGACCGCAAACAGTATGGTTCCCACATTGGAGTGCTTTCCCACTGACATCTCCGGGATCAATTCCTCTACTACCACATAGACCATCGCTCCGGCGGCAAAGCTCAGGGCATAGGGCAGCACCGGGACTAAAATTCCGGCCAGTAGGATGGTCAGGATGGCGCCTATTGGCTCCACTGCGCCGGACAGCATCCCATACAGGAAGGAGCGGGATTTGGAGAACCCCTCTGCTTTCAAGGGCATGGATATGATTGCGCCCTCCGGAAAGTTCTGAATGGCAATTCCCAGAGAAAGAGCCAGTGCCCCCGCCAGCGTGATACCGCTATCTCCGTAGAGCCACCCGGCATAGACCGCCCCTACCGCCATTCCTTCCGGGATGTTGTGCAGCGCCACAGCCAGCGTCAGCATGGTCGTCTTTCCAAGACTGCTTTTGATGCCCTCGGCCTCCGCGCTGCCGTGGTGCAGATGCGGAATCAGCCGATCCAGTCCCAGCAGGAAAAGGATGCCGAGCCAAAAACCTACAACGGCGGGGACAAAGGACCACCGCCCCATGTCCACAGCCTGCTCCATTGCGGGCAGCAGCAGACTCCAGATGGAAGCCGCCACCATTACCCCTGCCGCAAAGCCGGTCAGAGCGCGCTGCACCAGCTCGCTCAAGTTGTTCCGCATAAAAAAGACACAGGCCGCTCCCAGCGTCGTCCCGGCAAAGGGGATCAGCAACCCTTGCCATAGTTCAATCGGCATAATCTTCTCCAATCTAATCGTGACTGTATTCTGCAAAGTCGATCCGGACGATCTGCAGGTGCATCGGTCCGTCGGCCAACTTCGCCAGTAGCCGGTGGATAGGCCGAACCGCCGGATCATGAGGCGATTGATAGCCCAGCATATAGCCCCGGCTGGAAACAGAAAAAAGCTGCGACCAGGGCTCCAACTCCTGCCTGGCGTCCTTTACAGAGAAATAGGCACCCACATCCTGAATGCCCGCCTGCTTCACCCAGGTTTTCAGCATCAGTCGGACTGCCGCTTGTCCAGCTGCATCAAAAACCAGCCGCCCTCCGGGAAATCGTCTTGCCATGTCTACGGTCAAAGATTTGACCTCTTCTGTGGTGAAATAGTAGAAAACGCCGGCAGCAAACAACACCGTCCCATCCGCAGGGTCAGTGTGGATGGCCTCCATCCAGTAAGGGTCTTTCAAATCAAAAGCCAAATTCTTCTCCCGCTCTCCGGGAGGAAGCAGGCCATCCCGCATCTCGATCACATCCGGCAGGTCGATGTTCCAGATGCTGCACTGGCCGTTGTCACAAGCCCGCCCGATATTGTCCAGACCGCAGCCCAGATTGATGACCGCGGCTCTGGGATGGGCATTCAGATAGTCCCGCACCTCCCAGGCGAGGTTGTTTTGGCGCATGGCGACCTCCAGCGCACCGAAGGTCTGCATCAGACTGTTTGCCTGCCGCTCCAAAGGAGAAAAGTCGTAGTCCACCTTTTCCATCAGCATTGCCGCCGTTGAATCCTGATAAAGGCCAGGGAACCGCTGCGAGCAAAGCCGCCGGCCATACAACGGGATGACAAGAGTCTCCTGAATGGAGTCCGTCTCAATTTTGTATTTTTCCATAGGCCCTCCTCAAAAGGTGTAGTACCCTATGTTTGATTATAGTTAGTTTTCGCTAACCAGTCAAGCTATTTTCGCATCAGATCATGCTTTCTTTCCAGCGCAATAAACCATAGCAAACGGCTTTTACACCGCAGTCAGGTAGTTAACAAGGCTATCAGCTTTGAGGATATAACACCATTGTTTCGTTTGGAGTGTTGGCCATCCATTGATAGAAAGATGTTATGGCGGCATCTTGCAATTTTGTGCGACAAAGAGTATGATGTAGTTAGCAAACGCTAACCAACATTGAGGTGACCATATTGTATGGATGACAACAAGCAGTTTTGGGAGCGGTTTTCACGGCGTTACTCCGGTTTCATGCGCCGCTCCCAGGCAACCTATCAGCAGATATGCAAAGCAATGCGCCCTTTTCTGAAACGGGACATGGATGTGCTGGAGTTGGCCTGCGGAACAGGCCAGCTGTCCGTGCCGCTGTCTCCATGTGTCCGGAGCTGGGAGGCAACCGACTTTTCAGCTGAAATGATCCGTCAGGCCAAAAAGCAGGTGCACTCGTCCCGGCTCCATTTCTCCGTCCAGGACGCTACCCAGCTGCCCTACGGCCCGGAGAGTTTCGATGCGGTCGTGATCTCCAACGCCCTCCATGTCATGCCTCACCCGGAAAAAGCTCTGGCGGAAGCCTGGCGGGTTCTGAAGCCGGGGGGATGGCTGTTCGCCCCCACCTTTGTCTGGGGCAAAAGCCGAAGCGCCAGACTCCGGCTCTGGTTCATGGGGCTGTCCGGCTTTCGGGTATACCATGTCTGGACTGCCGGGGAGCTGATGGCATACCTGTCCGAGTGCGGCTATTCCATCGTTCGCCATCCACTTCTCGGAAGTTCGTTGGCGCCGCTCTGCTGTCTGATGGCCAGAAAGATCCCGGATGAACGGACCGCGGCACAGCAGGCCCGCATCCGATCTGCGCTGCTCGATCATACAAAAGTCAAGAAGGAGTGAGAGAACATGTGGAAGTACACAGTGGAAGTCAATGGAATGATGTGCGGGATGTGCGAGGCTCATGTCAATGACGCCGTGCGCAAAGCCTGCCCGGTCAAAAAGGTGAATTCTTCCCGCAGCAAAAACCAGACCGTGATCCTCTCTGAAACAGAGCTGGACACGGAGGCTCTTATGAATGCTATTCGCAGCACGGGGTATGAGGTCGGCACGATCCAGAAGGAGCCGCACAAAAAAAGAGGATTTTTCGGTTGAGTTCATTGGCGGCAGCGATCAGAAAAGAGGCGTGAACATGAACACGGCAATGCAGTCATTTGGATATGGATTAACAGCTTTGCTATTTTGCATCGCTATTCTTGGCGTGTGCCATAAAATCAAAAAAGCCGCCCGAAAGGTTTTGAAAAGCCAGCAGACACATAAGGATGAGTTGCCGTAAGCGTTTGGAGCTATGGAGCAGGTACGCTTGGCGGTGAACTTACACAGCAGGTCGCTCCTGATTTAAAAGCGCAGATCACATAGAAATGAGGTGGAGGTCATATCCAGGCTCCACCTCATTTGATATTCCGTGCCAAATGGCAGGTATTCACTTATCGCGTTGCCGCTCGATAGCAAAGTCCGCCAAATTTGCACAGGCTCATTGCCCGTGCGCATCTTCCCGCATTTTCGTTACCTGCTCCAAGTGCGCCTGCACAGCCGCAAAAGATTTTTCGCTGATCACATGCTCGATCCGGCAGGCATCTTCGGTCGCAGTCTCTTCGTCCACGCCTAATTCCATCAGCATCTGGCTCAACACCGTGTGGCGGGTGTACATCGTCTTAGCAATGGCAAGCCCGGTCTCCGTCAGGGTAATTGCTCCGTCAGCATCCACATTCACATATCCGTCCTTTTTCAGAATGGACATGGCTCTGCTGACGCTGGGCTTGGTAAAGCCCAACTGCTCTCCCACATCGATAGCTCGAACAAAGGCGCTGTTCTGTGAAAGAATATAGATGGTTTCCAGATACATCTGGCCAGACTCGTGAATCGCCATAGGAACCTCCATAAAAAACGGGTGTTTTGCATATTATAACACAGGTATCTGATAAGCGCCATTTTTTCTGTCAGCAAAATCCGTTCGTCCTCTTGACAAGCGAATTTGCCCTGTATATAATTGCATTAGTTAGCTACCGCTAACCAAGAGGCGGCAGCTATATATTTGACGCTTTGGTTAGCTATTGCTAACCGTGTTTGCTGTCCGTTTTTTCATTTTGCCGTACAGTCTTCGCATGGACATGATTTTGTGAGGGAAACGCCTATGTCAGAGGATCTGCTGATTCGCCACTGTTCTCCCACCCTGGCCGGGATCAAGACGGGAAACCTCTTTTCCTGCGCCTGTCCCAGCCGGAAGGATCTGACGCGAGACTTGTGCCGGCTGAACAAGAAACTGGTGCCCAAGGGCATCCGCGTTCTGCCGCTCCGGGTTCGCAAAGGCCGCGCTTTGATCTACGCCTACCGGCCCAATGCGCTGGAGAGCGATCTGACTGATCACCGCGCCAGAGCATTGCTTCTCAAATACGGCTATGTGCCGGAAAACCCCAATGGCTGTGTGGTTCACCTGATCCACCGGCTCCGGAGCGAGGGGGAATTTCCCCATGAGATCGGACTGTTTTTGAGCTATCCGCCGGAGGATGTGATGGGCTTTATCTGCAACCGGGCGTGCAATCACAAGTGCGTGGGCTGCTGGAAGGTCTACGGCGACGAACAGGCCGCCAGGAGCATCTTTGAAAAATACGAGATGTGCAGCAAAATCTACTCCCGGCAGTGGCAGCAAGGGAAATCCATCGAGCAGCTCACCGTGGCTGGTTGATGTTTCTACCATAACAAATCCAGAAAGAAAGGTCGTTGAGTCTTATGAGTAAAGTTGCAGTTGTGTATTGGAGCGGCACGGGAAACACCGAGGCCATGGCCATGGCGGTGGCTGAAGGCGCCAAGGGCAAGGGCGCCGAGGTATCTGTGATCACCGCCGCAGAGTTCTCCCCGGAGCAGGTCGGCGAATATTCCGCCATCGCCTTTGGCTGCCCCTCCATGGGGTCGGAGCAGCTGGAGGAAAGCGAGTTCGAACCCATGTTCACCGCCTGTGAGGGCAGGCTGAGCGGGAAGAACATCGCCCTGTTTGGCTCCTACGGCTGGGGTGACGGCGAATGGATGCGCAGCTGGGAGTCCCGCTGCAACGACGACGGCGCCAATCTGGCCTGTGAAAGCGTGATCTGCAACGAGGCTCCGGACGATGACGCTCTGGCGGCCTGCCGCGAGCTGGGTGCGTCGCTGGCCTGACAAAAGCACCGCAGAAGGCAGGAGGCGAACCGTTCGTCTCCTGCCTTCTCTCTGGTTCCCCGGTCAGCATAGGTAAAACCAATTTTGAACCCAGAGAAACAGGTCGTGAGAAATATGCTGAAGGAATATTTATTGAGGCAGGGCTCCGGCACGGGCCGTTGGGGCCACGGTATGCCGGGGGTGGAGATCTGCCGCTTTTCCTTGCCGGAGCAGGAACCTCTGCGACCTATCCCAGTGTGCGGCGCACCGCTCCAGTTTGAAGTGCTGTTCTGCCTGACCGGCCGCCTTACTGTCCGAGCGTTGCAGGGTACTTCCTACACGGTGGAGGCTCCGGCCATCTTCCTCCTCTCCGACAGCTCCGCTCTCCGCTCGTGTCAGTATAGCGGAAATCTGGGCGGCATTTTGATCGCCGTAGACGCCAAAGCCGCAAAAGAAAGCCTTGTGACGGTCTGCTCCACCCTGGGGATGAGGTTGGACACCAGGATCGTCAAGGAGAAGATGACGGCGAGGAACGGCTGCATGGCCCTGTGCGGCACACCTTGGACGCAGTCATTTTTTGAAACGGTTCGCTATCTGTCCGAGCAGGAGCAGGAACGCTACTGTGTTTTCAAGTCGGTGGAACTGCTGTATCTACTCTGCACCGAGGTATCTGAATCGGACGAATCTTTCTCCGGCTCAGGCTGCCCAGTATCCCACAGTCTGTTGGAAGTCAAGGCATACATCCAGACGCATCTGTCTGATAAGCTTACCATTGCGTTCCTCTGCAAACAGTTTTCGCTTTCCCCGACCTTCTTGAAAGAAGGGTTCCGCCGCGCCTATGGCATGCCGATTCACAGCTTTTTGGTTCAACAGCGCCTCCGACGTGCACAGGAGCTGATCTGCACCACCCGGATGCCCATTCAGCAAATTGCGCAGGCTGTGGGGTATGAGGGTATGAGCCAGTTCAACGCAGCGTTCAAGCGGGAGTATGGCATGACTCCCGGCCAGTACAGAAAAATGTCGGAAACCGCAACTCTGCGTCCGTTTTGACAGCGACAAACACCCACGGTTTCTGCTACAATAATCAGACATTCCAAAGCATTCAGAAGGAGTGACAGCGATGAAACAGCATCGTTTTTGGGCGTGGGGCGCTGTGATCTGCATGATTATGGTCATGGTCACCGGCTACAAACGGAAATAAGGGAAAGGAAGGATCACAATGAGCGTTTATACGAAACTTGCCTGCTTTGCGGGTGGTGCGTTGTTTGGTTCTTTTGGCATCAAGCTGCTGTCCAGCAAGGACGCCAAGAAAGCCTATGTCCATGTCACGGCCGCCGGCCTGCGGATGAAGGATTCGGTCATGGGGACTGTGACCACGGTGCAGGAAAACGCCGCGGACATTCTGGCCTCCGCCAAGGAGCTGAATGAGGACCGGGCTGCGAAGGAAGCGGAGGAAGCCGCCGCTGCCAATCTGGAGAGCGAAGAAGCCTGATTGACCCAGAGGGAGCCGCCAGCGGCTCCCTCTTTTCGTGAAGGAGGAACCTATGAACGCAACCATATTGCACGAAAGCCGGGGGCGCATCCGGTTCCGGCTGCGGCAAAAACAAATGACACTCGCTCAGGCGGATCTGCTGGAGGCATGGATTCAGGGAAAATCATGGTGTCGGCAGGTCACCGTCCATGAGCGAACCTGCTGCGTCATCCTGTACTACGATGGGACTCGCCAAGCCGTGCTGAACGAAATTCGGCATTTTTCCTGGCAGGAGGCGGAGCAGACCACCGCGCTGCCCGCCCACAGCAGCCGGGCACTGAACCGGGAATTTGAGGAGAAGCTGGTGGCAAAGGTGGTGTGCAAGGCCGCCTGCACCCTGTTTCTCCCCCCTCCACTGCGCCTTGCCCGCATACTCTGGCACATGGTCCCCTTTGTGCGGCGGGGCCTGGGCTGCCTGCTGCGCCGCCGCGTCAAGGTGGAGCTGCTGGACGCCCTGTCCATTTCCATCTCGGCGTTCCGGGGCGACTTTGATACCACCGGCACCGTCATGTTCCTGCTGGAGGTGGGCGAGCTGCTGGAGGAGTGGACCCGAAAGAAATCCGTGGCGGATCTGGCCCGGTGTATGTCCTTAAATGTGGATCGGGTCTGGCTGCGCACAGCCCAGGGCGAGGTGCTGGCCCCCGTGTCCCAAATCCAGCCGGGAGACGCCGTGGTGGTTCGTGCCGGCGGCATCATCCCCGTGGATGGTCTGGTGCTGGAGGGGGAGGTCACCGTCAATCAGGCGTCCCTCACCGGAGAGTCCATCCCGGTACCCAAGCGTCCCGGCGGCGCGGTCTATGCCGGCACCGTGGTAGAGGAGGGCGAGTGTGTGCTGGAGGTGAAGCAGGCCTCCGGTCAGAGCCGCTATGACCAAATCGTTCACATGATCGAGCAGTCGGAGCAGATGAAGTCGGAGGCTGAGAGCAAGGCCGCCAATCTGGCGGACAAGCTGGTACCCTATACCTTCGCCGGGAGCCTGCTGAGTTTTGCCCTTACCCGGAATGTGACACGGGCTCTGTCGGTGCTGATGGTGGACTTCTCCTGCGCCCTGAAGCTGGCCATGCCTCTGGCCGTTCTCTCCGCCATGCGGGAGGCGGGACGCGCCCACATCACCGTCAAGGGCGGCAAATTCCTGGAGGCTGTGGCGGCTGCCGATACCATCGTCTTTGACAAGACCGGCACCCTGACCCACGCCTGCCCCCGGGTGGCTCAGGTGGTGCCCTTCGGCGGCAAAGAGGAAGCCGAAATGCTGCGGCTGGCCGCCTGTCTGGAGGAGCACTTCCCCCATTCCATGGCCAACGCCGTGGTGGAGGAGGCCAAACGCCGGGGCCTGCGCCACGAGGAGTACCACTCCAAGGTGGAGTATCTGGTGGCCCACGGCATCGCCAGCTCCGTCGATGAGGAGCGGGTTCTCATCGGCAGCGCCCACTTTGTCTTTGAGGATGAGGGCTGCGTTATTCCGGAGGGCGAGCAGGAACGCTTTGATGCCCTGCCGCCGGAGTATTCCCACCTGTATCTGGCGGTTGGGGGACAGCTTGCCGCTGTGATCTGCATCTCCGACCCGCTGCGGGAGGAGGCGAAGGAAGTCCTATCCGCCCTCCGCGCCCTGGGGGTCACCAGTACCGTTATGCTCACCGGAGACAGCTACCGCACCGCCGCAGCCATTGCCGCCCAGGTGGGAGTGGATGACTTCCGCGCCGGAGTCCTTCCGGCGGACAAGGCGGAGTATGTGGCACGGCTGCGCCGGGAGGGACATACTGTCCTGATGGTGGGCGACGGCATCAACGACTCACCGGCCTTATCCGAGGCGGATGCGGGCATTGCCATCAGCGACGGCGCCGCCATCGCCCGGGAGATTGCGGACATCACCATTGCCGCTGACAGCCTCTGGGAGCTTGTAGAGCTGCGTCGGATCGCCATGGCGCTGATGGCGCGCATCCACTCCAACTACCGCTTCGTTATCGGCTTCAACGGCACCCTGATTGCCCTTGGTGTGGCCGGTGTTCTGCCGCCCGCCACCTCTGCCACGCTGCACAATCTCTCCACCCTGGGCGTCAGCTTACGGAGTATGAGTGCATTACCACTTAGCAAAAAGAATACACCATGACGAATAAGGAGAGGCAATCTACAGAGATCGCCTCTCCTTATTTTACTTCTTTCTAAATAGGTAATTATTTGCCTGATACATGCCTCTATATACCCAACGCCTGTGCATGGAAAAAACCGTGCTGCTTGTCACGCATGATCCCACAGAGCTGGATATGCTGGGTGTGCCGAATTGCTGACAGGACTGGAATAAAAAACGGGCTTCACAGATGTCAAAATGCTTCTATGGAGTCCGTTCTTTTTCTGTCAGCAGGACGGGGTCTTCACGACCACCAGGTACATCTTGAACGCTGTCACCGCCTGTACTGCGTGAGGGATGCCGGCAGGCATGATAATGGCTTCTCCTGCGTTTAGGGTGTGGGGAACGCCGTCAATGGTAATTTGTGCCGTTCCTTCCAAAATAGTCGCCATAGCGTCTCCGGGAGCAGCGTGGGTGCTAATGGCCTCACCCGCATCAAAGGCAAACAGGGTGATCCCCGCACCGGGCTGTTGGGCCAGGGTCAGGCTGACAACCTTACCCCCTTCATATTCCACTTGCCCCTTCAAGGCAAAGGGCTGCGCATGAGGGACATTCTTAATCAGAGTTTCCATGAGTTATTCCTCCTAAATCATTATGAAAGCGTGATCTGCAGCAGCTTGCAGCCATCCGGAGCAACTACTGCGTGGGGGGTATGGGCGGGAACTGCCAGGCAATCGCCCGTTTGAAGACAGCGGCTGTCCTCCCCCACAGAGGCATAAAGCGCCCCCTCCAGAATGTAGTAGAGGGTATCGCCAAAATAGCATTCCTCACTGATACTCTCTCCGTCGCCGAAGGCCAAAAGAGTCATTTGGCAGTGTTCCTGCCGGCTCATAGCCATACTGACCACGCGGCCAGGTTGAATCTGAATCAGCTGGGTGAGCTGCTGGGGCTGCTGTGTGGGCAGGTTGCGTAAAAAGTCCATTGCTCATACCTCCATGGGTCGTTTTAATGTGACCTTCAAAGACTGTGAGGCAGCTACTTACGCCCAGCAATTTGACCGGATGGTGGAAGAAGGCATTGTTTCCACCCGAGGATTAAAACCGGATGCCTACGTCTTTGATGAGCTGGTATTTGATGTGAACACCGACTATTTCGAGACCCACGGCGGCTATGAGTACGCCAAGCAATTCTACGCCGAGGTGTACGAGCTGGCCAAGGAAATCGCAGGCGGGGAACAGTACATCATCTCGGCAGTCATGCACGCCGACGAGCGCAACCGGGAAGCCAGTGACCGGCTGGGACGGGATGTGTTCCACTATCACCTTCATGTTGTCTATCTACCGGTGGTGGAAAAGCAGATCCGCTGGTCCAAGCGGTGCAAGGACCCGGCACTGCAGGGTACCGTGCGGGAAACGATCATGCAGGTGAGCCACAGCAAGAAGTGGCCGATGGTCCCCATGACCGACGAGCAGGGACAACCTGTGCTGAAAAAGAACGGCAAGCCCCGGCTGGTAAGTTCCTACAGCCTGCTGCAAACACAATTCTTCGAGCACATGCGGCAGGCGGGATTTACCGACTTTGAGCGCGGTGTACAGGGCAGCGATGCTGAACATTTGGAGGTCCTGGAGTATAAGGTCCAGAAGGACCGCCAGACAGTGGCAGAACTGTCTGACCAGACCAAACAACTGCAAGGCCAGCGAAAGGAGCTTATCTCCCAGGTAAAGAACATTTCCGGCTCGATCCGCGATGTGGCAGACATCGAGCAGCGGGCCAAAACCAAAGGTGTGCTGGAAAAGCGTGTGGAACTGGTGCCGCAGGACTTCCAGGCCCTATGCGAGATGGCAAAAGCCAGCGGCAAGCTGCAGGCGGAGAAGCGCAGCCTGCGGATGCAGCTGCAGCAAAGTACAGTGAGAGAACAGGAGCTGCGCCAGCGCCTCCACCGCTGTGAGGAACAGCTGGATGCAGTGCTCACCGAGACCCGTCCTTACCGGGAAGCCATGCGGGTGGCACCGGAGCAGGTGCAGGCGTTTGTATTGGGCATCTGCCGACGCCGGCAGGAGGAAAAGCAGCTGAACCGTCAGCAGCGTCGCCAGCGGGCCAAGGGTCAGGACCGATGACAGAACACATCATAAGGCAGCAGGGGGCAGCCCTGCAGAAGGGAGCCGCTACGGAAGATCGGCCGGAGAAGAAAACAGTACAGGCAGCGGCGTCCGCCAAGAACCGGGAGGACGGCGTGCCAGAGCAGGAGCTGGAACGGTTTGCCCGGTTCCTGCTGCCCAAGATCCAGGCATTTTACCAGTCGGAAGAGGGACAACGGATGTTTGAGGAGTGGAAGAAAATCGACGGTAAATAAGGATAACCCTAAAGCCGGAGGAGCGCTTTTTATAAAACTCAACCGGTGGTTTGGTGCATTTTCGGGGGTGTATGGTATAATTTTAGACAAAGGAGGTGGGAAAACAGATGGATAACCTGAAAACCGGGGCTTTTATCAAAAGCTGCAGAAAAGAGAAGAAGATGACCCAAAAAGAGCTTGCGGATCGGCTGCATGTCACAGACCGGGCAGTCTCCAAGTGGGAGCGAGGAGTTTCCCATAGTTAAAGATACCACACCAAATATGATGAACCCACGCTTA
>ERZ809224.2481-NODE-2481-length-11272-cov-9.163145_pt1 | contig 11272 bp, 10 predicted proteins | sample MGYA00520513_ERZ809224 | MGnify/ENA primary metagenome ERZ809224 (study PRJEB31576, sample SAMEA3212658) | Homo sapiens | biome: human-gut; feature: human gut; material: fecal | place: Sweden | collected 2012 ...
GTATACAGGTAAATCCACGTTGCTACAAATGTGAGGTCACTTCATATTATCTGAAGTCGGAATGTAAATTCCTGTCCCAAAAGGATGTCCTTTAAATGACAGCTCTTAATCTGATCCCCCAGCAGTTCAAAGCAATGCTCCACGAACGGTTCCGGAAAGAAATAACGCTGCGGCGTGTTGATCATATTGATCACATCCATATGTACGCCAAATGCATCTCGCTTCACATCATCGAGAAGCTTTACATACTCTTCCGGGCTGGTCGGGTACATCCATGGCATTGGTTCGATCGTAAAAAAGGTATTCTGTGGTTTTGCCTCATCAATAATCTCCTGAATCATGCGCACGGCCTGATCCCATACCTTCGACGTGAAATTTTCCGCATAAGCGCCGTCCCACCGCGCCCCGGTCGATCCGATGACATTGACACAGCATCGCGCCCCGATCCGGTCCGCCAGCTTCAGCTGCCCGATGCTATACTCCATTGCCGCCTGCCTCTCCTGTTCTTTTACAGCAAGTGCATTTCGCCAGATCCCGACCTCTGCAATCTGCAGGTCATACTCCTTTGCCGCCGCTGCATATGCATCGATCACGCTATCTGGCTTCGTACAATCCACTGGAAATACAACGCTTCGACACCCCAGTGCCTGCATTTTCTGTGCCCAATCTTCTGGCGACGTATGTGCCAGAGAAGACGAAATTCCTAGCCTCATCACATATCTCCTCCTCTCTTAATTTGCTTCCATCCAGTCCCACATGGGCGGCTGTTCACAGGTTGTCTGCATTCTGCAGCAGCCATCTGTATTCGCAGATTCCATCATGCCCTGGATCACTTCCAAAATATGAATCGCCATCCCTACATTTGCCCGGTTTTTCTTTCCGGTCTCAATCGCAAGTGCTAGCTCTGCGACTCCGGTGCCACGGGTGTACTCTGCCACATTCTGGTTGCGCAGAGGCATCTCATAGCTCTTCTGCTCGCCCTGAACCCCGTAAGCCCCTGCGATCACCTGCTCCTTTCGAAAGATCGATGCTTTTCCATCTGACATATTCGGATCCGGCATCGTCATCGTTCCATCAGTTCCGTAGATTTCCATCTTCGGCAAGGTGGAATACCAGATATCAAAGCTCATATTCATGTTCACCAACACGCCATTTTGCATTTTCAGAACCGCCGTGTAATGGGTCGGAACCTCAACCTTTACCGTACTGCCCGCCAGCGGCTTGCTGTAAATGCGACGTTTCTCAAACGCCTTCCCACTGTAAGCAAACACTTCTTCCACCGGTCCAAAGAGACAGATCAGCGTCGATAAATAATATCCCGCCATGTCATATAACGGCCCACCGCCTTTTGCATAAAATGCACGCGGGGACGGATGCCATGTTTCAACGCCCGGAGACATCATATTGGCGGTAACGTAGAGCGGCTTTCCGATCCAGCCATCTTCCAAAAGCTTTCGACAGCTCTGAATCGGAGCTGTCAGGAATGTATCCGGTGCTGCACCAATGTACAGCCCCTTCTCCTCTGCCAACTGTGCGACCTCCTGTGCATCCTCAACTGTCAGTGCAAATGGCTTTTCGCAGAACAGATGTTTTCCTGATTCCAGAATGCGCATGTTTAATTCCTTATGTGCCATCGGCGGTGTCAGATTTACGATCAGCTGTATGTCCTTATATGCCAGCAGCTCCTCGACCGTCAGCGCAAACGGCACCTGATATTTTTCCGCTGTAGCCTTAGCCCGTGCCTGATCCATATCTGCGACTGCCACGATTTCCAACGTCTTCTCGTAAATGCGCTGTATTTCCTGTATATATGTATTACTGATGACTCCGCATCCAAGAATTCCAATCTTCATACTCTCTCCTATCCGGCATCACTCATCCGTCTGACCGAACTTGAAGCCCTTAAACAGCAGTAAGATAATCAATAGTGCAAAAATCAGCATGATCCACGCCTGCGCAGATGCATATCCCATCTTGAAGTAGGAAAACGCATTATTATATAAGTACAGAGAGTAAAACATCGTCGAGTTGTCCGGACCTCCGGAAGTAATAATATACGGCTCCGCGAACCACTGCAGGACACCGATAATCAAGGTAACTACGTTGTAGAGGATCGTCGATTTCATCAGCGGAATTGTCACATAGAACGTCTTTTTGATAAAGCCCGCACCATCCAACTCTGCCGCCTCATATAAGGTTTCTGAAATATCCTGCAATCCAGCCAAATAAATGATGATCGCATTTCCACAGGTCCATATCATCATCAGAATAAACGACGGCTTTGACCAAGTCGGGCTCGACAGCCAACCAGGTCCTTTGATTCCGATATATCCAAGCAGCTGGTTTACAATTCCGCTGTCCGGCTGCATGACCCAAATCCAAAGCAAGCAGGCTACGACCGTCGGGATCAGAGTCGGCAGGAAAAACAGCACCCGGATAATTCCGGTATAGGTCTGGTTTAGTTTCTTATGATTCAGCATGACGGACACACCAACCGCAATGATCGTCGTAATCGGAACACCCAGACACATCATGTATAACGTATTGGAAATCGTTTTTAAGAAAACCTTATCCTGAAACAATGCCTTATAGTTCTGAAGCCCAATGAAAACCGGTGCTTTAATTACGCTGTAATTGCAAAGAGAATAATACAGAGATGCCACAATTGGATAAAGCGTAAATACAAGGAATCCAAAAATCCATGGTGTGATAAACAGCAGCCCATTCCGCGCTTCGCGTATCCGCAGCTTACTTTTCTTTTTTTCCATCTCAGATACCCCCTTAGCCCTTGATACCAGACATCGAAATGCCCTGAATAAAATACTTCTGCATGACAAAGAACAGGATAAATACTGGAATGACCATGACAACGCCAAGCGTCAACAGCATCGCCCAGTTCGGGTTCATCGGAGATTTCAACATGGAAGCTGCCAGCGACAGGGTGTACAGCCTATCATCACCCAAGAAGACAAGCGGTCCTAGGAAATCATTCCAGCTTCTTGTGAAGGCCAAAATGCATACAGATGCGATTACTGGCTTGGAGATCGGCATGACCAGTTTCAAGTAAATGCCAAACTCATTACAGCCATCGATCCGGGCCGCCTCTGACATTTCCTTTGGGATCCCGACGAAAAACTGCCGGAATAGAAAAATGAAGAAGCCATTTCCAAAAAAGCACGGTACGGTAAGCGGCAGGAACGTGCCTACCCATTTCATTTTCGTGTACATCAGATACAGCGGAATCAGCGTTACCTGATACGGAAGTACCATCGTAACCAGAACCAGAATAAATACCTTATCTCTTCCCGGCCATCTCAGTCTCGCGAAGCCATACGCGGTCAACGAGCAGGAAATGACCGATCCTACGATATTGCAGATAACAATAACCATCGTATTCTTAAAGTATCTGAAAAACGGAATCTGTTCGAAGAGCCGTTTATAATTGTCGAGATTAAAATGATCCGGAAGCCAGTGGAACGGCACGCGGAACAGCTCACTTTCTGCTTTAAAGGAACCCATCAGCAGGAAAAACAGAGGAAGCAGAAAGATCATTGCAAAAGCAGCCAGCAAAACATACATAAATGCTTTATTTAACCAGATTTTCAGCTTATATGTTTTTGAATTCAAGATCTTACCCCCTTATTTCAAAAGCAGGCCACAGACCTGCTGACGGATTCGCCTAGCCGCCTGTGGCCAAAAAGTTTATATTTCTTTACTGTTTTGCATCCATCGTTGCCTGCATCTTATCCTGGAGAGTCTGCAGTGCAGCCGGAATATCGGTATCTGTATTGTAGATGACCTGCTCTCTTAAGGACTGGAACTCCTGAGACAGCTCACTGGAAACGGAGCACAGAGCCGGAATACCGCACTCCGGATTGTTTGCGATCTCACGCTCTAATGCATAGATCTCATCACCGTTCTTGGTCAGAGATACGTTATCAAACTCAGAATCGATAACCGGGATGGAACGCCAGGTTGCGAAGTTATCCTCGTTGATGACACCCTGCATACAGAACTTGATAAAGAGTGCTGCCAAGTCTGCATTGTCCGTTCCGGCCGGGATACCGAATACATTACAGCCATACGCCGTACAATTTGCACGTCCATAATCCGGAACCGGAACTGCACAAACCTTATAATTTACATCCGGTGCATAGATCTTCAGTGCATTGGTGAACCAGTTACCAGTCAGAGTCATTCCGACCTTCCCAGTCATGAATGGGTGATCCGGTGAGAACATGCCGCCCATGCCAGAGGTAAAGGTGTTGATTCTTTCTGCATCATATTTTTCTGCATAATCACTCACCCAGTCCATATATCCAACCATCTCATCCGACGTCAGATTGAGTTTTCCAGTCTCTGCATCATACGGATCTACGCCAAATACATACGGAATTGTAAATGCATCCTCACCAGAATCCAGCCACGGGATAATTCCCATTCTTGTGTAAGAACCATCGTCTGCCTGCACTGTCATCGCCTCGCTCCATGCATTCAGCTCATCCAGGGTCTTCGGCGGGTTCTCCGGATCCAGACCACATTCTTTGGCAATATCCGGATTATAGAACAGCATGATGACATTACTATCCTGAGGAATCAGATAACAGGTATCATCATAATACATTACGTCTTTCATACCTGCGAAGAAATCATCCACATTCAAGCCGATATCTTTTAATGTGTCATCCAGTGGTGTAAAACATCCCTCTGCCGCATACTGATAAGCAGAAACCCGGTCGTCAATGATGACCAGATCTGGAGCGGTTCCTCCTGCGATCGCGGACAGCAGCTTGCCATTGCTGACACCTGCTCCATCCGGTACGAACTGTACCTCTACCTGAACGCCAAGATCCTTATAAGCCTCATTAAATGCATCGACACGCCACTGATCCCAGGTCTGTGAATCTCCGGTAAACGCGGACCAGTATGTGAAAGTTCCCTGCTTGCCGATGTCCGTTACCTCTACGGTGAGCTCCTCGCCATCTACCGTAATGGTCTTTGTCTCCGTCTTTGCCTCTTCTGCAAATGCAGCTGTTCCAAACGTCATCCCCATCGCTGCCGCGAGTGCCAGTAACATCATTGCTCGTTTTTTCATTTCATATCCCCCTTTGAAGATTCCTTATTTTTTGTTTACACGTCTTTGTTTTTTTAGGTCCCGGTACCTCTTGTTGATAATGCTATGATAGCATTCCCGACTACGCTTCTCCACTCATACCATGCTTTTATCATTATCATTTTTTGCTATTATCAATTCATTCGCATTTTATCTTGTGTATAAATCCCAATTTTTTCTCTATCTATTTGTTTATATTTTTTCTTTTTCTTTCTGTTTTATTTTTATATTGTTTTTTTATCCATGTTATAGTATACTATTTTAAGTATTTTTTTCATTTTTCTTGTTTTTTATACATTATTCTATAGTTTATCATATATTGCTGTTTTTATTGCATTTTTTGTCATGATAGGTATATGAATAAGACATTTTTTTAGAAAGGACGCTGGCTTTATGAAATCTGATATGCAGACAGGCAATCGCTTCTTTTATGAAAATCCACAGTTTGATTACAATTACAGCGTAAATGCATCTTGGGAAAATTCACCATCGAGTTTTCCGACCCACTGGCATAACTTTGGCGAAATCGTGTGTGCTGCCTCTGATAACTCAGTTTTTGAAATCCAGGGCAAAACCTACACATTACAAAACGGCGATATTCTTTTCACATGGCCTGGTGAGCTTCACTCCACCGTGCAGGCTGCACCTCACTCTCATCTGATCGTGCAATACTATAATAATCTACTGAATACGTTTTCCGATATGAACTTCTTGCAAAGCCAGGTGCTTTCCAGACATCACGTTCCTCATGATGCCCAAAATTCACCTGCCAACGAAATTTCCCGCTATATGTATGAAATCCGGGATGTTTTCCACAAGAAAGTTCCCATGGTAAACACCCGGATGTGTCTGTCGCTCTATCATATTTTGCTTCTTTTTTACGACTACTGCAGCGCCGATACGATGCCCGCCTCATCGGAAGGTGGAACGCTACACATCAAAACACAGCAGGCGATCGCCAACGCCTGTTGCTATATTTCCGAACATTGCGAACAGGATCTGTCTCTGGATGACGTCGCAGATTACGTCGGACTGAGTAAATTTCATTTTTCTCGTTCCTTCCGCGAGTATACTCAGAGCAGTTTCAGCGATTATGTGGCAAAACAACGGATTCAACAAGCAATCCTTCTATTTGAAAATCGGGATATCTCTATCGCAGAAATCGCATTTCAGTCCGGCTTTGGCAGCATTGCCTCTTTTAACCGTTGTTTCAAAAAGACAAAAAACTGCACACCATCGGAGTATCGAGCGCTGATGATGAATCCATAAGAAAAAGCCAGACAGGATCTTTTCACATTCAAAATACAACTTTCCTGCCTGGCTTTTCCTTTTACTTCTTCAATTGTCGTTTATTTTTCCATCCGCTCAATCTTACAGCTGTGCGTCTTGGTCTTTTTGTCGTAATTAATTCCGACAAGCAATAGATTTCCACGATAGTCTTTCAACGCATCCGTGTAGTTTCGCTCTTTGATCTGGGCAATTGCCCCGTGGACATCCTGATTCCATTTGAGTTCAATCAACAGTGCAGGCTTGTCAGCGTACAATTTTCTTGGAAGAAAACAGATGTCTGCAAATCCCTTCCCTGCCGGAAGTTCCCGAATAATCGTATAATATTCCCGTGCAAAATAGAACGCAAGGTGAATCGTGCAGCTCAGGGAGTTTTCATCATTGTATTGCAAAATCGAAACCTCTTCATGCGCACGTGCAATCCCGTCTGCCACCGCAGTTTCATCTCCGTCCCACAGGGCTTCCAGCAGTTTTTTCGATGCCCTGATGGAATCCATGACTTCATTCCAGTCCATCGTACTAATTGCATTGATATACTCCTGTGCAATCTCTTTGTTTGGAATAAACACAGCCTTATCCGGCCAGTGATAGCCCAAATAGCCAAGATGCACCAGCAGAGTCAGAACATCATCCTTGCTTTCGAAGGTCGTCATGTCATTTGAAAATGTTCCGGTATTAATCGGCACCCGTTCCCCCGCCAGCATCCGAATAACCGCATCCTTTAATCCATCAAAATTCATCTGGATATACATCTTCAATGCTTCATAGGTCTCGGTCTGATTCCAGTAATTATCAAAAATACCGCTCCGCATCGCTTCTACCACCGATTTTGGGCTGTACAGCTCCCGGATTTTCTGCTCGCCGTTCTCGACTACCAGCATTTCATAGCCATCATACCACGCTCTGGTCTCTTCAAAGCTCATCCCATATTGATCACACAGTGCCTTTACCTCAGACTCTGTAAAGCCAAAATACTCTGCCATACCGCGCGGATTGATCATTGAGTACTCTGTAAACATATTCAGTGCAGAATGCGTCCCGTATTTTTTGATCGGTAAAATTCCTGTCATGTAAGCAAGTGCAACATATTCCTTATCCTTCAGCCACATGCGCAGGAAATCCAGATACTTTCTCTGTGCCTCCTGATCCTGCCGGTATTCCCGGAAAAGACAATCCCATTCATCGATGAGGATTACAAACGGATAATGTGTACCGGCATAAACGTCTTTCATAACCTGAACAATATCTGTTTCATCCCGATAGCGGATCGTTGTAAATTCATCTAGCAAATCAAAAATAATATATTTTTGAAACTTACTCAGCATCTCATCCACATTACTCGATGAACTCAAAAAATCCTGCACGTTTATTTTCAGCACATTGTATTTGTTTAAATGCGTAAGAAAAGAAGGACTCTTTTCGATATATAGATTTTTAAACAGCTTTTCAGAGTCCTGATTTTGCTCATAATATGCCGTCAACATATCTGCTGCCATCGATTTTCCAAACCGCCTTGGCCTGCTCACGCACATATATTTTTCTCTTGTATCCAACACCGCGTTCGTCTGCTCGATCAGTCCGCTTTTATCCACATAAATCTGTGAATTCAGACTTTCCCGAAATCCTTTATTCCCCGGATTTAAATAGCTCCCCATGCCCGCACCTCCCTACTACTTATTTGTCTATTATTTTTATTATAGGTGATTCATCAGCAAATAACAAGACAAAAGCAGCCGACACAGAACAGTTTCTCCTGCTCCGTATCGGCTGCCATCTTGCCTTCGTATATCCGTATATCCTTACTATTACAGCTCCACACGCCCTTCCAGTGCACGCAGCAGTGTCATCTCGTCGATGTACTCCAGATCTCCTCCGACCGGGACGCCACTTGCAATGCGGCTGACTTTGATGCCGGTAGGCTTGATCAGCTTGCTGATGTACATGGCCGTCGTCTCGCCTTCCAGGCTGGAGTTGGTCGCAATGATGACTTCATTCACATCTCCCTGCAGGCGTTGCATGAGCTCCTTTAAGCGGATATCGGCAGGACCGATACCGAGCATCGGAGAGATCGCCCCGTGCAGGACGTGATAAACACCGTCATACTTTCCGGTCTTCTCATAAGCCGCAAGGTCGCGGGTGCTCTCGACTACCATGATCGTATGGTGATCCCTCTGCGGATTCGCGCAGATCGGACAGAGCTCCTGATCGGTCAGTGTGTAGCACTCTTTGCAGTAGCAGATGTTCTCACGGGCATCTTTGATTGCATCGGTGAGCTGTTCCACCTGCTCCTTTGGCATATGAATGATATGGAATGCCAGACGCTGGGCAGACTTGCCGCCGATGCCGGGCAGCGCAGAGAGCTGCTCGATCAGTCTGGACATCTTCTTTCCGTAATAATCCATCAGAATCCAAAGCCTCCGAGTCCGCCAAGGCCGCCGGTCAGTGCGGACATCGCGGAAGCGGCAGCTTCCTCTGCCTGACGCAGTGCCTCATTGGTCGCCGCCACGATCAGGTCCTCAAGCATCTCTACGTCGTCCGGATCCACTGCCTCCTCAGACAGCTTTACCTTTACGATCTCACGCTTTCCGGAAACGGTCACCTCTACTGCGCCGCCGCCTGCCGTTGCGGTAAATTCTTTTTCTTCCAGTGCTTTCTGATTTTCTTCCATCTGCTTCTGCATTTTCTGTGCCTGCTTCATCAGATTATTCATATTTCCCGGCATACCGCCCGGGAATCCACCTCTTTTTGCCATGGATTATATCCTCCTGTTTTTATGTTTTCTAATGCGGACGTTCAGAATACAGATCGCAGACCCGCCTGCTACGCAGGCTATCCGCTGCTAAAGCAGCTCCTGTCTGCGATTGATAGGCGTCCCGCCTATCCCAAAATGTAATTACAGCTCACAGCAAATAAATTTGCTATGATCTGTCCTTACATTTTGCTGCTATTCTGAACTGTTGTTATCATATCAGTTTTCGTCTTCGATTTCTATATCTGCGTGAATAAATTCTCGAATTCTTTCGTCTATATCAATGGATGCAAGCTTGCCCCGATGGGCGCCCTCGTCAGCAGCAAGCATAAAACGCACCTCTACCTGCTTGCCGGTCTTATCCGCGATAATACTCTCGAGCTCGCGCTTGCGGTCCGCGTTGTTGATGTAGCGCTCGGCGAGGAAATCCGCAAATACGACGAACAGACGATTGTCATTTTCTTCCTGCGCATTGTATTTCACTTCCGCTGAGGCAAGTGCCAGACGGAACGGAGCAGAGGTCTCCACAATGATGTTTTTCCACATTGCCTTGACCTTCTTCAGATCCTCCGGCGCGGCCTTTGCGGTCGGCAGCGACGGATCCGGATTGCCTGCGGTACTATTATAGCCCGCGCCTCCGGCCGGTACGCCGACACCGGAGGCTGCATACCTCGAATCCCCGTTTGCTCCATACATCGCCGGATCCCATCTTCCGTCATCCGCTGATGATGCCGAAGCACCTGACGGTGCCGGCATTCTGCCCGGCACAGCAATGCCCTGCTCTATCATCCGCTCCAGCTTCCGGATCCGCTCAATCAGTGACAGATCATCCTTCTCCGCCTCCGGCTTGCACAGCTTGATCAGCGCCATCTCGAGCATGACCCGCTTGTTGACCGAATACCGGATCGAATTGGCCAGCTCGGAAAAGATCCTGATAAAGCGCATAAGCGTATCGTTCCGGATCATCGCTGCTTCCTCGCGCAGCTGTGCAAGATTCTCTGTGGAAATATCCAGAATATCCTCCATATCGTCAGATGCCTTTAAAAGCATCAGATTGCGCAGGTACCACGTAAAATCATTGACAAACTGCGTCAGATCCCGTCCGTCAAGGATCAGACGGTCGAGCAGCGCGATCGCATTTGTGATCTGTTCTGCCAGAACCAGACGCAAAAGCTCACTGAACACATCCGTGTCGACTGCGCCGAGTACCTCCAGCACCCGATCATACGTCAGCTTTTCTCCGAGATAAAATGCAATACACTGATCCAGCAGACTTAAGGAATCACGCATCGAACCGTCGCCCTTTTTTGCCACGTAGCGCAGCGCCTTTTCTTCCGCGTCGACCTGCTCTTTTTCCATCAGATCTTCCAGCCGCTTCAGAATCGTCTCCTGACTGATCCGGCGAAAATCATAACGCTGGCAGCGCGATAGAATCGTTACCGGGATCTTGTGCGCCTCCGTCGTCGCCAGAATGAAAATGACATAAGACGGCGGCTCTTCCAGTGTCTTGAGCAGTGCATTAAATGCTCCGATAGAAAGCATATGCACCTCATCAATGATGTAGACCTTATACCGTCCTTCGGTCGGCGGATAAGCCACCTCCTCGCGGATCTCCCGGATATTATCGACACCGTTGTTCGATGCGGCATCAATTTCGATCACATTCATCGATGCGCCGGATGCGATCGCCCGACAGGATGCGCATTCATTACACGGATTGCCATCTACCGGATGCTCGCAGTTTACTGCCCGCGCAAGGATCTTGGCCACGGTCGTCTTACCGGTACCCCTCGTGCCACAGAACAGATATGCATGGCCGATCCGATCCGCTTTGATCTGGTTGCGCAGTGTCTTTACGATATGATCCTGTCCTTTTACATCTTCAAATGTATCCGGGCGAAATTTTCTGTATAATGCTGTATAACTCATGTTCTCTCCTGTCTCTTCCTGTTCAAGAATACCTCGGCATTCTTGCTGCGAGATGCGCGTCATGCAATGCATGACCTACTGCGTCCTCGCGGAGCGTTTCTGCTTTACAGGATGCAATTTCCTGTAAATCACGATGTTAGGGTCAAAAGGTATTTTGACCCCTATGATACACGGATTGCTTCGCATTTCATGCT